>Ga0102938_10000749_pt1 | contig 24292 bp, 32 predicted proteins | sample SalPonR2_B_D2_MG_FD_84516 | JGI IMG/M metagenome (GOLD analysis project Ga0102938, IMG submission 84516) | Salt pond soil microbial communities from South San Francisco under conditions of wetland restoration - Salt Pond MetaG R2_B_D2_MG | ecosystem: Environmental > Aquatic > Marine >... | reverse complement strand
GTGCAGCGCAAGGGCCAGGCCAAGATTCACGAAGTTGAAGACTCAATTGAAGGATGGGCAACAGCACTTGATGTGCTGATGTCAAGCTTCTTTGAGAAGGGAGGCAAGCACCCAGAGTATGCAGGACGTCGTGTCTATTTCGACCTCAACAAAGTAAGACCACGCGGCGCGATGATCTCAGGCGGCTTCAAAGCCCCAGGACCAGAACCCCTTCGCCGCGCCCTGGACAAGATTGAGCACCTACTGCAAGGCGCCGTCCTTGCTGGTCGCAACACACTCAAGCCAATTGAGGTGTATGACATCTGTATGCACGCCGCCGACGCTGTTCTAGCTGGCGGTGTTCGCCGTTCAGCTACCATCTGCTTGTTCAGCCCAGATGACAAGGAAATGATTGAAGCTAAAACTGGCAACTGGTATATCGATAACCCACAGCGCGGCCGTTCCAACAACAGTGCTGTTATTGTCCGCAAAGAAGCCGATCGTGAACAGTTTGCTGAAATCATGAAGAGCATTCGTCAATTTGGAGAACCAGGCTTTGTGTTCACTGAAAGCACAGAGCACACATATAACCCATGTGTTGAAATCGGCAAGTATCCAGTATGGATCGACAAGAAGGGGAACAAGATATCAGGTTGGCAAGGTTGTAACCTATCAGAAGGTAACGGTGCGAAGTGCACCAGTAAAGAAGAATTCTTCAAGGTCTGCCGCGCCGCCGCCATCCTTGGCACACTACAGGCAGGCTACACTGACTTCAAATTTCTCGACGGCGTCAGCAAGAAAATCTTTGACCGTGAAGCACTGATCGGTGTCAGCCTCACCGGCTGGATGAACAATCCAGATATCTTGTTCAACGAAAAGACCTTGCGTGAAGGTGCAGAAATGGTCAAGCGTGTCAACAAGCAAGTTGCAGCTCTACTGGGCATCAATCCAGCAGCACGTACCACCTGCGTCAAACCAAGCGGTAACGCAAGCGTTCTTCTTGGCACATCAAGTGGCATTCATGGTGACCACAGCCCACGTTACATCCGTCACGTACAGATGAACAAGGACCAAGAGGTTGCACAGTTGCTCAAAGACACCAACCCATACATGGTTGAAGAAAGCGTTTGGTCAACTAACAACACAGACTATCAGGTTGCTTTTCCTGTGATTGCACCAGAAGATAGTTTGTTTAAGCGTGATCTTTATGGAGTCAATCTTCTTGAAAAGGTAAAGCTAGTACAGCAGAGCTGGGTCGAGGCCGGCACAGACACGGATCTCTGTGTTGACCCAACAGTGCGCCACAATGTGTCAAACACAGTGCAAGTTGCAAATGACCAGTGGGAAGAAGTTGAAGAGTATCTCTTTGAAAATCGTGATAGTTTTGCAGGCATCAGTTTCTTGTCCGCAAGCGGCGACAAAGACTACAATCAAGCCCCATTCACAGAAGTCCTTACTGAAGAACAGATTGTTGACAAATACGGCAGAGCTGCTATCTTTGCAAGTGGACTAATCGTTGAAAGTTTCAAAGGCTTTGGTGATCTTTGGACTGCTATTTTTATTGCACAGCAGAAAGAAGAGCATCGTGGCGAACAAGCTGACCTTGGTGCTGAGTGGATTCGACGCTTCGAGAAGTTTGCCAAGAACTACTTTGGCGGTGACAAGAAGCGGGCTGAGTATTGTTTGAAGGATGTGTTCCTACTGCACAAGTGGTCCAAGATCCAACAGAATATGAGCCCAGTGGACTTCAAGACAGGGTTGAGTCAAAGGAAGTACACAGACATCGACACCACAGGCGCAACAGCATGTTACGCAGGCGGCTGTGAAATCTGATGTATGCATGGTGTTTTGACGATGGCTGGTACGAGATATCAGTCACCGTCGACCATATGGAATCTGACGATGAGCGTTCCTGGTGCGAACAAAACTTGGGTTATTGGCGCGCTAGGCATGACCCTAATAACTTTTATTTGATTGTGTATTTTCGCACAGATGAGGATGCTACACTATTCAAGATGGCATTTGGTGGAGAATACTATAAAGATCCATATAGATGGTGGAGAATACCACAGAGATCCATATAGAGGATATTTGAGAGAAAATGGGCGACTTTGAATACAGATTGAGGATTAAAACGTCTGCATATGGCGGGCAAAAAGCACTTGATGCCTGGTGTGCTCGTCATGACACTTCTCTGATGAGAGATTTATGGGAGCCTGAAATATTGTTTACTAGCATAGAAGACTTGACTATGTTCAAACTGGAATTTGGAGGAGAACACGTTGATACACTACGTGAAGGGTGATGTCACGGATGCACAGGAACAAGTAATTGCGCACGGTGTAAACTGCACTGGCCACTTCGGAAGTGGAGTAGCCGGAGCAATCAAACGTAAACACCCCTATGTGCGCGAGCAGTACCTCAGTCTTAACCAGCATGTGTTGGGAACTTGCCAGTTCGTCGAATATGACGGACGCATCTGGGTCAATGCACATACTCAACAAGACAAGGGGTACGATGGTCGACAGTATGCAGACCTCAATGCGGTTGCATATTGTTTGGTTGAAATCGACCAGTATATGAACGAAAACAACCTACATACCATCGCAATGCCCAAGATTGGGTGTGGTCTTGGAGGACTTGAGTGGGAACATGTCAAGATCCTTGTTGACGGCCTATTGGAAGACTACGAAGTCTATGTATATGAGTTATGATATGGAACACAGTAAACCCGAGAACTTTGGAGACAGACTAGCGCTTTTCCTCACAATGATCTTGCGCTGGTTTGCTGACACATTTTTTGCAAGACGCTACGGCCACCGTGCTGTGGTGCTTGAAACCGTAGCTGGCGTGCCTGGCATGGTTGCCGGTATGCTACAGCACTTCAAGAGCCTCCGACGTATGAGAGATGACGACGGCTGGATCAAGACTTTGCTTGACGAGGCAGAAAACGAACGTATGCATTTGATGATCTTTATCAAGGTAGCACAGCCAAATTGGTTTGAGCGAGGACTAATCATCATTGCACAGGGTATGTTTTTCTGGTTTTATGGCTTGCTGTATCTTGTGTGGCCTAGAGTCGCACATCGTATGGTAGGCTACTTTGAAGAGCAAGCTGTTATTAGCTACACCAACTATCTAGAAATGATCGATGCTGGTGAGGTAGAAAATATTCCTGCGCCTGACATCGCGATTGAATACTACGATCTTTCACCTGATGCAACACTGAGAGATGTTGTGGTTCAGGTACGGGAAGATGAAGCTGGTCACAGAGATGTGAACCATGATTTTGCAGACAAACTTGGAGGTAAATAATGCGAGCAATTGTATGGAGCAAGAACGGATGCCCTTATTGTGATAGGGCAAAAGAGCTACTTGACGGTAGTGAAATCAAATATGAAGAACGCAACTTGAGCGCTGGTGAATGGACTAAAGCACAGTTGCTAGAAGATGTTCCAGACGCTCGTACAGTGCCTCAAATCTTCCTAGATGGAAAATACATAGGTGGATATCGTGAGCTATGTCAGTATTACGAAGACCATGACATGTTTAGAGGCAATCCAGCAGTATAAGGAAAACCATGCTACAGAATACAAGAAAAAAGAATGACATCGTAACTGTCAAGCTCGTATCAGGCGAGGAAGTTATCGGTTACTACGATAGTGAAAACGCAAACTCAATCACCATACGTAAGCCATTGGTACCAGTACCAGCTAGCGAGAGCTCAATGGTACTTGCACCATTCATCATGTCAGGCGAACAATCAGTTGGTGGTAACTTGACAGTTGAACTCAACAAACAGACAGTAGTCACAGTTCTTACAACGAACGAGCAGTTCACTAAAGAATATCAACGGCTGGTAAGTGGTCTGGATTTCAACACTCAGGCGCCTCCAGGGCTGATCACGACATAAATACTCCGTAAGGAGAGATTATGCCCGCAGTACATCGAGACACTGACCGAAGAAATTGTGATGCGACGACCACTGTGGTTGGAAATGGCACAGTGTTCGTAAACAATCTTCTTTGTGCCGTTAAAGACGACACCAACACACACATTAAGGGTGAACTTCTTGCGGATGTAAATCCCGGGACAATTTTTGTTGAGGGTAAGCTCATGGTGTTGGTAGGTAGCAACGCCAAACCTGACCTTCTTCATATAAATCCCAAAGCAGAACAAGGCAGCGGTGACGTATTTGCTGGAGGTGGTGGTGGCGCTGGCGGCAGCTCTGGTGCTGGCGCGGGCTTCCGTGGTTCTGGTCCAGCAGCTGATGAAGATGATCCTCGTGATCCAACCGATGATGAAGAAGATACTGGTGATGAAGAAGACACTGACGACGAGGACAGCGGCGGTGAAGATGGAGATGGAGAAGGTGAAGATGGAGAAGGTGAAGATGGAGAAGATGGAGAAGAGCCAACCCCAGAACCAGAACCAGAACCAGAACCAACTCCAGAGCCTACGCCTCCCGGTGAAGTGCCGCCTGAAGTAGAACCAAGAATTGACCGAGTCGCTCGAACTGAATCAGAACGCGCACAGATTGAACGAGCGGTTGCTGAAGCAAATGCAGAAACTGGTCTCGAGTGGGTTCCTGTGCGTGACAACCAGACTGGTGAAGTTTTCCTTACAACCAATGACTTTGTGCGCGACTCGAACGGCGAGTATATTCGTGCAAGTGGTAACATTGCACGACAGATTGCCGCAGACAATGGTTCACAGTTGCCTACACGAGCCAGTCAGATTAACTCCATTCACGCCGCAGCAAACATTCGCAACCCAATGGTTCCGGCTGGCGTTCCTGGTGATGTACCATATGCTACTCTAGTTGAAAGATCTAATAGAACACTCAATGGGTTCAATATCAATCCAGGTCCTGGTGATTTGGCTAGTGGTCATTTCAAAGTAGTTGGTCAAAGAGGTGAGATTTATCACGGAATTCGCCCAGGGTCACCAAACAGTACCTGGCAGAGAAGCTTTAGCCGGCAGCATGGTCAAGACTATAGAGATTACTCGCAGGGTGTTCGTCTGATTAGACCGGTAAACTAAGGAAACAACAATGAATTTAAGAGTAGACCGTGGCACAAGAGCTGTAAATAGTCCAAGTAATGGCTTGAATATTTCCATGGACTTCAACGCAGCCCCTGGCGGTGGTGCGCGCGGCACAGAGGTTATCATCCCGGATAATGCAAGCCCCGCCGTCCGTGCAGCAGCAGCAGATTATAACGCGCGTGTGGTAGCGTTTGCTGCGGCAAATGGTATTTCCAACTACCCTAACCGTGGCGTCAAGACTCGCAGTCAAAACGGTCGTGGGGTGCGCAACACCGTACACACCGAGCCATTTTTCAATGATGATTTGCGTATGTCAGAAGCTATCAGAAATAATCCTGGTCAGTTTGCTGCAATCTATGAAGAATCATTTGGTGGTATTGACGCTACTCTAATTCCACCACACGGTGTTGGTCGTGACCGAGGTGCTTCATCAAGTGTATTTGGTGACGAGACCAGTTTTGGCGAACTCATGGTCGATCAAATCAATGGTGGCAGCACCGCTGATGGTTCAGGACTTGGTGACATACCGTCTGATCCTGCCGCTGAAGGTGATGATTTTACTGATTTCGATGGCGAAAGTTTAGATCAAGAATCATACTTGGATACACAAAATGCGGCTGATCCAGATCTTGAAGGTAGTCCAGCAGATATTCAACGTTTTGTTATTCCTGCGGCTATTGAAAATACACTTAAAGAAATTATATGTGGCTTGGCAGGCGGTGGTGGACTCAAACTTCCCAACAAACAGATCTGTATTAACCACGCTATCAATGCTTTGTTAGGGCAAATAACAGGTATTGCTAGCCAAGCATTGCAAGGTGCAATTGGTGCGCTTGCCGGCGCCTTCCAGAACTTCATGAGCCACTTGAATCTTGATGCAGTTTTAGGGCGTATTAACGGTGTTCTTGGGCAGATCTCTAACCTGGCGAACATGATTAACTTCTGCTCAGCACCAGTCGATCCTATCCAGATCCCCAACGTGTTGCAGAATGCAATGGGTAGTTTCCTCGGCAAGGGTATGGAAATCATGAACAAGATTGGAAATATTCCAGCACCAAACATTGGCGGATGTACTGATGGTGGATTTAATCCTGGACTCTTTGATGGTGGTGTATTGAAAACGATCGGTGATAACCTAGATGATCTTAGTCTGGTTGAAGACATCGTCATTGCTGATATTGAAGAAATCATTACTGACATTGACGACCTGATAATCGACGAAACCAACGTGCCAACTGAATATAATAGTGGTGGTAGCGATTTTCTTGACGGTGATCGTCCAGTCTGGGATGGCGTCAGTGTCATGTTCAATGCACGTGAAGAAGGTATTGCAGGTGCTACACGCAATGGTAGTGCACTGTGGTCAGCGTACCAGCAATTGGGCAGCTATCAAGTCAAAGACCTTGACGGTAATGTGTATAACAATATCTTTGAGTTGTTTGTTGATAATGACCTTTTGCGTCTCTTGCGACGAACTCCGAATCCTGTTACTGACATTGTAGAAAAAGAACCAATCCTTAACTATTGTGGAGACATTATCGGTTATCGTGATATTGTCACACAACGAGCACCACAGAGAAGTCAAGGAACACGGCCGCCGACTGAGAGTAATCAACCCGGTTTCAATGCTGGCGGGCTTTCAACCAACCCACTTACCGCCAGTATCAATGAGCTTGCTGATGCCGCGGCAGAAGCTGTAGCGGAGGCTAGCGGCAGTACAGATAGTTCTGCCGGTATAGGCGCTGGCAGTGGTGTTGATGGAACAGTTACCACCACTGATAATGATCTAGTTGAAGTATTGTTCAATGATGGTCGTTTAACACCTCCAACAGACAAAGCATGGTTTTTCACAATTACAGCCATGGCCAGCCGAACCAACGCACCAGCAACTGTTGCTATACGTCAAGAAGGTATTGCAGACAACAATGGTGGAAATATTACAATTTCAGGCCTTGCCAGCGGTAAGACCAGGTTTGGCGGTAGTGATGTTACTAGCAACTATGACCTCATCGTAGAAAACTTTGATAATCAAGTTCGTGTTCGTGTTCAAGGCGAGGTTGGGCATGACGTCAGTTGGCGCATACGCTATCAATTTATTGAGGCATGACCGAACTTTTTTGGTTGACAAGTAAGATATATTGCCATATATTGGTGGCATATGTAGTAACCTGACAAAGGACAAGTCAATGCGTTCGAAAATCTGTGATGACGGAAAGGCGCGTATTCTCGCGAAAGTGGTTGTGCCGATGGGCGTCCACGAGATTACCACCTTTGCTCTGGCAAATCCCCAATTCGCCGGACAAGATGGGCAAGCTGCTCATTCTGAAGCCATGAATCAATTCGAAAATCTCAACAAGCGCCAGCTATTCAACGTTGCAAAAGACAGCGTTGCGCTTCGTGGTGACAGCCTGGATATTGCCCTCGAGGTGATCGACGGCATGTGGTCGCCCAAGCAAATCGCCCGCGCTCGGGATCATGTGGAGCGTCTCTTTCCTGAGGTGGATTGATGCCACGCTACCATGTAAACAACTTCCCGCCCGGCACCTACGTTGAACATGTCAATCGTGAATGGGTTGGCACGGTGAAGCGTATTACCGTCAATCCTTCTGGTGAGCCGATTTTGGTCGTCGACATTGCCTACCTTGTAGAAGGTGAATATGTCGTTGAGGACACCGTTCGAATTCATCCCATGCATGTGCAGCGTCTCGATGAAACTACCACAGTAAGGACAGACCAAGATGAAGACGACTGAAGACATGGTGAACGAGCCAAGCATGAGTGACATCTTGGTTCCACTGGGGTGTTTTCTTGCCTGGGCCACTGAAGAAGGTGCGTTCTATGGCGGATATTCCGGTGAAGAAGCACTCACAGCCCTGCAACAGCTCTTGGGCTGGGATGATGAGAAGATGGCACATTTTGTGTCGATTTTTGTACAAGATGAAGAACTATGAGCCGCTACAGCCTGTTTATTGATGACGAGCGCTTTCCGCCCCGTAACGACGGTCGTGACTGGAAGATTGCTCGCGACTGGGAAGATGTCATGATGTGTCTGCGCATTCATGGCATGCCTGGTTATATCAGCTTCGACCATGACCTTGGCGACCATACGCACACTGGCTATGACATTGCCAAGTTCTTGGTCGATCTTGACCTGAACAATGATGGCGACTTCGACCTGCCCGCAGACTTCGCTTTTTATGTGCACAGCCAAAACCCAGTCGGTGCTGAAAACATTCAGCGTTATCTGGACAATTATTTGAGGATTCGAAATGCTGAGTGAATATGCTGCAATTTTGTCTGACTGGTATGTGGGCGTGTTACTTGCTATTGGTGCAGGTTCACAAATACCACTGTTGCCACTCCTTCTTGTGCCAACTGTGTTGTTTGTGTTTTTGCTCACTATGTCAATGATGTTGCCACAGTGGGTTGGCAACTTTATGGGATACGATCACCCCCACCAGGTGTTGGCAATGTGGATTATAATGCCTGTGTCACTTGTATTGGCTATTGGCAGCCTGATTTCGGCAGGCATCATGGGAATCATTGGAATTGTTAAATATGAAGACAATTTCCGTGAATGTGTACAAACGTCACACATGGCTATTGTTACTGAACTAGATGAAACCTATGACATCTATAGTCTGTTCTGTCGCGACCGCGCCCATGTTGACGATGAATGGGGCGAGTTCACTGTTGTAAATACGCAACTATCCCCATTCATTGGTGAGCAAGAGGTTTCTGAACTGCCTTGACCAAGACGTTTCGCTCTGCTATAAACACAGTATAGAGAGTAAAAAAACTATCGAGGCAGACATGAAATACATCGCTGGCATGGCGGCCCAAATCGCCTTAATCACTGGAGTGGCTCTCGCTGGAAAGGCAGAGCCACTTCGCGTCACTATCACACCTGCTATAATCGAATTTCCTGAACTTGATGTAGCTGAACATCATTGTATGACTGAAGCTATCTATTGGGAAGCACGTAATCAGGAAATCTCCGGTAAGATTGCAGTTGGCAACGTGATCCTTAATCGTGTAGCAAGCGATCGGTTCCCTGACACCATCTGCGGTGTTGTGCATCAAGGACCCATGGATGGCTCACCAATCAGCTTACACCGCTGCCAGTTCAGCTATTACTGTGACGGGCGGAGTGATGCGCCACCCACAGAAAATATCCTCGAGATCCAAGCCTGGGACTTCGCCAATATTATTGCAGAAGCACTGATGTATGGCGAGGTCGATGATATCACATTGGGCAGCACCTATTACCACGCGGATTACGTTTCTCCGTGGTGGGTTGAACATTATGATGAAGTGATACAGGTTGATTCACATATTTTTTATGTGCATAACTGATATGTTATGAAGTAATAAATTTTGGTGCAATGAAAACAGACAAATATGGTAAATATGATGACATAATAATAACAAAAGAGGCCACCTAACTATGTATGAATATACGTGTCGTATGATACGAATAATTAACGGTAACACCGTTGAAGCTGACATTGATCTTGGATTTGGTATATCTATCAAGATGAATATCAAACTTTACGGTGTTTCTGCATCTGAAGAGGCAAAGGCTGACTTAATACGTATTTTGCCTAGAAGCTTTATTTGCAGAACAATGTATACTAAGCGCGGTAAAACAGGCCGCGTCTTGGGCTATGCCTACGTTGAAGATGAAACTGGTGACTTAATAAATATCAACGACGTAATGATAGCACAAGGACATGCACTAACAGAATGAGATTTGCATTTGGTATTTGGACGATGATCGTCGCTTTGACGGTCAGCGCGGTTGCTGCATATTACAGTATCGTGGGTCTTACCGCTATCTTCGCCGCCGCAGTGATTCCAGTTATCATTATGGGCGCCACCCTAGAAGTAGCCAAGGTGACGGCCGCTATCTGGCTGCACAGTTTTTGGGATGAAGGCGCCTTCTTGACCAAAGTGTATTTGACCAGCGCCGTAGTCATACTGATGTTCATCACCAGCATGGGCATCTTTGGCTTCCTCAGCAAAGCACATATTGAGCAAGGTGCTGGCGTTGCTGAACTGGGTGCACAGATTGAACGTATCGATGAGCAGATTGCACGACAAGAACAAAACATTGACCGAGCTCTGGCCAACATTGATTCATTTGATGAACGAGTAGATGATGCTGATGTAGAGATACAAGCACGTATTGATGCACAGGAAAGCATTATTGCTGATATTCGCACAGCACTTGAACGCGATATTGCAGTACAAAATCAAGTGATTGATCAAGAATTAGGCACGGGCTCACCACTTGAAGCTGAGCTAGCAGCTATTGAAGAACGCCGCGCACAGCTAAACACACTTCTACAGGACGGTGATGTCAGAGCGCTACAGGCGTTTGTTGGCGCACCAGTCGATGGCGTTCGTGGTCCCAATACTAATGCGGCCATTGCAGCCTTCGAGGACAATCTCAATGAACAGCGCACAGCCCTGCTAGCAACTATACAAGCACAGCGCAACGCAGATAACCCAGCCGTTGACCGCGCGCGCGAGCGCATCTCAGAGCTACAGGCCGCAGCTAATGCTGAGATTGCCCGTGCACAATCAGCTATCGAAGCCTTCCGTCAGCAGTTGGTATCTGTTACCACAGCAGATAACTCAGGGGCCATTGCTGAACAAGAAGCTGCAATCACAGTTGCTAACAGTGAGATCGATACACTTGTCGAGCAAAAGTTTGAGCTCGAAGGTCAGTTACGTGTGATCGAAGTCGAAGTAGGTCCTGTACGATATATTGCAGAATTGGTATATGGTGATACAAGCGAAGACCTACTCGAACAAGCAGTGCGTTGGGTAATCATCATCATCGTGTTGGTGTTTGATCCACTTGCTATCGTATTGTATTGGCAGGTATTAGCCTACTGCACCGCAAAGATACACTTGACAAACCTGCACCAGACGTGCATAATGAAAACACCGAATCAGAAGAGCCGCCAGATGGCGCCCGACAAGAAGGTGAGGTTACACCTACAAAAAGAACTCAATGGCGAACACCGGCTCCCCAAAATGAACCAGTTTTAGAAGAACCGGCGGCCGACGATCTATCAGAAAGTGGCGGACCGACCACTGATCAAACTACCGACGATCAGGCCCCAGTTGAAACTGAACCCAAGCCTGACAGAGAGCAGGCACGTGAAGATGATTCTAAACGCACCAAAAGCATAATGCGTTTGACTAGACCATCACCACCCAACGGATCACCAAATGACAAATAAAAACACTGTGACAGTCGTCACACCGCCGGATCTTCACATCAATGTTCTTGGGCCAATTGTCCTCTTGCTTGGTGTTGATCTAGCTGGCAGCAAGTCTTATACAGAAATCTATGAGCGTTTGTTTACAGAAGTCGAAATCAATTTCTTTGTAAGCGAGCAAGGATTTGACTATGGCCAGACTGCATGGTACAGAGCCGCTGCTGGCATGGCTAGCAGCGTGTTCATCAATGTTGAAGATGCTACACGAGAAGAAATCTACTTGGCGACCCAGATTGACAAACAAGGAGAAGCCATGGTGTTTTGGATTTCAGAGACTATGAAATCATCAACCATGATATCCATGCTTAACAGTTATCAAACACGTATTTTTCAGTCTCTCGACGAAGTTGAAAAATTTCTAGTTGACGGTTACAAAGAATCATAATATACTGGCAAATATGAATCAAAAAGGACTAGCAAACTAACATATGAAGAAACAGCAGACACGGATTCTTGCCAATCGTGATATTCGCCACAAGAGTGTGCGAGTAGTCACAGATGAAGGCAGTACCATACTTCATACTGAAGCCGCAATTCGCCAAGCAGAGTCAGACGGGCTTGATTTGGTGCTGATCAACGACAAGGCAGACCCGCCTGTTTGTAAGATTCTTGAATTGAACAAATATCGCTATGAGCAGCAGCGTAAAGAAAAAGATGCTGCTCGAGCTCAACGCGAATCAAGAATGACGATCAAAGAGGTTCAGTTCAAGCCCAATATTGATGTGCATGATTTTGAAACCAAGTGTAAAAAAATCTTTAAGTTCATCAGTAAAGGCAATCGTGTCAAGCTGCTAGTTCAATTTCGCGGTCGTGAAAGACAGCACGCCGATCTCGGGTACGATATCATTGATCGTGTACTTGAGAGCGTTGATGGGGTCGAGCTCGACGGAAAGCCACAGTTCAGTGGTAACCGTATTACCGTATTACTCAAGGGAACACAGGATGGTTCGAAAGAATCCTAATCAAAAATCAGAAGGACCACGTGGTACATACACTGAGGTCCGTGACAACAATGTCAACCAAGCAATGCGACGCCTCAAAAAGATCATGCAGAACGAAGGCGTCTTCAAAGAGTTACGTGATCGCCGCTATTACGAAAAGCCAAGCATGAAACGCAAGAAGGCAAAAGCTGCGGCACGTAAGCGTCACCTGAAAGAGCTCGCTCGTCGAGACGAATGGTGATAAATAGGAACGGGATGCCGATGACGGGTCCCATTACATCGATCTTGCTTAATGAAGGAGATTAACATGAACAAGACAATCAACACACTAACTCTACCTACTTTCCTCAACGAACGTGGCGTCGGATTCGACGGTATGTTCGATTTATTTGAAGATGCGGTTGGATATACCGCAAATGGTGGATACCCTCCATACAATCTAGTCAAGCACGGTGATGACAACTATGCAATCGAAGTTGCAGTTGCTGGCTTCATACTTGACGACCTAGAAATCACACAGAACGGCAAGAAGCTGACAATCTCAGCTAACAAGCTTGAAAAAGTTGGTGATTCCTCTGATGATCCAGTTTACCTACACCGTGGCATCAGCTCACGTAGCTGGAATCGTGACTTTGTTCTCGCAGAACACGTTGTAGTAACAGGTGCAAGCCTAGAAAACGGTATTCTCACTGTAACCCTGCACCGCGAGCTTCCAGAAGAGATGAAGCCTCGCACAATCGCAATCGAGAGCAAGTAACTTCCATATGGCTCTCCTTGTGGGTAGGGCGCAGCGCCCTACCCACAACCCAAGAGGTTAACATGTCCACAGACGTTGAAACAATTGAACGCGAAGAAGTAAAACTCAAGCGACCGAAGAAATGGGCCGTCATATTGCATAATGATGATATCACGCCCATGGACTTTGTCATTGAGTTGCTCCACTATGTCTTCAAGATGGATTTGTCAGAAGCAGCACAGCTGATGATCAAAGTGCATACTGAAGGACAAGGTGTGGCTGGCGTTTATCCTTACGAAATTGCAGAGCAAAAATTCACAGAGGCCAATGCTATGGTTCGCCTTTCAAATATGCCACTCAAAATCACACTTGAAGAAGAATAACGCTCGAGCATAAATAGTTTTATGAGAGCGCGCGAACTATTCATAGAATCCCGACAGGAAAAGAACGAGCTAGCCGATTTGGTACGCAAGTCTGAAAACACTGGTCTCTTGGCCAAGCTATTGAATTTTCTCTATAAGAAGGCCCAAGCTGAAACTCCTGACGAGGAACCCACAGTTAATGAAGACATGTCAGGCAATGTCAAAGCGCAGGTTCTTGACATGCTTGACAAGCTAGACGACAACAGTCCTGAATGGGCAAAAATTATTGATGTACTGCGCAAAGATGAAATCACCGCACTCTGTGTTCAGCTGATACAAAACAAGATGGGATCAGTCAATGGTCACTTTGACAAAAAGCTGCGCGACATGGTGATGCGAGCCAAGTATCCATTCGAAGAAAAAGAAGAGTTCCTGGAAAAAGTCATAAGCGATGGCTATTTCGATGGTTCGGATCTTTTCTCTAATACCCAAGGAAATATCTATAACGCTATTGATGATGGGATTGCAAGAGATCTAGCTATGCAGATGTCACGTCAATTCCGTGGTGAGATGGGCTATGGTCCTGACCAAGGCCCTGGTGAGATCATGATGGTCTTACTAGGGAAGAACATTGGTTTGGCAAGCAAGGGTGACCTTAAAGTTGGTAATCAAACTGTTGAAGTCAAAGCAACTAGCCGAGGTAAAAAAGGATTCAGCGGCGGCCGACTCTACAGCACAACAGGATATGGCACTAGCAGCACCATCAAGCGAGATCTTTACCAAGCACTTCTCAGCGTAGGAATACCAGAGCAAGAACTACTCAAATACGGTATGCCTTCCAAAGAAGCTGCCCGTGAAGCTGGCATACAAGTGGTAAGAGGCGGCCTTAACCTCAACATCAGTGGCCTCACCAACCTTGGCGAACTGTTCAAAGATAACAACATTTCACAAGAGCAAGCGCGTGGTGTCATCAAAGTCATCATTAACGGTTTATATACCAAACTGCCTGCAGGCATGGAGAAGCCATTGCTTGCGATTGTAAAGTCTGACGGCACTATTGATGCGGCAGAATTTTTGATTGAAATGACCAAACTAGCTCACACATACTACAAGGGCTTGGCTGGTCATGACGCTCTGATGATTTTCAACACAGACAGTGGAAATTATGCCATGATGCAGAGCGGTGATGATGTTGGCAAGATGCTTAAATCCGGCGTCATCTCACTTACTTCCCATATTGACCTTGATGATGACCGAGGCAAAGGAAGCAGCCAAGTCATCATCAAGTAACTTGCATTCAGTGCATAACGACCTTAACCAGATTGCAGTTGTAAACCCCCCAAAATCATTGTAAATATGTATTGTGCAGGTGCAGCATTGCCCTGCGCATTGTCATGAAGAAAAGGAGTTTACAATGGCATTTTTTCGATCACTTTTTAACCCAAACCGTGCACGACGAGAAGATATCGCCCGTTACGTGGATATTGAATATCGCGGCGCTGACCGTGATGCAGCATATGAGCGTATGCTCAAGGAGGCCGGCCTGTGAGCATCATCACTCTTTTTGAACGCATTGGTCGTCAAAGAGCAGTGGCTGAACTAAGACGTCTCGGCTATACACAAATCGCCGAGAACCTAAGAAAACAAGAAGCAGATTAACCCCTGCTTCTTGACAGACCCTCGAAAGATAAGTAAACTTGAAGCACGAGGGATATAATATGCCAAACTCATTTGATCAAAAAATCTTGATCGCGTCACCGAAAACTAGCGGTATGTTTCGTCATACTGTCGTATACATTCACGCAAATGATGAAACAGGATCAGCCGGTGCAATCTTAAATGTACGAATGGATCAAACCATGGCCCAGAATTGGGCTGAAGAAATGAACTGGCAGTATCCAGAAAATATACATGTTGGCGGCCCAGTGGAACGCCAACTTGGGTATGTGATCCATACCAACGATTATGCACACTATACAAGCATTCCACTCAATGAATATTTTTCCTTCACAGGTGGCCGTGCAATTATCTCTGACATCAATCGTGGTACAGGACCACATCAGTTCACACTCAATGTAGGATATTGTGGGTGGCAACCAGGACAGCTAGAAGATGAAGTTTCTCGTGGTGACTGGATTGTTGCTGACTTTGACCCTGACATTTTCTTCCAAGACTTCGCTCGGGAAGCATATTGGGAATTCGCAATCCACATCGCTGCACAGCAACGCACAGAAAAACTTCTAGACACCTTCGACACAGTATGACCCATATACAAGCTGAACCACTTTCACAAGAAGAGCTGGAATTTTTTCACAACAGCGAATTCTTCTCATACAAGTGGACTCACTTATTCGTATTCAAATCTGTGATTTGGGAACGAATATTGGATACTCAATCTCGCTTTGATCAACAATTAAGAAAACCCAATCATATAATGCACACGATTTGTGATGATCGCGTTCTGGTTTGGTTCAAATTAGGCAACCAAGATAAAGGGGTCAAAAATATTCCCTTACACAGTATGGCGGGGGCGGACCTTATTGTTGAATTTGCAGATGGCATTTTTGGACCAGCCAAGTTTATCAAGTATAGATCAAATCCCTTTCATGAAGTTGATTTGGATACTATCCAAGTTCGTGAGCGTTTGAGGCAGGAACTCTTGGCTATAACAAGGCTGCGATAAATACTGTTGCTCCCCGACGGGGGTAAAGGAGATTTATCATGAACTTTTTCGATACAGTTTGGGCTTGGCTTATGGCCCGTTGGGCAGAGCGCTCAACTTGGGACGGCACAGTAATCATTGCATTTGGTGTTGTTGTTCTTATATTCCAAGGCCTACTACCGTATGCAGCATGGGCAGCTATTGCCTACGGCGCATGGACCCTTTTGCAAGCAGAAGGTAGTCTTCTACCAGGTGACGACACACCACCAGAAGATGATGCATAAGCAGACGATAATCAGCTGGGACCGAAATCCCAGCTGATTTCTCATAAATATTGACATGGGCGCAAACGGTATATCACGACTAGAAACCAAGCAACTTCGGCAAGAAGCCAAGATGGATCTTGCAGCTGAATCTCTTGAGCAAACATATAATCTCGATTATCTTCCTACCAAATATGATGGTAATGATGTTGTCGTAAACGAAAATACAGACGGGTTGTTGACCGGAAGGCCTTGGGTTGAACGTATGGAAGCTGCTAACCCTGAGATTGATATTGAAGCTGGCGGAGGAAGCTTCGATGGAGACTTCGATCCGACCTACGTCCCGACCGGATACAGCATTTCCGGTAATACGATCACAAACAACTCCGCAGGAGATATGGTCTGGGTGTTCGGGGTAACAAAAGATGACCTCCCGACAACCGGAAAGTGGTATTGGGAGGTCGAGCTGAGCGGGAACGCCGACAACTGCTATATTGGTATCGTGGACGTCGACAACCTTGCTGATGCAACCGACACGACTTCAAGCACGGGCCTGTTCAATAACGGGATGGGCTGGTGGGAGAACGGCGGGGTCAACATTAATGGCTCGGCGAACGGCGTCAGCGGAGGTGTCGATTTTTCTGAATCGGGAGGAGAGAGGTTGCAGTTTGCTTGGGACGCCGACGCAGAAGAATTGCAGGTCGGCTTGGACGGGACCTTCTCGCCGAGCGTGTTCTCCCGTTCCTTTCCATCCGGCGCGCGAATCGCGATCAACTGCCGCAAGCAGACCTGTTCTGCACAGGTGGTTACAGCAGAAGTTGATCAAAGCTATTCGCCACCAACTGATTATTTAGCCTTGGCTTGAAAAATGATAATTGGTTTTGTTGATCACATAACTTAATTTATGTATAGTAAAAGATAGTAAACATTATGATTATTTGTCACTGTCGCAACATCAGCGACCAAGATTTCGATACAACCGAAGAGCTTTTCGAACGGTTACGTGAGCGTGACCGTGATTGCTGCTCGTGCATTGCCTACATGGCTCGTCAACATCGTGAATTCAAGTTGCCTACAGATTGTTGCTTGACAAAAGAGTTCAGGTAATGTATAAATATAACTGCACTTGATGAAGCGCATTGAATTCGGAGTAGACTGGGGTTCAAATCCCCACACCTCCACCATAACCACATCCGTCCTGGCGTGCCAGGGTTGTATCGTAGGTACATATATCCGAAAGGTCATGCCGGCTTATCGCTTAGTAGGAAACATGATGTGGTTTTGATGGGGGTGAATTGGGATCGATGCACGTTGTAGATGTTGTGGAGAGTGTCGGGTGAAGCGCGTAATAGCTTCCGTAAACTAAATGCAAACGTTAATGCAGCGCCAGAAATGGCAATGGCAGCCTAAATAAAGGCCGCAGGGGTGGGCAACCGACCTGGCAACAGAACTGGTTGCTTTTTTACGAGTACTGGTAAATACAAGTATGCATTATCGGTCAATCTTCATAAGTGACGTGCACTTAGGCACACGAGGATGTCAAGCCGAGGCTCTCATCGATTTTCTTAAAGACAACACATGTGACACACTGTATTTGGTTGGTGATATCATTGATGGTTGGCGGTTGACACGACGCTGGTATTTTCCACAAGCACATGCAGACGTAATTCGCCACATACTCAGAACCAGCAAAAAAGGAACAAAAGTCTACTACGTTCTTGGCAATCATGACGAGGTCTTCCGTAAGTTCTTGTCATTTGATATCGCAGTTGGTAATATCAAGATGGTCGATCGTGTGGACCACCGAACTATTGACGGAAAAAATCTTCTCGTGATTCATGGCGATTTTTTTGATCAGCTCATGCTCGACAAGAAGTGGTTGATGCATATTGGCGACACGCTCTATGATTTTATGATCTGGTTCAACACACAATTTAATGTGGTGCGTGGTTGGTTTGGCATGGAATACTGGAGCCTTAGCAAGTGGCTCAAAGATAACACTAAACAAGCACTCAACTATATTCATAAGTATGAAGATCATGTTGCAGAGTATTGTCAAAAAAATGGATATGACGGAGTTATTTGCGGGCACATTCACCATGCTGAGATTAAGACCATTGATGGTATAGAATACATGAACGATGGTGACTGGGTCGAGAGTGGCTCAGCACTGCTAGAACACACAGACGGAACATTCGAACTTTATTTTCATGACCAAAAAAATACTCATCATAACGGACAATCTTCCGGATCAAATTAATGGTGTGGTTACGACTTACCAAAATATTGAACCGTATGCGATTGCTGATGGTTATACTGTTGATTATATTCACCCCGGGCGGTTCCGCTACATTGATTGCCCTAAGTATAACGAAATCAAGCTTGCCCTTCCCTTGGGGCTGGGGAAAAAGATTCAGGAGATACGTCCGGATCATATCCACCTCGCCACCGAAGGTCCTCTTGGTTTGTTTGCTAGAAGGCATCTTGCAGTGGGTGGGTATCGGTACAATAGCGCTTATCATACTAAACTTCCTGAAGGTTTGAAAGCTATCGCCGGTATACCAGAGAACTGGACATGGCCAGCAGTTCGTTGGTTCCACAGAGATTCAAATCGTGTGCTTACCACCACGCCCAGCATGGTGCAGCAACTCCAAGATCATGGATTTGGTGACAACATAGTGCCTTGGACACGCGGCGTAGACCGTTCACTGTTCAAGCCTGATCACCCAGGTGTGCGTGACGACACAAAGCCCATCATGGTCTGTGTGAGCCGCGTCAGTGCAGAAAAGAACCTTGAAGCATTCTTTGAACTAGACCGCCCTGGACTCAAGATCATGGTGGGTGATGGACCCAAGCTAGCTGAATATCGCGAGCGTTACCCTGATGTGCTTTTTACAGGTGCCAAACGAGGTCATAACCTAGCCAGATACTTTCAAAAAGCTGATGTATTTGTGTTCCCCAGCCGTTGGGATACATTTGGTTTGGTGATGATTGAAGCTATGGCCTGCGGCACACCAGTAGCAGCCTTCCCTGTTCAAGGGCCTATAGACGTGATACAAGAAGGTGTCACGGGCTGCATGGCAGAGGACTTAGGTGTGGCAGTTGACAAAGCATTACAGCTAGACCGTGATGGTGTACTACAAGGAAGTCAAGTATGGAGTTGGCAGCGAGCATGGGAAATTTTCCGTGACAATCTGATTGATAGGGAATGTACCTGATATGTGTGGTGTATTTGGTGTTTTCAATAATGTAGACGCGGCGGCGCTTGTCACTCTTGGACTACACTCATTGCAGCATCGTGGACAAGAGGCAGCAGGAATTATAAGTTACGACGGACAATTCCACATCGAAAAAATACCAGGTCTGGTGGGTGATCACTTCAACAAAGAATCCATAATCAAAAAACTTTCCGGAACAGGTGCCATTGGCCACACCCGCTACTCAACATCAGGAGAAGCAGGATCGATCAACAACATTCAACCTATGTTTGCTGAGTTTGACCGTGGTGGATTTGCCATTGCACACAACGGAAATCTAACTAACCAAAAGCGTCTGCGTCGCGAGCTCATTGACTCTGGCGCTCTTTTTTACAGTTCAAGTGACACTGAGATCTTCATCCATCTTATGGCACGGTCAAAAAAGGCTACTGTTGTTGAACGGTTTCGTGATGCACTTATGCAAACAGAAGGTGCGTTCTCAATCGTTGCTATTACCACCAAGAAAATGATTGGTGCTCGAGATCCAAATGGATTTCGCCCGCTCAATCTTGGCTACAAAAATGGAACGTATTTCTTGTCGAGCGAAACCTGTGCATTTGATATTACTGGTGCTGAGTTTGTTCGTGAGGTAGAACCCGGCGAAATTGTGGTGATAACTGAGGATGGTGTTGAGAGCATCAAATATTCTACTCAGCCTCGACACTTCTGTATTTTTGAATTTGTATATTTCAGTCGACCTGACAGTGTGATTGAAGACCAAAATGTTCATGCTGTACGCAAGCAGATTGGAAGAGAACTGGCAAGCGAAATGACTGTTGCCGCAGATTTGGTTGTACCAGTACCAGACTCTGGAATCCCAGCAGCAATGGGATATTCAGAAGCATCAGGCATCCCATATGATCTAGGCATCACCCGCAACCATTACGTTGGTAGAACATTCATTGAACCTGAAGATAGCATTCGTCATCTGGGCGTGAAAATGAAACACAACGCAAATGCCAGTGTATTGCGAGATAAGCGTATCGCTCTAATAGATGATAGCATCGTTCGTGGCACAACCAGTCGTAAACTGGTAGATATGGTTCGTAATGCTGGTGCTCGTGAAATACATCTGCTTATCGCAAGTCCGCCCACTGTGAATAGCTGTTATTATGGTGTTGACACACCAACCAAAGGCGAGCTTGCTGCCAGCCGTATGAGTGTTGAAGAAATGCGAGAATACATTGGAGCAGATACGCTCACATTTTTATCTCTTGATGGTTTGCATCATGCTGTCGGTCTGAATAATATATGCGATGCTTGTTTTTCAAACAAATATCCTGTAGAGGTTTCAGATGGTGAAAAGTAAACCAACATGTATATTGATAACAGGAGGGCGTGACTATGGTGACATTGGGGCAGTGTTTGACTGTCTCACATATTTGGACAGCGAGACTGAACGCATGGTGGTTGTTCATGGCGATGCACCTGGAGCAGATAGCTTGGCGTTTGAAGTATGTAAAGAGGTTGGCATCGAACAGGTGCGTGTCCCAGCCGCGTGGGAAAAATTCAAGAGAGGTGCTGGACCTATACGAAACAGTCTCATGTTAGAATTGATCGACATTGATATGGTTCTGGCGTTTCCAGGTGGCGTCGGAACCAAAAATATGAAAGAACAAGCAAGAAGTGCAGGAATACCCGTAATTGAATCAGATGTTTTAATTACGGGAATCAGAGGGGGTGGGAGCCAGAAATAACCCCGCGTAAGTCAACGGTGAGTTTACAGTAAATGGGAGCCCAGCGCTCCCATTTTCTCTGTGAGCATAAATAACAGAACGCAAGCTTGAGGAATGATTTAATATGACTGTTGAACTTAGCACACTGGGGTCGGTTGTCGAAGGAGCTCTTGATTCAGAGCTCGGACATGCAAATTGGAAAATTAATGTTACTGCTGATGGTTACATTACCGCATCAGGAACACCAACAGCAAACCAGCTGGCTGTTTTCACAGATGCTACCACTGTGGAAGGATCTGCCGGATTAAGTTGGGATGGCACTGATTTTGGTGTTACAGGAAATATTACAGTTAGTGGCACCGTTGATGGTGTTGATATTGCTTCACTTGCCGGCGATGTCGCCGCACTTGCAAGTGGCATGGTTTATGCAGGAAATTGGGATGCATCCAGCGGTAGCTTCCCAGGCGGGGGGACAGCATCAACTGGTGCATTTTATACAGTATCAGTTTCAGGAACAGTAGACGGCGAAGCTTTTGAAGCCGGCGATCGTTTGATTGCAATCACAGACGACGCATCAGAAACAACCTTTGCAGCCAACTGGACAAGAGTTGATGCAACAGATGCTGTTCAGAGTGTTGCTGGTCTAGTAGGCACAATCACAGATAGCGCCTTGCGCACTGCTCTTAATGTTGCTGACGGCGCAGACGTCAGCCCAGTGACAAGTGTCGCAGGAGAGACTGGTGTTATATCAGCAGGTGATCTTCGCACAGCACTAAATGTAGAAGATGGAGCGACTGCGGATCAGACCGGAGCAGAGATTGTCACTGCAATTGACACTGAACTTGGTGGTTCTACCTGGCAGAGTGGTGGTGGATCTATTCCAGCACAGGACGACGGAGTGCAAATCGTAGCTGCACCTACGGCACTCAACTTTACAGGTGCAGGCATAACTGTTACTGATGTAGGTGGAGTAGCAACAATCGACGTCCCAGGTGGTGGAAGCAGCACAGTCGACGTCGTCAGCAATGTCGCAACCAACACAATTCTAGGACGTACCACAGCAGGATCAGGTGACAGCGAAGAACTAACAGCAGCTCAGGTTAGAACACTACTGAATGTTGCTGACGGCGCAGACGTCAGCCCAGTCACTAGCGTAGCAGGAGAGACTGGTGTTATATCAGCAGGTGATCTTCGCACAGCTCTCAATGTAGAAGATGGAGCGACTGCGGATCAGACCGGAGCAGAAATCGAAGCATTGCTTGATACTGAGCTAGGCAGCACTGATTGGAAAACAGGCGGCGGTATTGTCCCTATTCAAGATGACAGCGTAGAGGTTCTCTCTGAACCATCAGCTATTAACTTTACAGGGGAGGGCGTAACTGTCACTGATGTCGGTGGAGTAGCAACTGTTAATATTTCAGGTGATGGAGGAAGTACGGCCAGTTTCGACGGGACCTTCGACGCGGACTACGTGCCTGCGGGGTACACGATCGACGGGAACCAAGTCACCAATGATTCTGCAGGTGATATGGTGTGGGTGTTCGGGGTCATCAAAGATCCTCTCCCAGCCACCGGGCAGTGGTATTGGGAAGTCGTTCTTGGTGGAGACGCTGACAACTGCTACATCGGCATGGTCGATGGAGACAGCCGCTCCAGCGCCACTGACACGACCGCCAGCACCGGGCTGTTCAACAACGGTATGGCCTGGTGGGAAAACACCGGGATGAGCATTGACGGTTCGTCCAGTAGTGTCTCCGGCCTCGACTTCGCTGCCACGGGAGGAGAAGTTCTCCAGTTCCTTTGGGACGCTGACACCAACACTTTACAAGTCGGCCTCGACAACACGATCTCGGCCAGCACATTCGTCCGAACGTTCACTGGCGGTGCTTACATTGCTATTAATGTCAGAAAACCGACCTGCACAGCGCAGGTCTTTACGGCTACTGCCGACCTGACGTATGCGCCGCCGAGCGGGTACACAGCCTTGGGCGAAGCCGAAGGCTCCTTGTCGTCTGGTATCGGCTCGCTCGACGACCTCACGGACGTGGACACGACCACGGCTGCGCCGACGGACGGGCAGGCCCTTGTCTGGAATAATGCAGACAGCACTTGGGAACCTGGAGATATATCAACTAGCTCGTCTCCTTTCAGAGGTTTTCGTGCAGTAACAAGTGCTGACCAAAATGTTACAGGCAGTGTTCTTACAACAGTTACTTTTGATACCGAGGATTTTGATACAGAAAATGCTTTTGCATCAAATGTGTTTACGGTGCCTGCGTCACTAGATGGCGAATACATGGTATTTTCTGGCGGTGTTGGATTTGCTGCAAATGAATCTGGTAATGTCTACATTACTCGTGATACTGGTGGTGGACCTGAGTTTGTTTCTGATCAAGCTATTGAATCTACTGATTCTGGTGTTCTTACTACGGGGGTTATTCAAGTTTCAACAGGTGATACTTTTGAATTACAGGTTGTTACATCTGATGCATCAACAGTTGACTCAGCAGATGTTCGTGTATTCTTTACAGGGCACGTGGTCAATGGATCAGGATACAACATTAACATCACCGAACAGACCGCTGACTATGACGTTACTAATGCAGATTTGTCAGGTAATCAATATCTTGAAGTCAATCTTTCAACTGGTATTACTATCACGGTCCCGTCCGGACTAACCGGTACTGAGCCATTGACTATTGAGCAAACCGGTTCAGGGACAGTCACCATTGCAGCTGGTGCTGGAGTAACCATTAACAGCCGTGGCGGTCTGCTTGACATTAGTGGACAATACGGCGCTGTTACTTTGATTCCGAAAGGCAGTGATGTATATACATTGATCGGAGATTTGGCGTAATGTGTATGCGTTCATTGGACCATGCTTGCATCATGACTAAATAAGAGAAATGGAAAGACATTATGGCTAGAGAAATTATCAACGTTGGAGCAGCAGAAGACGACGGCACAGGTGAACCGCTACGCGACGCCTGGATCAAAGTCAACAACATGACCAGCGAAATTTACACCACGTTTGGTGATGGCTCCACGCTGAGCTCTGCAGGAGGTGTAGTACCTGT
>Ga0102938_10000748_pt1 | contig 24310 bp, 25 predicted proteins | sample SalPonR2_B_D2_MG_FD_84516 | JGI IMG/M metagenome (GOLD analysis project Ga0102938, IMG submission 84516) | Salt pond soil microbial communities from South San Francisco under conditions of wetland restoration - Salt Pond MetaG R2_B_D2_MG | ecosystem: Environmental > Aquatic > Marine >... | reverse complement strand
TTGAAGTTGCGCGCGGTCTTGCGGAAGACGGCGTTGCCCGTCGTATCGGCCTTCCACGCCTTCACGATCGCGAGGTCGGCGAAGATCCCGCGTTCGAGGATGTAGGTCTCTCCGTCGAAATCCTTGTGCTCCTTGCCCTCGGCGATCACGGTGCCGACGCCGGTCTTGGTGTAGAAGCCGGGAATACCCGCGCCGCCCGCCCGCATCCGTTCGGCGAGCGTGCCCTGCGGATTGAACTCCAGCTCCAACTCTCCGCTCAGATACTGCCGCATGAATTCGGCGTTCTCGCCCACATAAGACGACATCATCTTGCGGATCTGCTTGGTGTCGAGCAGCTTGCCCAGCCCGAAGCCGTCCACGCCGCAGTTGTTCGAGGCGACCGAGACGTCCTTCACGCCGCTGTCGACCAGCGCGTCGATCAGGAGTTCCGGAATGCCGCACAGGCCGAAGCCGCCCGCCGCGATGAACATCCCGTCGAACAGAAGACCGTCGAGAGCCTCCGTCGCCGAGCCGTAGACCTTCTGCATCTGATCCCGTCTCCCCGTTGTGGCTTGAGTTGCCGCCTATCTGCCGGCGGGCCGGTGGAGAGTCAATCGCCGCGCCGCGACAGGGGTCAGGACTTCTTCTTCGCAGCCTTTGCAGGGGCCTTCTTGGCGGCGGTCTTCTTGGGGGCGGTCTTCCGGCCGCGCCCCTTCTTCGCCGCCTTCTCGGCGATCAGTTCCACGGCCATTTCCATCGTGACATCCGAGGGCTCCACGCCCTTGGGCAGCGTCGCGTTCACCTTGTCCCACTTCACGTAAGGTCCGTAGCGGCCTTCCATGACGGCGACGGGCCCGCCGTCTTGCGGATGCTCGCCCAGTTCCTTCAGCGGCTTGGCGGCGGCGCCGCGACCCGCGCCGCGGCTCGCCTTCTGCGCCAGAAGCTCCACCGCGCGGTTCATGCCCACGGTGAAGACCTCGTCGACCTCCGGCAGGTTTGCGTAGACGCGCCCGTGCTTGACGAACGGCCCGTAGCGCCCGATTCCCGCCTCGACCGGCTCGCCGTCCTCGGGATGCGGGCCGATCTCCCGCGGCAGACTGAGAAGCATCAGCGCCTTCTCGAGGTCGATGTCCTCGGGCGACCATCCTTTGGGGAGGCTCGCGCGCGGGGGCTTGGGCTGATCCTCGGTCGGCTCGCCCCGCTGGACGTAGGGCCCGAAGCGTCCGTTCTTGAGATGGATCTCATCGCCCTGATCGTGGCCCAGCAACCGCTCCGCCGCGCCCTCCTCGCCCTCGCCCGGCGCGGCCAGCGGGCGGGTAAAGCGGCATTCGGGGTAGTTCGAGCAGCCGATGAACGCCCCGCCCGATCGCGCCGTCTTGAGGCTGAGCCGCCCCGTTCCGCAGTTCGGGCAGGTCCGCGGGTTCGATCCGTCCTCCTTCGGCGGGAAGAGATGCGGCTCGAGCACCTCGTCGATCTTGTCGAGCACTTCCGAGATGCGCAGGTCCGACGTTTCTGCCAGCGCCGCCGAGAAGTCCCGCCAGAATCGTGACAGCACTTCCTTCCAGTCGCGCTCTCCGGCGGAAACGTCATCGAGCTGCTCTTCGAGATCGGCGGTGAAGTCGTAGCCCACGTACTTGCGGAAATAGTTCATGAGGAAGGCGGTCACGAGCCGCCCCTTGTCCTCGGGGATCAGCCGGTTCTTGTCCTTGCGGACGTATTCGCGGTCCTGGATCGTGGTGACGATCGAGGCATAGGTCGACGGCCGCCCGATGCCGAGCTCTTCCATCTTCTTGACCAGCGTCGCCTCGGTGTAGCGCGGCGGCGGCTGGGTGAAGTGCTGCTCGGGCGTGACGCCGCGCTTCTCGGCAGGCTCGCCCTCCGTGATCTGTGGCAGGCGGCCGTCGTCGTCGCCCTCGGGCTCGTCGCGGCCCTCCTCATAGACGCGGATGAACCCGTCGAAGAGCACGACCTGTCCCGTCGCGCGCAGGACGACTTGGCCGTCTGCCGAGCCTACGTCCACCGTCGTCCGCTCCAGCCGCGCCGCCGCCATCTGGCTTGCGATCGTCCGCTTCCAGATCAGGTCGTAGAGCTTGCGCTGGTCGTCCTCGCGCAGATTGATCCGGCCGGGATCGAGGTCCATGTCCGTCGGTCGGATGCACTCGTGCGCCTCCTGCGCGTTCTTGGCCTTGTTCTTGTACATGCGCGGGCTGTCGGGAAGGTAGCTCTCGCCGTAGCGCGACTTGATCGCGTCGCGGGCCGCCATCACGGCCTCGGGCGCCATGTCGATCCCGTCTGTGCGCATATAGGTGATGTATCCCGCCTCGTAGAGCCGCTGCGCCGTGCTCATCGTCTGGCGCGCGCCCATGCCGAACTTGCGGGAGGCCTCCTGCTGGAGCGTGGACGTCATGAAGGGCGCCGCCGGGTTCCGGGTCGCGGGCTTCGCCTCGACCGATTTGACCGTCAGATCCCGCGACCGGATCGCCTGCACCGCCATCCCCGCGTCGGTCTCGTTGGCGAGGTCGAACTTCTCGAGCTTCCTGCCGCCGAAGACGGTGAGCCGCGCCTCGTAGTCCTGCCCGCGCGGCGTGGCGAGGACCGCCTTGACCGTCCAGTACTCCTTCGCGCGGAACGCCTCGATTTCCATCTCGCGCTCGACGATGAGCCGCAGGCAGACCGACTGCACGCGGCCCGCCGATTTCGCGCCCGGCAGCTTGCGCCACAGGACGGGGCTCAGGTTGAAGCCCACGAGATAGTCGAGCGCGCGGCGGGCCAGGTAGGCCTCGACCAGCTCCATGTCGACCTGGCGGGGGGTCTTCATCGCCTCGGTCACGGCGGCTTTCGTGATCGCGTTGAAGACGACGCGGCTGACGGGCGTGTCCTTCTTGATCGCCTTGCGGTTCCGGAGCGCCTCCTCGAGGTGCCACGAGATCGCCTCGCCTTCGCGATCGGGGTCGGTGGCGAGGATCAGCGCGCCGTCGTCCTTCAGCGCATCGGCGATCGCCTTGACGTGCTTTTTGCTGTCGGACGCGATCTCCCACTTCATGTCGAAGTCGTGCTCGGTATCGACCGACCCGTCCTTCGGCGGCAGGTCGCGGACGTGACCATAGGAGGCGAGGACCGTGTAGTCGGAGCCCAGATACTTGTTGATTGTCTTGGCCTTGGCCGGGCTTTCAACGACGACGACTGGCATGCACTCCCTTTCGAGTCGGCCCACTGCTCATGGCGGCGCAAGATGTGGGGCCGGGCCTGCGAATGTCAACAAGCCTCGGGAGCGGATGGTGCGGAACGCCGGCGGAGACCGTGAAGCCGCGCGCAGCGGGTGTTCCCGGGCGCCTCGGTTTTCCCTAGACGGCGAGCGACAGAAGCCCGCCGGGCTGCCGGCGGATCTTGCCCTCGAGTTCGAGCGAGACGAGTTCCGGCGCGATTTCGCCCGCCGGGCGCGCGAGGTCGCGGATCAGCTGATCCTCCGCCAGCGGGCTCGGTCCCAGCCGTGCCAGGATCTCGCTATGAAGCGCTGTCGCCTCCGCCAGCGTCCGCCGTTCCGCCGGGGCGTGAGGGACGTCGGATGGCGATGCCTCCCTCGTGGCGGCGGCCGGTGCCTCACGTCGCAGCGCTTCGATCACGTCGCCGGCGCCGCGCACGAGAACCGCGCCGTCGCGGATCAGCATGTTGCAGCCCGAGGCGCGCGCGTCGAACGGATGGCCCGGCACCGCAAGCACCTCCCGCCCCTGGTCGAGCCCGGTCCGTGCGGTGATCAGGCTGCCCGATTTCGCCGCCGCCTCGACCACGACGACGGCCTTCGCGAGCCCGGAGACGATCCTGTTCCGCCGCGGGAAATGCCGGGCCTGCGGCTCGTGGTGCATCGGCTGTTCGGAGATCCGCAGGCCCTTCTCTCCAATTTCCTGGGCGAGCACGGCGTTCTCCGAAGGGTAGACGATGTCTACGCCGCCCGCCATGACGGCCACCGTGCCGGTGCCGAGGCTCGCCAGATGCGCCGCAGTGTCCACGCCCCGGGCAAGGCCCGAGACGACGATGTAGCCCGCCTCGCCCAGTTCGGAGGCGAGCCTGCGCGCCATGCGCGTTCCGAGAGAGGACGCGTTGCGCGCGCCCACGAGCGCGATCATCGGCCGGTGAAGCAGCGAGATGTCGCCCAGACACGCCAGAAGCGGCGGCGGATCCGGCAGCTGCGCGAGATCGGCGGGATAGTCGGCCGTGCCGAAGGCTGTCCAGGCGACGCCGGCCTGCGCCGCCGCCCGCAGTTCACGCTCGACGGCGTCGGGCGGACAGGTCGCATACGCCTCCACGCCCGCCGCGCGGGCAATCCCGGGAAGCGCCTCGAGCGCCGCAGAGGCGCTGCCATGTTCATTCATCAGGCGGAAGAAGGTGGTGATCCCGACGCGGCGGGAGCGCAAGAGACGGAGCCAGTCCGACAGGTCTTCCTCAGTGAGGGGTGGGGTGAGGTGGGGTGTGGAAGTGGGGTTAACCGCTGCCATCCTGGCTCCGTCCGCTTGCAGAGCCTGTATGGGCCCGAGTCGGTTAAGCGCGGGTAAACTCGCGAAGGAGCGCCCAAAGAAAAATCACGGTGCCTGCGAGCATGAGGGGCGCGGCGATCAGGTCCACCTCGATCATCCGCGTCCCGGCATACATCCACGCATAGCTCAGCGCCGCCGTGGGAGCGACGAGCGCGAGCAGCGCAAGCCGCGCCGGAGGCAGCCTCCGTTCCGCGAGCGGCAGCCGGCCGAACCCTCGTCTGCGCCGGGCGCCGCGCGCCAAGGCGAGCAGCGCAAAACCCGCAAGCGCCGCGACGATGAGGGGCCAGGGCATGTACGGCGACCCGGTGACAGCGCCGAGCGCCACCGCGATGATGCCGATGGTGGCCCGCTCCCGGCGTCCGAAGCTGAAGGCGTCCGCGCCGGCCCATCCCAGAATCGCGTAACCGGCGGCGAGAAGCGCGATGACGGCCGTCGCGAAGACGCCGAATCGCCAGGGCGTCGGCCGAAGGTCCTCGATCCAGATCCAGCTTGCCCACGCGCCCCAGAGAAGCCCGATGAAGACAAGCAGCGTCACGGCCACAAGGCGCGACCTCGCGGCGAGAAGCGCGGGCAGCAGGAACAGACCGACCGCGACGTCGATCAGCATGTGCCAGCCGAGGCTCGGCCAGGCTAAGGAGTAGGGGACGGCCTCGTAGACCAACGGTACCAGCACGGCCTCGATTCCCCATCCGCAGATCGCTCCGGCCAGCAGCAGCGCCGGGACGGTCGCCGCCCCGTAGGCCGAGACCACGGCGGCGAAGATCGCGCCGAAGAGGAGGTAGAAGAGCAGCATTTCGCCCGTTTGAAGAAGCGCGCCGAAACCGTCCTCGCCTGTCAGAAGCGGGGCGACGACGCCCTCGTTCAGAAAGACGAATTCCGAGAAGACGAGGAGGACGGCGGACAGACCGACAAGGCCCGCGTACCGCCGTGCCAGCGTCACGCCGCCGAGCCGCCCACCGTCAGTCCGCCGATCAGCAGCGTCGGCTGGCCCACGCCCACCGGCACCCACTGGCCGTTCTTGCCGCAGTTGCCGATGCCGGGATCGAGTTTCATGTCGTCGCCCACCGCGCGCACCTTCTGCAGTGCGGTCGGCCCGTCCCCGATCAACGTCGCGCCCTTCACCGGCGCGCCGATCCTGCCGTCCTTGACCCGGTAGGCCTCGGTACAGGAGAACACGAACTTGCCCGACGTGATGTCGACCTGTCCGCCGCCGAACCCGACCGCGTAGATGCCGTCCTTCACTTCCGACACGATGTCGCCTGGCTTTGCACCGCCCGACAGCATGTAGGTGTTGGTCATCCGCGGCATGGGCGTGTGGGCGTAGCTTTCGCGCCGCCCGTTCCCGGTGGCCGCGACGCCCATGAGCCGCGCGTTCTGGCGGTCCTGCATGTAGCCCACGAGGATGCCGTCCTCGATCAGCATGGTCTTGCCCGAGGGCGTGCCTTCGTCGTCGACGGTGATCGACCCGCGCCGGTCGGGAATCGTACCGTCGTCGAGAACGGTCACGCCCGGCGCCGCAACGCGCTGGCCGAGAAGACCTGAGAAGGCCGATGTCTGCTTGCGGTTGAAGTCGCCTTCGAGACCATGTCCCACGGCTTCGTGCAGCAGGATGCCTGGCCAGCCGGCGCCGAGCGCCACGTCCATCACGCCCGCGGGCGCCGGCTCGGCCGCGAGGTTCACCAGCGCGATGCGAAGCGCCTCGCGCGCCGCCTCCTGCCAATGCGCGGGATCGAGCAGCATCGCAAGGCCTGTGCGCCCGCCACCGCCCGACATGCCGGATTCGCGCCGTCCGCTCTCCTCGACGATGACCGAGACGTTCACTCTGGTCATCGGCCGGATATCCGTGACGAGACCGCCCTCGGGCCGCAGGATGGCCACCTCCTGAAGCGACGCGGCGATCGTTGCGGATACCTGCACGACGCGGGGATCGAGCGCGCGGGCGAAGGCGTCGATCTCGCGCAGCGTCTCGATCTTCACCGGGAACTCGGCATCCGCCATCGGGTCGGCGTCGCCGTAGAGCTTGCGATTCGTCGCCATCGGCGGCTCGGCCATCGTGCCGCCGCCATCGCCCACGGCGAGCCGCGCGGTCTCGGCGGCCCGCCGCAGCGCCGACTCGGAGATTTCGGACGAATGGGCGTATCCAGCCCGGTCGCCGCAGACCGCCCGCAGTCCGAATCCCTCGGAGGCGTCGTAGCTCGCGGTCTTGACCCGTCCGTCGTCGAGCACCAACACCTCCGAGCGGCGCCGCTCGAGGAACAGCTCGCCATCGTCCGCGCCCGCCGTCGCGTCCTTCAGAAGGACAAGCGCGCGGTCTCGGTCGAGCAGGGTCTCGAAGGGGCGGAAAAGGGTCATATCGGGCATGTCGGTCCTTTCGGGCGCGGGCGCGGAAGCGGCTTCATGACGCAACCCGCCGTCTTGTTCACATCCTACCAATATGTTTACTAGCGATCCGGAGACAATGGGAGGCCGGGTGCTACCTTCCCGGACGACGCGGCGCCGAACGCCGCACTGCTGAACAGGAACAAATGATGCGTTTGAACAGCTATGTTGCCGGTCTTGCGGCCGCAATCGTCGCAACCCTGACAGCGGGCGCCGCCGCGGCGCAGGCGACGATCGAGGGCCTGACCATCAAGGGGGCGCCGGTTCAGGGAGGCATGGGCCTTCAGCCTGCGATCGGCGAAGTGGCTGAGGACCTCCATTTCCTCGACGGTCTCCTCCTCGTCATCATCACTGCCATCTCGCTGTTCGTTCTCGCGCTGATCGTCGTGGTGGTCGTGCGCTTCAATCGTCGGGTCAACCCGAACCCCGCGCGCTTCACCCACAACCAGCCGCTCGAAGTCGCCTGGACGGTGATCCCGATCATCATCCTGGTCTTCATCGGCGCGTTCTCGCTCCCTGTGCTCTTCAAGCAGCTCGAAATCCCCGAGGGCGATGTGACGATCAAGGTGACGGGTTACCAGTGGTACTGGGGTTACGACTACGTCGACGACGGCTTCGGCTTCGCGAGCTTCATGCTGCAGCGCGACCAACTGGAGGAGCATGGCTATTCCCAGGATGAGTTCCTTCTTGCCACCGACGCCGCGATGGTCATTCCGACAGGCCAGAACATCGTCGTCCAGGTTACCGGAGCCGACGTGATCCACAGCTGGTTCCTGCCCGCCTTCGGCGTCAAGCAGGACGGAATTCCCGGCCGTCTGGCCGAGAAATGGTTCAACGTGCCCGAGGGCGAGGAAGGCATCTACTTCGGCCAGTGCACGGAACTCTGCGGCAAGGACCACGCCTACATGCCGATCACGGTCAAGGCGGTGACGCAGGACGAATACGAGCAGTGGCTCGAGAGCGCGCAGGAAGCCTATGCCGGCGTTCCGCGCAGCTTCGACGTCGCCTCCAACGACTGAGCCCGGGGCCCTAGAGCATGACCGACGCCACCATCACGGACCGCGACCACGACGCCGGCTTCGGCGACTACTTCGCGCTTCTGAAGCCGCGCGTGATGTCGCTCGTCGTGTTCACGGCGCTCGTGGGCCTCCTGGTCGCGCCCGTGGGCGTGCACCCGATGGTCGGTTTCGCGGCGATCCTCTTCATCGCGGTCGGGGCAGGCGCCTCCGGCGCGCTCAACATGTGGTGGGACGCCGATATCGATGCCGTGATGCGCCGCACCTCGAAGCGCCCCGTTCCCTCGGGCCGCGTCACCGGAGAGGAGGCGCTTGCGATCGGCCTCGCGCTGTCGGGCTTTTCCATCGTCATGCTGGCGCTGGCAACGAACATCGCCGCGGCGGGCCTTCTCGCCTTCACGATCTTCTTCTATGCGGTCGTCTACACGATGTGGCTCAAGCGCTGGACCCCACAGAACATCGTCATCGGCGGCGCGGCGGGCGCCTTTCCCCCGATGATCGGCTGGGTCGCGGCGACGGGGTCGGTCTCGGTCGAGGCGGTGCTGATGTTCGCGCTGATCCTGATGTGGACCCCGCCGCACTTCTGGGCGCTGGCGCTCTTCATGCGGTCGGACTACGACGACGCCGGCGTGCCGATGCTCACGGTGACGCACGGGCGGCCCGCGACGCGGCGCCATATCCTTGGCTACACGGTGCTTCTGGCGCCGGTGTCGCTGGGCCTCGCGTTCACCCCGATCGGCGGACCGGTCTATCTGGTCGTGGCGCTCGTGCTCAACGCGTGGTTCCTCAAGGGTGCCGTCGCGATCTGGCGCCGGGACGAAGGCATGGCCGAAGCTGACAAGTATCGTGCCGAGAAAGACTTCTTCCGGTTCTCGCTCTACTATCTTTTCCTTCACTTCGGGGCGCTCCTGATCGACCATACGCTCCTGATGACGGGTGTGATCTGATGACCATCAAGGCAACGCACGAACTTCACCAGCGCCGCCTGTCCCGTAACGTGGGGCTGGCCATCGTCCTCGTCGGCTTCGCGGCCGTCGTCTTCGGGCTGACGATCGCCAAGATCCAGACCGGCGCGCCGATGCAGGCCTTCGACCACGCCGTGCGTCCGGAACTGACGGAGACGGGCCAGTGATGCGCCGCCTCGAAGGACCCCAGCGGACGCTGGCCACCACCGTGGGCGTCGTCCTTCTCATGGGCTCGCTCGCCTGGGCCTCGGTGCCGTTCTACGACTGGTTCTGCCGCGTGACGGGATTCGGCGGCGCGACAGGCGTGTCCGAGGTCGCGCCCGACGAGATCCTCGATCAGACGATCCGGGTGCGCTTCGACAGTACCGTCGAGCGCGGCATGCCGTGGGAGTTCAAGCCGGTCGAGCGCACGATGCAGATCCGCATCGGCGAGACCGGCCTGGCCTTCTACGAGGCGACGAACCCCACCGACCGCCCCATCGCGGGCTCGGCCAGCTACAACGTCGTCCCCTACTCGGCGGGCGGCTACTTTTCGAAGATCGACTGCTTCTGCTTCGAGATGCAGGTGCTCCAGCCGGGCGAAACCGTGCTGATGCCGGTGACCTTCTACGTCGATCCCGAAATCATCGACGATCCGGAGGCGAAATATCTCCACCAGATCACGCTGTCCTACACGTTCCACGAAATCGACCTTCCCGAAGAACAGGCGAGCCTTTCGCCCGCGCTTCGGCCCAACGACAACTGAGCCCCGGAGAAGGGACCCATGGCCCACGCGAAGAACCACGACTACCACATCCTGAACCCTTCGATCTGGCCGTTCCTCGGCTCGGTCTCGGCGTTCGTCATGCTTTTCGGAGCGGTCCTCTGGATGCACGGCTCGGGGCCGTGGATGTTCCTCATAGGCTTCGTCGGCGTCCTCTACGTGATGTTCGCGTGGTGGACCGAAGTCGTTCAGGAAAGCCGGCAGGGAGACCACACGCCCGTCGTGCGGATCGGTCTGCGCTACGGTTTCATCATGTTCATCATGTCGGAAGTGATGTTCTTCGCGGCCTGGTTCTGGGCGTTCTTCAAGCACACGCTTTATCCGATGAACGAATACGTCGGATCCCAGTACGTGCCGCCGGACATCTACTTCGTCGATCCCTTTCACCTGCCGCTGATCAACACTCTCGTTCTGCTCCTGTCGGGCTGTGCCGTGACGTGGGCGCACCACGCGCTTGTCCACGGGGGCGATCGCAAGGACGTGGAATGGGGCATCCTCATCGGCGTGCTGCTGGGCCTCGCGTTCACCGCGCTCCAGGCCTACGAATACTGGGAACTTATCGCCCACAAGGACTGGACCTTCGGCGGCGACAAGTACTATTCGACCTTCTTCATGGCGACGGGTTTCCACGGGATGCACGTCATCATCGGGACGATATTTCTGTTCGTCTGCTACCTGCGGGCGCGGGCGGGGCACTTCACCGCCGAAAAGCACATCGGCTTCGAGGCGGCGGCGTGGTACTGGCACTTCGTCGACGTCGTCTGGCTGTTCCTGTTCTTCGCGATCTATTTCTGGGGCAGCGGCGTCTGACACGCCCGGGTTTCGAACGGCAAGAACGGGCGCGGGGCAACCCGCGCCCCTTGCATGAGGACCATATGACTCGTCGCATGATCTTCCCGCTTCTGCTGGGCCTCGTCGGCGCGGCGGTCCTGATTGCCCTCGGCGTCTGGCAGCTCCAGCGGCTCGAATGGAAAGAGAACGTGATCGCCGAGATCGAGGCCCGGATCGGCGCCGATCCCGTCCCCCTGCCGGAGTCGCCCGATCCCGAGCGCGACCGTTTCCTGCCCGTCACCGCCACCGGCACGATCACCGACGAGGAACTCGACGTCCTCGTTTCGGTCAGGCAGGCGGGCCCGGCCTACAGAATCATCTCGGCCTTCGAGACCGACGCCGGCCGCCGCATCCTGCTCGACCGCGGCTACGTGCCGGACGAGGCCAAGGATGACCCGCGCGCGCCCGCCCGCGGCGTCACCGTCACCGGCAATCTCCACTGGCCCGACGAGGTCGACCGCTGGACGCCGCCGCCGGAGATCGACCGGAACATCTGGTTCGCCCGCGACGTGCCGCGGATGGCCGAGGTGCTGGGGACCGAACCCGTGATGATCATCCTGCGCACGTCGTCGGAACCCGACCCAACCGTGACCCCGCTCCCGATCGAGACGGCCGGGATTCCGAACGATCACCTCGAATACGCCGTCACCTGGTTCGGCCTCGCGCTCGTCTGGGTGGGGATGACAGCGTTCCTGCTCTGGCGTATCAGGCAGCGGACGGTGTGAAGGGACCTCCATGCGGTACGTGTCGACACGGGGTGACGCCCCGGTCCTGAATTTCGAAGACGCGATGCTGACGGGCCTGGCGCGCGACGGCGGCCTCTACGTGCCCGAGACAGTCCCGGAGATGCGCCCGGACGACATCGCGGCGCTGGCGGGCCTGCCCTACGAGGACGCGGCCTTCCGCGTGATGCGTCCCTTCGTGGGTGAGGCGTTCGCTGACGACGAGTTTCGCGACGCCATCGAAGCGGCCTACGCGGGCTTCGGTCACGACGCCCGCGCGCCGCTCGTCCAGCTCGGGCCGAACCACTTCCTGCTCGAGCTGTTCCACGGGCCGACGCTGGCCTTCAAGGACTTCGCGATGCAGCTCATCGGGCAGCTTTTCCAGCGGGCGCTCGCCCGGGACGGCCGCCGGATCACCATCGTGGGCGCGACCAGCGGAGACACCGGGTCCGCCGCCATCGAGGCGTTCCGGGGCCTCGACAACGTCGACGTCTTCATCTTCTTCCCGCAAGGCCGCGTCAGCGAGGTCCAGCGCCGTCAGATGACGACGCCCGCCGAGGCGAACGTCCACGCGATCGCCATCGAGGGTGATTTCGACGACTGCCAGGCGGCTGTGAAGGACATGTTCAACGACTTCGCCTTCCGCGACGAGGTCGCCCTCGCCGGCGTAAATTCGATCAACTGGGCGCGGGTGCTGGCGCAGGTCGTCTACTATTTCACCGCCGCCGTGTCGCTCGGCGCGCCGCACCGGGCGGTCTCCTTCGCCGTTCCCACCGGCAACTTCGGCGACATCTACGCGGGATCCATCGCGCGCCGCATGGGCCTTCGGATCGAAAAGCTGGTGATCGCCACGAACCAGAACGACATCCTGCACCGCACGCTTGTCTCGGGCGCGCACACGAAGGAAGGTGTGACGCCCTCGATCAGCCCGTCGATGGACATCCAGGTGTCCTCGAACTTCGAGCGCGCCCTCTTCGACGCTTACGGCCGCGACGGCCGGGCCGTGGCGCAGTTGATGGCCGAGCTCAGGGACGGCGGCTTCACCGTGAGCCAGGGCGCGATGCAGGCGCTGCGCGAGGTTTACGCCTCGGGCCGCGTCTCCGAGGAAGAGACGTCGGCCACGATCCGGGACATGCACGCGAGGACCGGCGAGGTTCTCTGTCCCCATACAGCGGTCGGCGTGAAGGTCGCGGGAGAGCACCTCGGGGCCACGCCCGTCGTCACCCTCGCCACCGCGCATCCCGCGAAGTTCCCCGATGCGGTGGAAGCCGCGACCGGCCGCAGACCCGCCCTTCCATCCCGGATGGCCAACCTTTATGACAGATCGGAACGCGTGACCGAGGTCCCGAACGACCTCTCCGTGATCGAGGACCTTATACGGGAGCGACGCACAAGGTGACCGTCGAATTGCACACACTGCCGAACGGATTTCGGATCGTGACCGAGAACATGCCGGGCCTCCGGTCCGCCTCCATCGGCGTCTGGGTGACCGCGGGCGGCCGCCACGAGCGGCCCGAGCAGAACGGTGTCGCACATTTCCTGGAACACATGGCCTTCAAGGGCACCAAGCGGCGCAGCGCTCTCCGGATCGCCGAGGAGATCGAGGACGTCGGCGGCTACATCAACGCCTACACCTCGCGCGAGGTCACGGCCTACTACGTCCGTGTTCTCGGCGAGGACGTGCCGCTCGCGCTCGACGTGGTGGCCGACATTCTCCTGAACCCGGTCTTCGCGCACGAGGAGATCGAGGTCGAACGCGGCGTGATCCTGCAGGAGATCGGGCAGGCGCTCGACACACCCGACGACATCATCTTCGACTGGCTTCAGGAAGCCGCCTATCCGGGGCAGCCCATCGGCCGGCCGATCCTCGGCCCCTCGGGCAACGTCAGCGGGTTTACCCGCGACGATCTGTCGAGCTTCGTCCGGGAGCGCTACGCGCCGGGCCAGATGATCCTCGCAGCGGCGGGCGCGGTCGATCACGACGAGATCGTGCGCCTCGCCGAAGCGCAGTTCGGCCATCTTCCCGCCCGTGACGTCACGCCGGCAGAATCGGCGCGCTTCATTGGCGGAGAGCACCGGACGGAGAAGCCTCTCGAACAGGCGCACATCGCCCTCGCGTTCGAGACGCCGGGCTACCGCCACCCCGACGTCTACACCGGCCAGGTCTTCGCGACCGCGCTTGGCGGCGGCATGTCGTCCCGGCTCTTTCAGGAGGCGCGGGAGACACGTGGCCTCTGCTACACGATCTTCGCGCAGGCCGGCGCCTTCGCCGACAGCGGCATGACGACGATCTACGCCGGCACCGGAGCGGAACAGATCGGCGCGCTCGCCGAGCTTACCATCGACGAGATCCGAAAGTCCGCCGACCAGATGACGCCGGCCGAGGTCGCGCGGGCCCGGGCGCAGATGAAGGCGGGTCTGCTGATCGGGCTCGAAAGCCCCTCGTCCCGCGCCGAGCGGCTCGCCCGCACTGTCGCGATCTGGGGCAGGGTTCCCCTGATCGAGGAGACGGTTGCGAAGATCGACGCGGTGACGACAGGGGACGTCCGGGAGTTCGCCGGAAAACTCGCCACCGCCGCGCCCTTCGCGCTCGCGCTCTACGGCCCGGTCGGGAAAGCGCCCGAAGCCGGTGATCTGAAGGCGAGGCTCGCCGCCTGATGCTTCTGCGCCGCCGGTCGGTCACCATCGAAACCGAGCGGATGAGCCTGCGCCCGCCCCAGCACTCCGATTACCGTGCGTGGTCGGCGCTGCGCGAAGGCAGCGCCGGCTTTCTGGTGCCGTGGGAGCCTTCGTGGTCGGCCGACCATCTCACCCGGAAGTCCTTCACCAATCGCGTTCACTGGGCGCAGCGCGCCGTGGGTCAGGATACCGCGCTGCCGCTTTTCCTCATTCGGAGGAATGACGCGGAGTTTCTCGGCGCGATCACGCTCGACAACATCCGGCGCGGCCCGGCGCAGGCGGGGACGCTCGGCTACTGGATCGGAGAGCGGTTCGCGCGGCAGGGCTACATGCGCGAGGCGATCGACGCGGTCGTCCACTACGCGTTCCACACGCTCGATCTGTCGCGCATCGAGGCCGCCTGCCTCGCCGAGAATGCCGCCTCGCGCGGCGTGCTCGAAAAATGCGGCTTCAAGTACGAGGGCGTCGCGCAAAGCTACCTCCAGATCAACGGACGCTGGCGCAACCACGTGCTCTACGCCAATCTGCGAAGCGACCGGAGGGGGCGCGCCGCGGCGGGGTAGCAGCTTGCGCGCGGAGCCGCCTGCGGCGGCGGAATCTCGTCTCGGCCACGCGCGTGGAGTTGCGTGCTTTCGGCAAGACGACACGGGGTGACCTCGGGGCAGGGTGCGCTATCTCTTGCCCAAGGAGGTGCCGTCCATGCTTCGCCTTGCCCTGATCCTTGTCCTTGCATTCGCCGCGCTGCCCGCCGCCGCGCAGGAGCGGCGCCCGAGCCACTGCATCGCGATCGCCGAGGCAACGCCCGGCGTGCAATACGCGAGCCTCGGGGAATTCACCGCACCGCTTGACGAGTTCACGGTGCGGCTGCGCTACGTCGACCACTCGATGTTTCTTATCCGGGCGCCCGGCGGGCTCTCCGCGGCGACCGATTTCACCGGCTTTCTCGGCCCCACGACGTTCCTTCCCGACGTCGTGACCATGAACAACGCCCATTCCACGCACTGGACGCCGAATCCCTCGCCCGACATCCCGCATGTCCTCGAAGGCTGGGCGCGCGGGGGCGAACCGGCCGACCACCATCTCGACCTCGGCGAGATGCTGATCCGCAACGTGCCGACCGATGTGCGCTCTGGCTTCGACGGCGTGCGCGTGGCCGGGAACTCGATCTTCGTCTTCGAGGTCGCGGGGCTCTGCATCGGCCACCTGGGGCACCTGCACCATGAGCCCGACGAGGTGCAATACGCGGCCCTCGGCCGGCTCGACGTCGTGATGGCCCCGGTCGACGGCGGCATGACGCTCGACCTGCCGACGATGATCAAGACGCTCAAGCGTTTGCGGTCGTCGGTGGTGATCCCGATGCACTGGTTCAGCACCGTCTCGCTCGACCGGTTCACCAGCGGCATGGCCGACGAATTCGACATCGAGGTGACCGACGGGTCGAGCTACGAGGTCTCCCTGCGCACTCTGCCGTCGCGTCCCACAATCGTCGTCCTCCGCCCGGAGTTTCTCGACGACGAGTGACTTGCCGGGCGTCGCGGCGCGTGCTCAAACGGGCCCATGCTGACCCCCGCGACGCCCGACTTCCTCGCCACCCTCCGCGCCCGCCTGCCCGAGGGTCGGGTCCGCGAGGCGGAGCCGCGCCATCTCGAGGAGCCGCGCGGACGCTGGGCGGGACAGGCCGCCGCCGTCGTCGCACCGGGCTCCACCGAAGAAGTCGCCGAGGTCGTCCGCGCCTGTGCCGAGGCGCGGGTCGGCATCGTGCCCTATGGCGGGGGGACCGGCCTCGTCGGCGGCCAGGTCTCGCCCGACGGTCCGCTGCCCATCGTGCTGTCGCTCGAACGGATGACGGCGATCCGCGACATCTGGCCCGAGGAGAACGTCGTTATCGCAGAGGCGGGCGCGGTGCTCGCCGGCATCCACGCCGCCGCCGAGGCCGCCGGTCGGCTCTTTCCACTGTCCTACGGCTCGGAGGGCACGGCCCGGATCGGCGGCGCGCTCGCCGTCAATTCGGGCGGCATCAACGTGCTGCGCTACGGCAACGCCCGCGACCTCTGTCTGGGGGTCGAAGCCGTGCTGCCCGACGGAGGGATCCTCCACGGCCTCCGTCGGCTCCGGAAGGACAACACGGGCTACGACATCCGCAACCTCCTGATCGGCTCCGAAGGCACGCTCGGCGTCATCACGGCGGCGAGCCTGAGGCTCTTCCCGCGCCCTGCGCGCACAGGCACCGCGCTCTTCGTCCTGCGCGACCCCGCGGCGGGCCTCTCGCTCCTGTCGCGCGCGCGCGACACGGTGGGCGAGGCGGTCACCGCGTTCGAGTTGCTGTCCGGCACGGGGCTGTCGTTCCTCGACGAGGCGCACACGGGGCTCCGCCAGCCCTTCGACCCGATCCCGGATTGGGTCGCGCTCGTCGAACTCGGCCTGCCGGGGGCACTCGATCCCGAGGCCGAACTCGCGGCGCTCTTCAAGGCTGCGCAGGCTGCGCGAGAGGTCACGGACGGTTTGATCGCGCAAAGCGGACCGCAGCGCGACGATTTCTGGCGCCTGCGCGAAGCCGTCCCCGAGGCGAATCGCGTGATTGGCGCGATCGCGTCGCACGACCTGTCCTTGCCGTTGTCCGAGATCCCGGGCTTCCTCGACCGCTGCGGCGCCGCGCTCGCCGCGCTCGGCCCCGTTCGCGTCAACGCCTTCGGCCATCTCGGCGACGGCAACCTTCACTACAATGTCTTCCCGCCCAAGGGCGCGCCGCCGCGGCAGTTCGACGAGTTGCGCGAGACGGTGAGCGCGACGGTCCACGACATCGTCCACGGGATGGGCGGCTCGTTCAGCGCCGAGCACGGCGTCGGCCGGCTCAAGGTCGGGGATGTCGTCAAATACGGCGATCCTGTCCGCGTCGACCTGATGCGCCGGATCAAGCGCCTTCTCGATCCGGAGGGGATCATGAACCCGGGCGCCGTGCTCGGCGCGGAGGACTGACCTCAGGCGCCCTCGAATTCGCAAAGCACGTGGACGTCCATGCCCATGTCCTCGAGAAGCCTGCGCCCGCCAAGCTCGGGCAGGTCGACGATGAAGGCGCAGCCGATGATTTCGCCGCCGAGCCGCTCGAGCAGTCTGATCCCCGCGCCCGCCGTCCCTCCCGTGGCGAGGAGATCGTCCACCAGAAGCACCTTGTCGCCCGGCATCAACGCGTCGTCGTGGATCTCCACGATCGCCTCGCCGTATTCCAGCTTGTAGTCCTGGCTGATCGTGGTTCCGGGCAGCTTTCCCTTCTTGCGGATCGGCACGAAGCCCACCGACAGCTGATGCGCGATCGCGCCGCCGAGGATGAACCCCCGCGCCTCGAGTCCCACGACCTTGTCGATCCGAGTGCCGGCGTAGGGATTCAGCAGCTGATCGATGCACATCCTGAAGCCCCGCGCATCGGCGAAAAGCGTGGTCACGTCGCGGAACATGATCCCCTCGTGCGGGAAATCGACGATCGTGCGGATGTAGTCCTTGACGGTCTTTCTCTGGTCGAGCATGCCCGGCACCCTTTCATCGGCGCGTTCCCTTGCCCAAATGAAACGGGACGGGACGGGCGGCGCAAGGGCCGAGTGAAGGGATCATGGTGCAAAGGCGAAACATCCTGGCGGCCGCCGCGCTTCTGGCCGCGCCGCTCGTCGTGCTCCGCGCGGTCGGCGGACGCGAGGCGGAGCCGGAGTTCGATTTCCGGCCGCTCCGATCGGCGTCCGGATTTCGCAGCCTCGACGGCGGCGCGGTATCCGCCGCGAGCGATCCCTTCGTCGGCCTGGCCGCGCCCGCAGACGATCCCGGCACGCCCCCGATCGGGCGCGCGGCGCTCTGCGGTGCGCTCTTCGGCGACGACCCTGTCCGCGGCGGCACCGTGCCGGTGGCCTACTTCACCGACTACAACTGCCCGTACTGCGCCCGGCTGTCCACACGCCTGCGGGACCGCGAGGCGGCGGGTCTCCGCCTCGTCTGGCACGAGCTTCCCCTGCTCGGCGCGGGATCGGAAGCCGCCGCCCGCGCCGCCCTCGCCGCCGCCCGCCAGGGCGCCTACGCAGAATTCCACACCCGGCTGATGCGCGCCGCCTTCCAGCCCACTGAGGCCTATGTCGCCGATCTTGCGAGGGGCCTCGGCCTCGATCCCGATCGTCTTCTTGCCGACATGGAGAGCACCGAGGTCCGCCGGCGCCTGACCGACAGTCGCCGCGTCGCAAGCCGTCTCGGCATCGGTGCGACACCGACTCTCGTCGTCGGGCGCACGGTGGTCACCGGACTGGTGTCCGACCGCCGCCTCGACGCGCTTCTCGCGCTCGAACGCGACGAGGGACCGCTGCCCTGCTGAGAGTGCACACCTGCCTCCATCTGTCCGGAAGTATCCTCGGGGGAGCGCGAGGGGGCAGACAGCCCCCTCGTACCTGTCCTGCTAGAGCTTCCGCCCCGCCACCACGCCCAGCTTCGCCATCATCGCCGGATCGCGCGTCTCGGGCGCGGTGAGGATCGCATGCTCGAGCGCCCGGTCGCAGCCGTGCGGGCAGGGCGCCCGCGCGGGCCCCAGAAGCTGCGGCAGCCGTGCCACCATCGCCTTCCCCGTCTCGGCGTTGGCGGTCATTGTGCGGATGATCTCGGCGATCTCCACCTCGCCGTGGTCGGGGTGCCAACTGTCGTAGTCCGTCACCATCGCGACGGAGGCGTAGCAGAGCTCCGCCTCTCGGGCGAGCTTCGCCTCGGGCATGTTCGTCATTCCGATCACGTCGCAGCCCCACTGCTCGCGGTAGAGCTTCGATTCCGCAAGCGTCGAGAACTGCGGCCCCTCCATGCAGAGATACGTGCCACCCCGGTGCACCCCGATGCCCTCGGCCCCGGACGCCGCCTCGACCGCGTCGCCGAGGCGCGGGCAGACCGGATGGGCGACGCTCACATGCGCCACGAGACCCGGCCCGAAGAACGACGTCGCACGCGCGAACGTCCGGTCGATGAACTGGTCGACGATGACGAAGTCGCCCGGCGCCATCTCCTCGCGGAACGACCCGCAGGCGGATATCGAAATGACGTCGGTCACACCGAGCGCCTTGAGCGCATGGAGATTGGCGCGGTAGGGCACCGTAGAGGGCGTGAGAAAGTGTCCCCGCCCGTGACGCGGCAGGAAGGCCATGTCGACCCCGTCCAGCCGACCCGTCAGGATCTCGTCGGAGGGATCGCCCCAGGGCGTGGGTACCTCGACCCACGTCGCGTCGTCGAGCCCCTCGATCCCGTAGACCCCGCTTCCCCCGATCACGCCGATCATCGTGTCCGCCATGCGTCCCTCCGCCTGCTGTACGCTCCATGGTTCGCGCAACCGCCGGGGGAAATCCAGCCGCATCTGCCGCTGAGGGCCCGCCTGCCCCCGAGCTGCCTAGTCTTCACTCATCCGCGCATGTTCCCACGACATCAGCAGGACCCCTGCGAAGACGGTTGCGAAACCGGCAAGGTGAACCGGGTGGAACGGCTCGCCCAGGAGGACGTAGGACAGAACCAGCGCCGAGACCGGCATCAGCCCCATGAACCCCGCCGCGACCGACCCGGGCGTCCGGGTGATCGCGGCGTACCAGAGCCACGAGCCCAGCGCGAGCGTCCCCGCCCCGTACCACAGGACCGAGACCCAGCCTTGCCACCCGGTGGCCGAGACGTCGAACGACGGCCATTGGAGCAGCGCCAGCGGCAGGAAAAGCGGCAGCGACAGCGCCGCGGCGAGGAAGGCCACGAGGATCGGGTCGAGCGCGCGGCTCATCCGTCGTCCGACCAGCGTGTAGACGGCCTCGCAGCAGACCGCGCCGAACACGAAGGCCATCCCCAGAAGCGTCGATGACGGAAGCCCCGCGATGACCCGTGTCAGCGGATCGGACGCCGCGCGGTCCGCCGCGACGCCGCCGCCTCCACCCGCGCCCGTGACCTGAAGGATCAGGACGCCGCCGACCGCAAGGGCCAGTGCCGCGATCCGCCGCCATGTCGGGCGTTCCCCAAGAAACAGGACCGCCGCCATCGCGGTCACCGCAGGCGTCGTCGCCATGACGACCGCCCCGTAGACGCCCGAGATCATCCGCATTCCCAGTAGGAGGAGCGCCGAGAAGCCGAACATTCCGAAAACCGCGATGACGAGCACGAGCGCCCAGTCCCGCCGCGACATGCGCCGCAGCAAGCTCCAGTCCGAGACGAACGGCGCGAGCGCGAGCGCCCCGACCGCCACGCGCAGCCCCGAGCCGATGAAGACCGGCATCGCGTCGGTGACGAGCTTGGAGACCGGCGTCGCGGAGCCGAACACGATCATCCCGGCGGCGAGCTGCGCGTAAAGCAGCGATCCGCCGCCGGCCGGGGCCTGTTGGTGCGACGTCATCTCGCCCATCGAACGGTCCCGCGCCCGCTGCGGTTCCCGTGAGCGAGCCAGTGGGGAAGGGAGGCTGAGCGGAAGCCTGGCCCGATCCTGCTCACCGAGGAGGTGGCCGAGGGCCGGCTTGCGCCGCCCCCGCGGGGAGAGCTGCCGGCCGGCTGATGGGCGATGCGCCGGAAGCGGGAATGCAGGACGGGCGAGCCCGCGGGGGGCTGGTCATGGTTCGCCACCGCCAGGGCTCCAGCCTCAGGGGGCGGGACCGCGCCGCCGGCCGATCATTCCCCGGGCCGCTTGAGCGGGAATTTCTCGCGGATCACGCTGTAGTCGCGGTACCCCATCCGCGTGAGCGGGTTGAACGCCAGCACGTCGAAGATCCCGTCCGTCACGCAGTCGTCGCGCAGGTGAACGCCCGTCACCTCGCCAAAGACGACGAGGTTCGCCTCGCCGGGAAGCTGCAGGATCTGGGTGAGCCTGCATTCGAGGTTCGCAGGCGCATCCTTTACCCGCGAGCAGGGAATCGTCCGGCATTCCTCCCGCGCGATCCCGGCCTTGTCGAACTCGTCGACCTCCCTCGGCCACGGACCGGAGGTGAGGTTCATGACGTCCTTCATCGCGTATTCCACCACGTTGACGCAGAACACGCCGGTCTCGCGGATGTTCGATACGCTGTCCTTGGTGCCGTCCCGGTCGGGCTTGGCCGAGGTCGAGGCGAACATGACCTGCGGCGGCACGTAGGCCACGGCATTGAAGAAGGAATAGGGCGCGAGGTTCTCCGAGCCGTCCGCGCCGCGCGTCGAGATCCAGCCTATGGGGCGCGGCGTGACGATGGCGTTGAACGGATTGTGCGGCAGCCCGTGGCCGTCCTCGGGTCGATAGAACATCGTGCGCCCCTTCTCGTTTGCCCGTCACCTAGCCGCATGCTACGGGCGATTCCAGCCGAAAACGGGGAGGGACGGGTGAAGCTGTCCGCGGAGACTGCGGAAGACTGGTGGGAAGTCGAGGCGCTCTACGACCTCTGCTTCGCGCCCGGCCGCGAGGCACTGTCGTCCTACCGGCTGCGGGACGGTACAGCGCCGGTCGCGCACCTGTCGCTCACCGCGCGCGACGAACTGGGCATCCTCGCGGGCGCGATCCGCTACTGGCCGGTCCGGGTGGGGGGCGCGCCCGCGCTGCTGCTGGGCCCGGTCGCGGTGCACCCGACCCGGCAGGGCGAAGGCATCGGCGCGCTCCTGATCGAGGAGAGCCTGGCGCGGGCCGCGGGCTGGGACCGTGCGATGCTCGTTGGCGACGCGCCCTATTATTCGAAGTTCGGGTTCACCAAGCTCGACGGCGTCGTGATGCCGCCGCCCACGAACCCAGACCGGGTGCTGGGGCGGGATCTGGTTCCGGGCGCATGGCGCGGAGTAACCGGCGATGTCACGCGCCGGGACGGCCCTCCGCCCGACTGAGCGCCTTCGGCGCGAGCCTTCTGGCAGTCCGGGCCTGCGGCCCTTCCTGCGAGCCCGAGTATTTGTGCCGAGATGAAGTGGAGCTCAGGTCCCGCCACCGAGGCGGTCCGCCTTCTTGCGCACCAGCACCGAGCGGAGGTCATGCATCGCAAGGAGCAGGTGGTCCGTCGCCGCGTCGAGTTCGGCGTCGGTCGCCCGGCTCTGCGCCCAGTGGGCGGCAAGGTTCAGCGCCTCGACCGTGGCCGCGCCGGTTGCGCTCTCGCGTCGGGACAGTTCTGCTTGTCGCGCGGCGAGCCAGTTCTCGACGGCCGCGCGGTCGGCGCCGGTGAGGTCCCGCCCGCCCTGCGGCTTGATCTCGCCGTTGCGCGCGTTGACGACCGCGATCGGCTCCATCTCGATCCTCTGGCTGCGCGCGTCGATGCCGATGCGGAACACCTGCGCGCCGTTCTCGCGGATGCGGAAGTAGTAGTCCGGCAGCGCGTCCATCTATGTCAGCCCCGCGCAGAAGTCCTGAATTCGCGCGCCGGCCTCGCGGAGGAGGTCGTCGGCGGCGGCGTAGCTCACCCGGAAGTTCGGCGAGAGCCCGAACGCCGCGCCGAAGACCGCCGCCGTTCCGGTCTCTTCCAGAAGGGCCGTCGCGAAGGCCTCGTCATCGGTGATCCGCGTGCCGCCGCGCGAGGTTTTCCCGATGCATGCCGCGATCGAGGGATAGACGTAGAACGCCCCCTCGGGCACCGGGCAGGTGACGCCTGGGGCCTCGTTGAGCATCGACACGACGAGATCGCGCCGGCGCTGGAACATCGCGGCGTTGTCCTTGAGGAACTCCTGCGGACCCTCGAGCGCGGCCAGCGCCGCCCACTGGCTGATCGAGCAGGGGTTCGAGGTCGACTGCGACTGGACCTTCCGGATCCCGCCGATCAATTCCTTCGGCCCCGCCGCGTAGCCGATCCGCCAGCCGGTCATCGCGTAGGCCTTGGAGACCCCGTTCATCGTCAGCGTCCGATCCTTAAGCCCCGGCTCGACCTCGGCGGGCGTGGCAAAGGTGAAGCCGTCGAAGGCGATGTGCTCGTAGATGTCGTCGGAGAGCACCCAGACATGGCGATGCCGAAGCAGAACCCCGGTGAGCGCCGCGATCTCGTCCCGGGAATATCCCGCGCCGGTCGGATTGGAGGGCGAGTTGAAGATCAGCCACTTCGTCCGCGGCGTGATCGCCGCCTCGAGCTGTTCCGGCGTGAGCTTGAAGCCCCGCTCGAGCGCGCCGGCGATCACCACCGGCTCCGCGCCCGCCAGCCGCACCATGTCGGGATAGCTCACCCAGTAGGGCGCGGGCACGATCACCTCGTCGCCTGGGCCCAGCGTCGCCATCAGCGCGTTGTAGAGCACCTGCTTCCCGCCGGTCCCGACAGTCACCTCCTCCGGCGCATACTCCAGCGCGTTCTCCCGCCGCAACTTTTCGCAGATCGCGGCCTTCAGCTCGGGGATGCCGTCGACGGCGGTGTAGCGCGTCCTTCCCTCGTCGATCGCGCGCTTGCCCGCCTCCCGGATATGTTCTGGCGTGTCGAAGTCGGGCTCCCCGGCCGACAGGCCGATCACGTCGCGTCCCGCCGCCTTCATCTCCGCGGCCTTCGTCGTCATCGCGATGGTGGGCGAGGGTTTCACGCGCGCGAGTGTCGCGGACAGGATCGACATGGTCGTCTCCGGTTGGACTTGGGCTCCCGCCTCTGTAGAGTAGGTACCGACATCCATTCAAGACGAGACGGGAGGAGGCGGTTCGATGACATCGGCGCCCGACAACGACACCGGTTGGTATTCCGACGACGCGGCGACATTCGGCGACCGCATCACCGGCGCACGCGAGGCCGTTGGTCTCAGCCAGGAGGATCTGGCGCGGCGCCTCGGCGTGAAGCTCAAGACGATTCGCGCCTGGGAGAACGATCTCGCCGAGCCGCGCGCGAACAAGCTCCAGATGCTCGCGGGTCTGCTCAACGTGTCGATTCGCTGGCTCCTCACCGGCGAGGGCGACGGTCTCTCGTCCCCCGACGAGGCCGACGTGCCCGCGGAGATCACCGCGCTTCTCACCGAGCTTCGCGACGTGAAATCGCAGCTCATCCGGACGGCGGAACGCGTCGCCCTGATCGAGAAGAAGCTCCGCACCGCCGCGCGCCAGACGGCATGACCGACGAGATCACGCTGAAGCGCCTCAGGATGCGATCGTCGCGGAGAGGCATGAAGGAGATGGACCTGATTCTGGGGTCCTTCTCCGCCACCGAGCTTGCTCAGTCGGACGCCGACGACCTCGCGCTCTACGAGGACATGCTCTCGGAGAACGATCAGGATCTCTACAACTGGGTCAGCGGCCGCGACCCCGCGCCGGCCCGCTACGCTGGCCTGATCGACAGGATCGCGTCCCACGCGCAGGGCGTTGCCGCTCCGGATCGTTCCGCTTAACCGAAAATTCGGCTTTTGCCGCGAAACCTCTTCGTCACATCTGAGTGCGGAGAGCGACATGAGCATCATCCAGGACTTCCGGACGCCGGCGCCGCGCGACTTCTCCGACGATTATCTCGACAGCCTGTCGATGATCGAAAGGCTGCACCGGCTGCTGCTCGACGAGTTCGAACGGCTG
>Ga0102938_10000747_pt1 | contig 24325 bp, 19 predicted proteins | sample SalPonR2_B_D2_MG_FD_84516 | JGI IMG/M metagenome (GOLD analysis project Ga0102938, IMG submission 84516) | Salt pond soil microbial communities from South San Francisco under conditions of wetland restoration - Salt Pond MetaG R2_B_D2_MG | ecosystem: Environmental > Aquatic > Marine >... | reverse complement strand
GAAAGATTATCCAGGGCCCGGACATTTTTTCTAAAGGCTTTATCCCCGAAGACTCTGATAATGGTGAAGCATTACTGGCCGAAGCCCGGCAACGCGTCTGCGAACTGCTTGAAGAACACAGCTTGGCCATGGTCAGTGACTGGGAGGAACTGCGGGTCGAAGTCCGCAAGGTTCTGCGCCGTTTTTTTAACCGCGCCATCGCCCGGCGCCCACTGATCCTGCCGGTCATTCTGGAGCTCTGATGGTGTCGCAAAAACTCACCAATTGCTGCGTTGCTAGCGACTATTTCACTGCTTCGACGCACGTAAGTACGCCTCATTGCTCAACAATCGCGCCTTGCATTTACCACTTTTTGCTTAGCCATCTAAATTGACACTTTTTGTGAAAGCATCAACTCTGATATGAACGATAAAGAAACAACAGCCTTGACCGAGAACCGGATGCGTAAGGAAATCCTCGGTCTGGTGTGGCTGGCCCTGGGGATTTTCCTGCTGATCTGCCTACTCAGCTACAGCAATGATGACCCTTCATTCAATAACAACCTGCAACCGGAGCAGGTACAGAATCTGATCGGTGTCTTTGGTGCCCACCTGGCCGACCTGATGTACCAGACCTTTGGCCTGACCGCCTTGTTATGGCCGTTGGGCTGTCTGCACCTGGCGTGGCGCTGGCTTAAATTCAATGATGTCCACTTTCGCATCACCCGCTTGATCGCTTTTCTGCTCATGCAGATCACGCTTGGCGCCCTGCTCGCCCTGCGTTTTGACAGTATCCCACTGTTCGGCCAGCAAATTGATGAAGCCGGTGGCACCTTAGGGCGCATCCTGGTGCAGACATTGACCCATTATCTCAATGTTGGTGGTGCGGCGATTATTCTGATTGTGTTTTTCCTGGTGGCACTGATCCTCTCGACCCGCTTTTCCTTTGTGCTGTTTATCGACGGTTTTCTTGAGCGGCTGGGACGACGGCTGGAGATGCGCCGCGAAGCCCGGCGGGCGCGCAAGGAACTGAATAAAAAAACCCGACAACAACGTGAGGAGAAAGGGCCGGCCATCATCACCAGTCAGCCAAAAAGCCCGACCCCGCCGGCACCGGGCAAAAAATCAAAAAAGAAGGCAAACGACAAAGACGACCCCCAGGTCGCGTTTTCTTTTCTGGAAGCCAGTGGCGACTACCACATGCCACCAGCCTCCCTGCTTGAGCACGATGGCGCGCCGGCCAAACCGGTTGACCGAAACAGTTTGACCATGGCGGCGCGCATGCTGGAGAAAAAACTCCTTGATTTCGGGGTCGAAGGGGATGTGGTTGAGGTTAAACCGGGACCGGTCGTCACCATGTACGAGTTTTCTCCAGCACCGGGCGTTAAGGTCAACAAGATCTCCAATCTCCAGGACGACCTGGCCATGGCGCTGCAGGCGGTATCGATCCGTATCGTCGCTCCGATTCCCGGGCGCGGAGTGGTCGGTATCGAGATCCCCAACAAGGATCGCGAAACCGTTTATCTCAAGGAGATCATCGATTCCGAGGCCTTTAACAAGCATGGCGGTAAACTCCCCATGGCTCTGGGCAAGGATATCTTCGGTCAGGTAGTAGTTTCCGACCTCTCACGCATGCCCCACCTGCTGGTGGCCGGTTCCACCGGTAGTGGCAAGTCGGTTTCCATCAATACCATGATCCTCTCACTGCTCTACCGCGCCGCACCAGAGGATGTCCGGTTGATCATGATCGACCCGAAAATGCTGGAATTGTCGATCTATGAAGGGATTCCCCATCTGCTCCTGCCGGTGGTGACCAACCCGAAAAAAGCAGCTCTGGCCCTGAATTGGGCAGTGCGCGAGATGGAACGTCGCTACCAGCTGATGGCGGCCAAAGGGGTACGCAACATCGATGGCTATAACCGTAAACTCGTTAAGGAGGCAAAGGAAGCGCAAAACCGTGTGCCCGACCCGGAACTGCAGCTGGATCCAAACGATCTGATGGACGAGCTACCGCCCATCACCGCAGAAATCCCGCCGGAGGAACTGGAACACGGGCACCTTCCCTATATTGTTCTTATTGTCGATGAACTGGCCGACCTGATGATGGTCGCCGGCCGCGACATCGAAGAATCCATCGCCCGGTTAGCACAGATGGCGCGAGCGGCCGGCATCCACCTGATCCTGGCCACCCAGCGCCCCAGCGTTGATGTTATTACCGGTCTGATCAAGGCCAACTTTCCGACGCGGATCTCCTTCAAGGTCTTTTCGCGCATCGACTCGCGCACTATCCTCGACTCCATGGGCGCCGAAGCCCTCTTGGGCATGGGCGATATGCTCTTTCTTCCCCCCGGAGTCGGTTACCTGCAACGGGTTCATGGCGCCTTTGTTTCTGAACTCGAAGTACAGCGCGTGGTGGAATTTCTTTCGCGCCAGGGCAAGCCCGAGTATGACAAGTCGATCCTTACCACCCCACCAGCCGCCAGCGATCAGGCCGGCGACGAAGATTACGATGAACTCTGGGATGATGCGCTTAAAATTGTTAGCGAAACGCGTCAGGCTTCCATCTCCATGGTCCAGCGGCGCTTACGCGTCGGCTACAACCGCGCCGCCCGCATGATCGAAAAAATGGAGCAGGAAGGCATCGTCGGTCCCTCCGACGGCAGCGGCAAACCCCGTGAGGTCCTGATCAGCAAGATCGAGTAAACGTCATTTGTCCACCCGCATAAAGTCTCCTCAGCAGTGTCGGTGCAGCACAGCAGGATTCCGCCAAAAACCGGTCGAGAATGACCGGTTTTGCCCTACCTGCTCATTCCCTGGCCAGACAACATCCACCATTTCTACCAAATAAAATCAAATCCGGACAGCGAACGATTATTCTATCGTTGTTTCTATAGATATTTATGTATGGATTCTTCGATATTTTATGTTGATATGATTTTTTTATTGCGCTAGTCTTGCCGCAATTTTGAACAGTGACTGCCACCCCAAGACTCGTTGAAAAAAAAAGGAGCTATACCATGAACGCCTTCGGCAAAACCCTTCTCTTAACGCTACTGCTTTTCTGGGCCGGAACAGCCGCAGCGACAGACCACTCCATGTTTATTACTGAGCCCTTTGATAGCGGCCCGGAAGTGACGGAGACCTGCCTGCAGTGTCACGATGATGCGGCCCGGCAAGTGATGGAAACCAGCCACTGGACCTGGTCTTTGGAACAGACTGTCGATGGCAAAACTGTCAATCGCGGCAAAGTCAACGCCGTCAATAATTTCTGCGTTGCTGTTGGCTCCAATGAGCCGCGCTGCACCAGCTGCCATGTAGGCTATGGCTGGAAAGATCAGAACTTCGATTTTACTGACGAGAGCAAAGTCGACTGTTTGGTCTGCCACGATGGCACCGGTACCTACAAAAAGTCCCCGGCTGGCGCCGGCAATCCCGCTCCTGAAGTTGACCTGTTGCAGGTGGCTCAGAGTGTCGGCAAAAGCTCACGGCAAACTTGCGGATCCTGCCATTTCTTCGGCGGTGGTGGTGACGCGGTCAAACATGGCGATCTGGATTCCAGTATCACCAATCCAACCCGCGATATCGATGTCCACATGGCCGCTGATGGCCTGAACTTCAGCTGTAGCGACTGCCATTCTACCGAAAATCACAACATCCGCGGCCATGCCATGGTCGTTTCTCCAAGCGGTGAAAATCATATTGGCTGTGTCGGTTGTCATGGTGAAGAGGTTCACAAAAGTCAAATTCTTAATAACCACTATGCTTCTGTGGCTTGTCAGACCTGTCACATCCCCACGTTTGCCAAAGAGGTTGCCACTAAAACCTCGTGGGACTGGTCGACTGCAGGGCAGGATCTCGATGTCCCCAAAGATGAAAACGGGCGCAAGTCCTATGACAAGCGCAAAGGACATTTCACCTGGGGTAAAAACATCCAACCAACCTATGCCTGGTATAATGGTGAGGCTGGCGCCTATGAGCTGGGGGACAAAATTGATCCTGACAAGGTCACGGCACTGAGCTATCCCATCGGCGAGCGAACTGATCCGAAATCAAAGATTTACCCCTTTAAAGTTCACACGGCAAAACAGATTTACGACACTGACAACATGTACCTGATCACCCCGAAAGTCTGGGGACCAAAAGGTGATCCGGACGCCTACTGGGTGAACTTTGACTGGAAAAAAGCCGCAACCGCCGGGATGCAGGTAAGTGGCCTTGAGTTCAGTGGCGAATACGGCTTTGCCCCTACCACCATGTATTGGCGCATTAATCACATGGTCGCACCCAAGGAGCAGGCTCTGCGTTGCACCGACTGTCATGGTAAAAAGAGTGATTTTGCCTGGAGTGAATTAGGCTACAGTGGTGATCCGATGCTCGATCGTAAGCAAAAACGACTCGAATAGTTCGTACCTTCAATCTCTTTATTCTAAAGCTCTCCGTTGTTATGCACGGAGAGCTTTTTTTTGTGTTTCTATCTTGACTGCTATTCCTGAATCTGCAACAAACAATGAACACAAAGGTTCAATGAACACCTATCCCTTTGACTAGCGCTGAAAAAACCTTTTCATGACACTTGCTCTAGACTCCCAAAGGTCGCACATGAGGGTCATTTGCAGCCAGAACAGCTTTAATTTAAACAGATCTCTACGATCCGTTGAGGTATCCTATGCCCCGCAAACCCCGCCTCGAAGATGACCAGATCATCTACAACAGCATGCAGGCCATTCGCAGCATCCCCCAGGCCAAAATCGAATTCATGATGCAAAAAATCGGTGGGCCTTTTGCCGGGGCTTTCCGTTTGTCCGGCCCCTGGGGTGAACGTTATTACTACATCAAGGTGGTACCACGCTTAACTGCCGACATTGCTGATCTGGTCATCCATCAACTTAAAACCTCACCGGCGCCACAAAATGCCGCACCACTACTGGTCAGCAATTATATTTCCGCCAACATGGCAGAAAAACTTCGCAAGAGCAAAATTGAGCACGCCGATTGCGCCGGCAATGTCTATCTTGACCAGATGCCACTGTACATCGACATCAGTGGCCGCAAGCATACACCAAAAACCCCGACGGTAGACCGCCTGTTTCGCGCCAGTGGCCTTAAGTTGATCTATCTGTTGCTGCGCAACCGCAAAGCAGTCAACGCCACGTATCGGGCGCTGGCCGATGATGCCGGCATCGCTCTGGGTGCCATCGGCAGCCTGTTTGGCGAATTGGAAAAACGCGGCAACTTAACCCGGGACGAACAGGGAAAACGGCAACTGATTGCCGTCGAAGAACTGCTGCAACGCTGGCAGTTGGGATATCTGGAAACCCTGCGACCGCGACTTTTCCTGCAACGCTGCAGCCTGGCTACCGGTGACACGCCGCTCAGTCTGGCCCAACGGTTGAAACAATTGAACCTGAGTTCTCAAGTCTTTATTGGCGGTGAACTAGGTGCCGCCCTGCTGACGCGAGGCTTCCAGCCGCAGTCAACAGTGCTCTATCTGGAGCCGGAACAACAGCTTAAAACCATGCTGCAACTGCATCTGACCGCCGATCCCAACGGTGAGGTGACCCTGCTGCAAACCTTCGGTCGTCAGTGCCGCTGGACCGGGCTACAACCGGAGGGGCTGACCCTGGCCGACCCTTTATTGACCTTTGCTGAGCTTAATGAGTGTAGCGATGAACAACTGGCAATCCGCCTCTATCAGCAATACCTGACACCACGCTTTAACGATGACAAATGACGGACAGGCTACCTGTGTCAACGACAAATCAGCCGATCCTGCACCTGCTCGCTGTTGATGCCGGCCTGCACACCGGGCTGGCTCTATACCGGCACGACAGCCAACTGCTGTGGTATCGTTCCCACCATCTGGCTGATCAACAGAAATTAAAACGCCTGATCGCCACATTATTGCGTAGCACACCGCGACCAACCCATATTTACTTAGAAGGGGGCGGTCCTGTGGCCGAACTGTGGCAGCGCGAAGCCCTCAAACTGGAGCGCGTTTTCGTCCAATTGCATGCCGGCCAATGGCGTAAAAAACTCTTTTATGCGCGTCAGCATCCCAGCGGTCGCGTAGCCAAACAGCAGGCGCTGAAGATGGCCACCGGGGTAATCGACCACCTGCGCGACAAAAAACCGACGGGGCTACGGCATGATACTGCTGAGGCGATTCTGATCGGACTTTATGGATTGTTGGATCTGGGCTGGCTTGAGTGCTGGCCCCCAAAAAAGGAGTAAGATTGATGGCCCAATACGATTTTATTGTTATTGGTGGCGGCATTATTGGTCTCGCCACCGCCCGTCAGTTACAGCAGGATCATCCGGATAGCAAGATTGCCGTCCTTGAAAAGGAATCACGACTGGCCCTACACCAGACCGGACGCAACAGCGGGGTTATCCATGCCGGGGTTTACTACAAACCGGGGAGTCTCAAGGCGCGTTTCTGCCGAGAAGGGAATCAAGCCACCAAAGCCTTTTGCAAAAAACACAAAATCCCTTTTCGTGAAACCGGCAAGCTATTGGTGGCGACCAACCATGCCGAACTGGGGCGCATGCAGGATCTGCTTGAGCGCTGTCGCCAGAATGACATCCCTACCGAGGTACTCAACCAGCAACAGCTGCACCAGAAAGAACCCAATGTTGTTGGTCTTGGGGCAACCTGGGTTGCATCAACCGGGATCGTCGACTACGCCCTGATCACCCACAAGCTGGCAGCCCTGTTTACCGCAGCTGGAGGAGAGATCCACACCAACTGCAGGGTGAGCGGCATCAGGGAGAATCAAGGGGCTGAGGTCAGTTCCAGTATTGGTCGTTTTTCTGCTAAAGTTGTCGTTGGCTGTGCCGGCCTGCATTCCGACCGGTTGATCCGCATGCTGGGGAAAGAACCGGAGTTCCGGATTCTGCCGTTTCGGGGCGAATACTTCCAACTACCGGTCGATAAACGCCGGATTGTCAGCCATCCGATCTACCCGATTCCTAATCCGGAGTTGCCGTTTCTCGGTATTCACCTGACCCCCATGAGTGATGGCTCCCTCACTGTCGGCCCCAATGCCACCCTGGCATTGGCCCGCGAAGGGTACAGTCGCTGGAGTATGAACCTGCGCGACATGATCGATATGTTCAGCTATGCCGGGCTCTACCGGCTGATTGGAAAATACCCGGGACCAACCCTGAGCGAGCTGAAAAATTCCCTCTATCGCCCCGGCTATCTCAAGCTGGCCCAACGCTACTGCCCGCAGATTGAGCTCAATGATCTCTGCCCCTACCCGTCCGGTGTGCGGGCCCAGGCAGTTCAGGCCGACGGCAAAACCCTCGATGATTTTCTCTTTGTCACCGGGAAGCACAGTCTGATTGTCGGCAACGCTCCATCACCGGCAGCGACGTCCGCCCTGCCGATTGCCCGCCACATCTGCGATCAGGTCAAGGAGCTTGTTGGTTGATAGTGACACTCCCCGGACAGCAGCAGGCGGTACGAGGAGGGTCATGATGAAAGGTTATACGAGGGGAATAATCTGGTCGGTAATCTCGGTAAAAGCGACATCGTGGCTGATCAGAAACAGCTGATCGTACCAGTGTTCGGTGACCTCTTCCTTGCCGACATCGATAGCCCGAAAAGCGTGGGCCAGGTTTTCCCGGCGAGTCACATCGAGATTGGAGGTTGGTTCGTCAAAAAAGGCGATACGGGCGCCAATGGTCTGTAGCATCGCCAGGCGCAGGGCAACCACCGCACTCATAGTCTGGCCGCCGGACAGCTGATCGTCGGCGCGCTCGCGTAGTTCACCAGCGACCATATCGCGCAGAACAATCTGATAGTTGTCACCCCAGGCCAGTTCTTCATCAACTTCCGAGATAATTCGATAGACCCGATTGGCGCGCTGGCTGATTTCCTCCCGGAAGCGTTCAGAAAGGTATCCGGAGACATTCCGGAACACGCGGTTACGCAGGAATTTGACCAGATCATCTTTCTGCTTATACTCTTTGATCTGCCCCCGCTTGGCGCTGATTTCATTTTCAATCTTCTTGAGTTTTTCGACCTCAACGCCAAGCCGGGAAACGTCAGTGGTCAACCCTTTTTTCTTCTGAACAAGAGCGCTGATACTACCCCAGAGTTCGTCCTTGCGCTGTCGCAGCTTTTCATGTTCGGCGGCGTCATACTCCTGCGCCGCCTTAATGAAAACATCTTCCTTTGCTATCAGATCATTCTGCAACTGATTAAAGTGTTTGTTGAATTTTTCCAGATCGGCCCGGCGCTGACTCAATTCTTTTGCCTGTTGCTGATTGGCGACATAACGGTCACGAGCTTCCTGGTGTTGGATCTTCTCTTTCTCAGCCGCTTCGATGTCAACTTGCAACCGGCTGTAGGTATCTAACACCTTTTGTTTTTCACCAAGTTGCAGCCGTGCTGCTGATTGTTCCTTTTGCAGCTCGGCCAGCCCCTGCACATTTAGCTCGTTGGTTTTACGCCGCGCCACCAGCTTAGCCAACTGACCATCCAGCCCTTCGAGCCTGACGGCAACCGCCTTGAGCTGATCGTTGGCCTGACTTGCCGCCTTCTCTTCCAAATCGAGCTTGTGAATTTCCTCCTGAAGATGCCGGCGCGTCTGATCCAGTTCAGAGAAGCTGACCGCGAACACGTCGCCCGGAGGTTTTTCGGCAATATTGAGGCACGCCTCCTGGAAAAACGGGCATATCCCCGCAGCAAGCTTTTCGCTTCCCTCTTCCAGACCCGCCCGACGTCCTTCAAGTAACCCAAGCTGATTGCGCACCCCTTCAAGGTTTACACGGATGTTCGGCAGTCGCACAGACAAGCCCCTTAGCTCGTCATCAAGGGACAACGCCTTGCGGCTTTCAGCCAGCGTCTTCTCTTCGGCAGCAAGTTCCTCCCGGGTTCTCTGGGTTGTTTGGGTCTCAACCTTTAACCGCTCTGTCAGCTTACCGACCTGGTTTTTGAGATCAGCGACCTCTTGTTCGAGTTGGCGCTGAGCCTTGAGCCTCTGGCGCAGTTCGCCCAGTCGCTCCTCGGTCTGTTCGTAAGCTTTTTTACCGACCGTGGTCGCTGCAATGATCTTGTGAGCTTTTTCTGCCTCGTCGACCAGGAGCTTCTGCTTGCCGATCATCTCGTTACCGTTACTGATCCGCTCCTTGAAGGTTTCAACCTCCTTTTCAAGCCCCTTGAGATCTTTTTCGCGCTTATCTACAGTGAGGAGCAGTCCTTCAAGATCCTTGAGTTGCTGCTGTTGCAAAGCCAGATCCTTCTCAGTCTGCTGAAGATCCTTCTTCGCCGCTTGCTGCTCATCTCTTTTTGCCGGCAGCTCGGCCACCTGGTTCTGGAGGGGGGCGATGGCGCTTTCCAGGATCTCCACCTTGGCCTTGATGGCACTATTCAATATCTTGGTGTCGTTGAAGGTCTTACGCCAGGTGTCGATGCCGAGAATTTCGTCAAATTTGTCACGCCGTTTGGTTGTCTGCTTGATGACAAAGGGACCGAGAAAATCATGTTGAAAGGGGCCGATCACCAACTCGAACTGCTCCGCCAGAGAACGGCTTGAGCGCAGACCTAACAACTCTTTCAGTCGCCCTTCGGTCTCCTTGCTGTCCTTGTGTTCCTCCACTTCAAAATCGCCGCCGACCTCCTTGGCCAGAAGCCAACGAGAAGGCGTTCCGACGCTGCGACTGACGCGATAGCATTTGTCATCCCCAGATCGAAAGACAATCGCAATGTCTCCGCGCTTGGTGCCAATGGTCACGAAGCGCTCGACGTTACCGACAAAGCTCTGGGCATCGACGCCGAACATGGCATAGCCGATCGCTTCAAAGATGGTGCTTTTGCCGACCCCATTGGGACCGGAGAGGACATTGATACCGGGAGAAAAATTCAGTTCGGTGTCGCGGTGCGACTTGATGTTCGTAAGATGGATGGAGAGGATCTGCATCAATAGCTCTCCGGGTCGAGAAGAGCCAGTAATTCATCACCGTCGACAGCGCCTCTTTGCACGACATTCTTCAAGGCGATGGCGAGCCGGATCAGTTCGTCCTCGCGACCCTGGTATTCGCTGCCGGACTTGATCAATTCATGCAGAACCTCACGCTCGATTTCCTCCAGGCTTTTATTGGCTCCGTCTCCATCTTCGCTGCTGCTGACCAGCGAAAGGTGGTTCTTGATCTCAACGTGCAATGGGTCGACCAATTGTTCCAGTACCGCTTTCAGGCGTTCACGCCCCAGCTCAAAGGGATGAAACCCGACTCGACCAACCAGCTTTAGTTCCAGCAGCGGGTGACGTCCATCACCAGAGCTATCGACCTTGGCGACAATCTCTTCACGGAATATAGCGAGGGCCTGTTCTGCATTTTCCGCACTGCTCAGGTCAATCGTTTCAACAAACATCGGACGTGGCGAGGTATTCGTAAATTCCGGTGTAAACTCGCCATTCTCGAAAGTGACAGCATAGTAACCCTTGTCATACTTCTCTTCACCAAAATTGACCCGCTCCGGCGAACCGGGATTATAGGCATAAGGGCTGCCCTCAGGCGTTTTTATGACGTAGGGTTTATGGCCATGACCGAGGGCGACATAGCCGAACTTCTGCGCCAGCGGATGAGCCTGTTCCAGCGCCATGTTGCCGATTTCAACCGGGCTGAACTTCCAGATACCGACATGAAACAGCAGCAGATTGTTGGTGGTGTTGACCCCTGCACAGATGCGCTCAACATGATGACCGGCCTGGGCACCGATATAGCCAAGACCGTAGATGTTGAGTCCGTTGATTTCAATGTGCCCGCCCATACCGGTCTGTTCATTAAAGGGATCGAAGCGGTAATCACCATCATCAGTACGGGTCGGACGCAGCAGCTTGAGATAACCCATCTGTGACAACGCTTCCATCCACGAGATGTTATCACGGCGATGGATCCAGTCGTGGTTACCTTCAATAGCAATACAGGGGATTTGCGCATCCTTGAGGGGTTGCAGGACGGCAATGGTGCGGGCAAAAGTTTTCGGCAAAATCTGGCCGACATGAAACAGATCGCCACCAATCAGCAGAGCATCGACCTGCTCCCTGATGGCGGCCTCACAAATACCCGACAGACAGGCAAAGAAGTCGTTGTAGCGTTCGCTCTCTCCGGGAGAATTTCGATAGCTTTTGCCTAGGTGAATGTCGGATGTGTGGATGAATTTCATGATAACCGCGCGTTGCCGAAAGAAGTGAGATTCCAACGATAATAAGTAACATCTGGCGGAGAGTCGCGCAATCACGGATTTCCATGTCTCCGACAACAACGATTCGCAATGTCACCCGCCAAACATCTTCATTATCGCTGCGGCAGACGCGCGCAACAATCATAAGAACAATGTAGCTGTTCAGCACCGGGCCTTTGGATCCTCCGGCTAGGGCAACGATTGTTTTCTATTGGGTCATCCATCCAAATTGATAATTTTTGCGAACCTATCAACCTTGTTTGGTCGTTGGTGCCTGTTCCTCCAACGAGTCGCTGGTTTCAAGCTTTAAGATGGCCTTGAGTACCTCTCTGAGCATGCTTGGAGCACTACCCTCCATATTTTCTTCCTCTGCGACTTCCAATTCGCGGGCATCGTACTCCCATTGTTTTAGAATTTTCATTTTTTGTTCCTGGGTTAAGGATGCATCCTGCAAAACCTGGTCAGGCTCACTGTAAACATCCGCCGGATTCATTAAGGATTTGTCTCTACTCATAATCTACCTCCTTATCTTAGTTGTCTCTTTATCATATCAAATTATTGACAACGATGCCCCTCCCCGGATGGGTGACCCCGCTGCAAACAATGTGGCGGAGAGTTATGATCAATGGTGGATTGGTGGGCTTTACTAATAATATCCGGATGGTGTGATGATCTTATTGAGAATTGCTAGGAGCCGGCATCGGTTCATCACGTCCAACAGGTTGCTATCACATTCAGCAATCCAAGTCCCAGCTCAATCCGGAAGACGAGGTTTTTGCTGACCCCGGAGCCGATTTTACTCCAGCCCGTCCCGCAGACGTTTGAAAATTTCTCGATAGGCGCGCTTGTCACCATGTTGATGAACCGATTGCGCCAGACGCCTGATGGTTTTCATATCGATCTGCGGCGCTTGATCCTGCAGCTCTGCACAGGCCCGATCAAACTGCTGTAGATTACAAAGACGATCACGCATTTGTTCCAGGGCATGAAACTGTTTTTTGTCGCTACGATCAACCTGATCCATCCCGCCGAGTTGTAACTGCAATAATTCCACTGCTGCAGGATCCTCCCGCAACAGTCCGGCCAGATATTTCAATTGTCGTTTGTGCGATCCACGTCCACTGGTCTGGCGCACGGTCTGCGCCTCGGCGATAATTTCGGCCGGCAGCTCCATCCGCTCAAAGCGATTATTCGAAAGATCACACAACTGACCGGCAAGCTCGGCAATCTGCTGCGCTTGATGTTTCTTTTTGGTTCTGCTCAAGGGCTGATCATCATGTATTTCTAGGGTCATTTAGCTTCTCCCAAGCGGAGTATTGTCTGGACTCCGATCTGTGTGGACGCGTATTTCATCTGCAAGCTACTGTGCAGCATCCACTTAAGTCAACGATTGTCGCCGTTAAGATAGTTGTTTTGGCAACAATACCAAGTTTTTGCTATGATGGTTCGCCGCTATCTCTTTAAGGAGTTCAACATAATGGATTATGGTATCTCCCGCGAACGGGCCCTTGAGCTGCTGAAGCAGCATGTGACCCAACCCAATCTGCGTAACCACAGCCTTGCTTCCGAGGCGGTAATGATCAAATTGGCCCGGCACCTGGATGCCGACGAAACCCTGTGGGGCCTGACTGGCCTGCTACACGACCTGGACGTGGAACTGACCAAAGATGACATGAGTCGTCATACCCATGAAACCGCCCGGATTCTGCGTGAGGAAGGGGTTGCTGAGGATATCATCGAAGCGATCTGCCTGCACAATGAACAAGCTCACGAGCAACGCCGTCATCAACAACTCCACCATGCCCTTGCCGCCGGAGAGACCATCACCGGTTTGATCACCGCCACTGCCCTGGTGTATCCCGACAAAAAACTGGCGAGCGTCAAGCCCAAATCGGTACGTAAACGCTACAAGGAAAAACTGTTCGCCGCCGGCGCCAACCGTGAGATTATCTGTGAATGTGAAAAAATCGGCATCAGCGTTCCGGATTTTTGTGATCTCAGTCTTGAGGCCATGCAGGAAATAGCCCCTGAGCTGGGACTGTAAACCCCAGCAGAAAATATATCCAGCCATGAACCAGAACCAATTGACCACCCTGCTGGAGCAACTTGTTTCCGGCAATCTCAGTGTCACTGATGCTGTCGACAAGCTCAAGCACCTGCCTTTTGAAGATCTGGGCATCGCCCGTATTGATCATCATCGCGAATTGCGTCAGGGGGTTGCCGAAATTATCCTCGGTCAGAGTAAAACCCTTGACCAACTGGCAACAATTGTTGCAGCCCTTGAGCGCAAACAACGCAATATTCTGGTGACCCGCCTTGATCAGACCAAAGGCGAAGCCCTGACCCGGCAGTTTCCTGCCGGAGAATACGATGAACTGGCACGCACCTTTTGCCTCATCCATCAACCTGCCCCTATTAGCGGACGCGGCAGGATTCTGGTCATCTGCGCCGGCACCTCCGATCTGCCGGTAGCCCGTGAAGCAGTCATCACCGCGCGCATGCTCGGCAACGAGGTGGAAGAACTGGTGGATGTCGGGGTTGCCGGTATCCACCGGCTACTGAGCTGTCAGGAGCAACTGCACCAGGCCGCCGTGGTGATTGTCGTTGCCGGAATGGAAGGAGCACTGCCTTCGGTTGTCGGCGGCCTGGTGGCGGCACCGATCATTGCGGTGCCGACATCAGTCGGTTACGGCGCCGCCTTTGGCGGCGTTGCCGCCCTACTCGGGATGCTCAACTCCTGTGCCTCCGGGGTAACCGTTGTCAACATCGACAACGGTTTTGGCGCTGCTTTTGCTGCCAACCGCATCAATCGCAAAGGGGGCTGACCAGCATGAGAACCCTTTATCTTGACACCTTTTCCGGCATCTCCGGGGACATGTTTCTGGGGCTGCTCTGTGACCTGGGACTGGATCTGGAACAACTTAGATCCGAACTGGCCAAACTGCCGATCAGTAATTATCAGCTTAACATCCAGCGTGAGCGGCGTCATGGAATTGAAGGGTGCCGCTTTATCGTTGACCACAAAGAAGACCACCACCATCGCAGCTGGAGTCACATTGACCAGATGCTGGCTGACAGTCGCTTAAGTGAGGACAGTAAAGTACTGTCACGGCGTTTTTTCCGTCGTCTTGGTGAAGCGGAAGCCAAGGTTCATGGCATCAGCATTGATGAGGTCCACTTTCACGAAGTCGGCGCTGTCGACGCCATCGTTGACCTCACGGGAGCAGCCATTGCTATCGATCTACTGAGCATCGACAAGGTTCTCTGCGCACCCTTGCCCCTGTCGCGCGGCATCAGCCACTGCGCCCATGGCGCCCTCCCCTTGCCGGCACCGGCGACACTGGAGATCCTGAAAGGACGGCCGATCTACGACAGCGGCTGCGACAAGGAGCTGGTCACCCCCACCGGGGCCACCATTGTCAGGGAGCTGGCAGAGTTCAGTAAAATCCCGACCCTGCCGCTGGGCCGCAGTGGTTACGGTGTCGGTGGCTGGGAACTTGCTGATCGTCCCAACCTGCTGCGCGGGATTCTTTACGAGCAGGCGCAACAACCCGCCACGAGCGCCGCGGTAGAACTGCTCGAATCCCATATCGACGACAGTACCCCGGAGCACCTCGGCGACCTGCTCGAACGGCTCCTTGAAGCCGGCGCCCTGGATGCGGCTTACGCCCCCTTGTTAATGAAAAAAAACCGCCCGGGGCAACTTCTCAAGGTAGTCTGTCAACCCGCACACAGCCAGGCCCTGGCGAGCCTGATCATGCACCACAGCAGCGCCATTGGTGTGCGCTCTCAGCCGTGCCGACGCTATCGTCTGCATCGCCGCGAGGTCACCATTACAACTACGCTGGGGACCGCACAGGTCAAGCTGCTGTTTGACAACGACGAATTTCTGCGCCTGAGTGCCGAGTACGAGGACTGCCGACGTCTTGCCCGACAGCACAATCTTCCCTTGCAACAGATCTATCGCCTGGTTGAAAATAGCGCCTACAACCAGCTACCGCTGCTCCTCAAGGAGAGGATCCATGACTGAATCACCCGCCCAACAGCGTAAAAACTGCGCGACGATCTTTTTTGCGACTAATGGCGGGTTGGGCTACGCCCCGGTTGCCCCCGGCACCTTTGGCACCCTGGCGGGAATCCCGGCCTTTTATTACCTGTCTTGCGTACCCGGGTTACTTCAGTTTGTGATTCTGGTCGCAGTGATCGCTTTAAGCGTTTTTATCTGTCAGTGCGCCGGCAGCTATTTCGGTGAAGCCGACGACGGCCGCATTGTTATTGACGAACTTGCCGGCTATCTGGTCACCGTCGCTTTTCTGCCCTTTACCTGGGAAACGGCACTGCTCGCCTTTTTCTGGTTTCGTCTCTTCGACATTCTGAAGCCACCTCCCATCGGCTACATCGACCGCAGTTTTAAAAATGGTTTTGGTGTCACCTTTGATGATGTCTTGGCCGGTGTTTACGCCGCCGTTGCGGTGCGCCTGTGCCTCGTCCTGTTTAGCTGAATGATGCCTTGCTGAAAATGAGCGCCTATGCCCAGTTTTGATATTGCCATCCTGACCACTGCTGAAGACCTGCTCAGTGGCGATTCCACTGATTCAAGCGGAACTGTTGTCGTTGACATTCTCACCCGTCATGGCTACCGCCCGCGCTGCTCTCTGGCGGTATCTGACAATGAAAAAGAGATCTTTGCGGCGCTCAACTACCTTTCCCAGCAGGCCCGTTTTGTCATTATCAGTGGTGGCCTGGGTACCGCCAGCAACGCCATGACCGCGCGCGCTGCCGCGCGCGCTCTGGGCTTGCCCCTGGTCATTCATGAGGAAGCCCTGGAAATGGTGCGTGATTGGTGTCATAGCCACCACCAGACCCTGAATCCAGCCAATGAACGTGTGGCACTCTTACCTCAAACGGCCCAACTGTTAGCCAATCCGCAAGGGATGACACCGGGTTTTACTCTGAGCCACAACCAGTGTCGAATGTTTTTTCTGCCCGCTGCAGCGGGCGAACTGTGTACCATGTTAGAACAATCGGTACTACCGCAACTCGGACAGGATTATCCACAGGAGCAACGCCTGCACCGCCGCACCCTGAAACTGTTCGGCCTGACCGACGTTCGCGCCCGCACCATGATTCCCAGCGGACGTCTGCCGGAGGGGGTCAGCATCAATTACAGCCACGATTTTCCCCTGGTACTGGTGAATCTCAAAGCCCACGGGGAAGAGGCAGAACAACGCCTGGATCAAGCCGAAGCGCTGCTCCTGCAGGTCCTCGGTGATCACCTGATGGCGCGTGAGGGTCAGACCGCCGAAGGCAATGTCGCGCAACTGCTGACCCAGGCCGGCCTGACCTTATCCCTGGCAGAATCCTGCACCGGTGGCCTGCTCAGCAGCATGCTGACCCGCCAACCCGGCGCCTCAGCCTTTTTCAACCGCGCCGGAGTCACCTATGCCGATGCCGCCAAACAGCACTGGCTGAAGGTACCGCAGGAGATCCTCCTCCAGCATGGTGCCGTCAGCGAACCTTGCGCCCGGGCCATGGCCAGCGGTCTACGCCACGAAAGTGGCACCGATCTGGCCCTGGCAATTACCGGCGTTGCCGGCCCGGATGGCGGTACGCCGGACAAGCCGGTGGGTACCGTCTACCTCGCTCTGGCCAGCGACGCCGGGGTGCACGCTCAACGTTATCTATTCAGTGGTGATCGGGCTCGGGTTCAGCGCATGAGTGCGTTTATGGCGCTGGAGTGGCTGCGGCGTTTTGCTCTGCAACAGATATAAGCTCTCGACAGCGGCAAGCCAATCGTTTTACTCTGGCGCGGCACATCAGGGAATAAACTACCCCGCCGCAAGCTGCGGGGTAGCAGAATATAGAATTCAGAAGTCAGAATTCGAAAAGAGACTTTTTGATTGAGCAGGTTTCTTCTGGATTCTCAGACATTGAACGCAGAAAGCTGCGAACATTAGGCGTTACTTTTGATTAAAAAAATCGCCTCCGCCACCAACACGACTTATTATGTCACACGGAGAGGGGAAGATTGGCTGAACAGCAATCTTGCTAGTACCAAGGTACTAACTGACATTAACGCAATTTTTCACACTTAAGGAGCATTTCATGTCCGATCAAAATCGCAACCGCGCCCTCGAGCTGGCTATGGGGCAGATTGAAAAACAATTCGGCAAAGGAAGCATCATGCGCCTCGGCTCTGACTACCAGGTCCCCGCCGTCGCCGTTATTCCCACCGGTTCCTTGAGCCTCGACCTGGCTCTTGGCGTTGGCGGTATCCCCAAAGGACGCATTATTGAAATTTTCGGGCCTGAGTCCTCCGGCAAGACCACCCTCGCACTGCATATTCTTGCCGAAGTCCAGAAACAAGGTGGGGTCGCGGCTTTTGTCGATGCCGAACACGCCCTCGATATCCAATATGCCAAGAACCTCGGCGTCAAAGCCGATGATCTCCTAATCAGCCAGCCGGACACCGGCGAACAAGCGCTGGAAATTACCGAAATGCTGGTTCGCAGTGGGGCCATCGACCTGCTTGTCGTCGATTCCGTCGCCGCCCTGACTCCACGTGCTGAAATTGAAGGAGAGATGGGGGACTCCCACATGGGCTTGCAGGCGCGTCTCATGTCCCAGGCTCTACGCAAATTGACCGCGATCGTCAGCAAATCCAACTGCAGCATTATCTTTATTAATCAGATTCGGATGAAGATCGGCGTCATGTTCGGTAACCCGGAAACCACCACCGGCGGCAATGCGCTCAAGTTCTACTGCTCGCTTCGCCTTGACATCCGGCGAATTGCCGCTCTGAAGCAGGGACAGGATGTCGTCGGCGGTAGAACCCGCGTCAAGGTGGTCAAGAACAAGGTGGCACCGCCGTTTAAACAGGCTGAATTCGATATCATGTATGGCCTCGGCATCTCGCGCGAGGGTGATATCCTGGATCTGGGGGTCGACAACGATATTGTTGAAAAAAGTGGTTCCTGGTTCTCCTACAAAGGCGAACGGGTGGGACAGGGGCGAGAAAATGCCAAGCAATATCTACAGGAACATCCCGAAATGACCAACGAAATCGAAGCGACCCTGCGCGAACTTTACGGCGTTGGTACCGCCAAGCTCAAAAGCACTGCAGACGAGGAATAACAACAACTGAAAAGTGAGGCACGACGATGGAACTGAATCAGATTCTCGGACTGGCGTTAAAATCCAACACCTCGGACATCCACCTCAAAGCCGGCCTCCCCCCGGTTTTCCGGGTCGATGGCAGCCTGCGCCCCCTGCCCAAAGCGCCGCGCCTGACTGCGGATGACCTGCGCCTCATGTGCGAAGGGATCATGAACGAAAAACAACGGCTGCGCTTTGAGGAACACAACGAAATTGACCTGGCCTATGGCGTCCCCGGCCTCGGGCGCTTTCGCGTCAATGTTTTTATGCAGCGCAATTCCGTTTCAGCAGTTTTTCGCGCGATCCCTTACAAGGTCGCCACCCTCGATGAACTGTTGATGCCCAAGGTGCTGAAAAAAATTGCCGAGGAACAACGGGGGCTGGTCCTGGTTACCGGTGCCACGGGTTCAGGAAAATCAACGACCCTGGCAGCATTGATCGACCATATCAACAGCAACCGTACCGCCCATATTGTAACGGTAGAAGATCCGATTGAATACCTCCACCGTGATCGCAAATGCATTATCAACCAACGTGAAGTCGGCTTCGATACCGCCGGCTTTGCTCCGGCGCTAAAAAGTGCCTTACGTCAGGACCCGGATGTCATTCTTGTCGGTGAGATGCGTGATCTCGAAACCACAGAAACCGCTCTGGCAGCGGCCGAAACCGGCCATCTGGTGCTCTCGACCCTGCACACCATCGATGCCACCGAGACCATTGCCCGTATCATCTCGATGTTCCCTCCGCATCAGCAGCGCCACGTACGCATTCAACTTTCCAATGTTCTGCGCGCAGTCATTTCGCAGCGTCTGATTCCCCGTGCAGAAGGCAAAGGACGCGTTGCTGCGGTCGAAGTCATGCTGACCACCGCACGGGTTCGCGAACTGATCGATGACCGCGAAAAAACCGCTCAGCTTAAGGACAATATTGCTCAAGGGTATACCACCTATGGTATGCAGACCTTCGACCAGGCACTCATGGACCTGGTCAAACGCAATATCATCACCTACGAAGAGGCCTTGCGCCAAAGCTCCAATCCCGATGACTTCAGGCTCAAGTTCTCCGGTATCGACTCCACATCCGATTCTTCCTGGAGTGATTTCGAGCGCGGCAAAGAACAGGAAGAGGGCCAAGCCGCTGCAGCAGCTGCGGAAAACGAGAAAAATGACGACTCCCCCTTCCAACGCTTCTGATGCCTTCAACGTGGCCTTGCGCCTGCTCAGTCGTTGTGATCGCACAGAAGCGCAACTGCGCGACAAACTGCAGCAGCGCGGATTTTCCAGCAGCTCCATCGCCACAACTATTGAGCGTTGCTACGACTACCGCTATCTCGATGACCACCGCTACGCCCTGAGTCGGGCGCGCCACCTGATGCGCAACGGCAAAGGGGTAGGTCGGCGCATTCTTGCCGATCTGCGCCGCCGTGGAATCGCTGAGGACCTGGCCCGTGCTACGCTGGACGAAGTCGGCACCGAGTTCAGCCAGGCTGAACTTTTTGAGCAGGAACGCGCCCGTCGCTTCCCCGACTTCTGCTACGCAGCGGCTTCAGTAAAAGAACGCCGGCGGGTGGTCAGTTATTTTCAACGTCGCGGCTTTTCCCTCAGCGATATTTTCACCTGGCTGCAACAAACATCTCTTTCTGATCGATAAACCCTTTTCAAATCCAGTCACTTCTATTAGACTTTCTTGCCCAGCGCATTTTACCGTCAGACAACTGGTAAATGATCTGCCCGCGACCAGAGGTCGCGGCAGTGCTGATCTGTTGCCATAACAGACTAAAAACAGTAACTGAGAGGTTAATCAATCATGCTCACCGGAAACGCTATTCGCGCCCGTTTTCTCAAATTTTTTGCTGATCGCGATCATACCGTGGTGGCATCATCTTCGCTGGTTCCCCATAACGATCCGACCCTGCTGTTCACCAATGCCGGCATGAACCAGTTCAAAGACTGTTTCCTCGGTGACGAGAAACGCGCTTATGTGCGCGCAGCTTCTTCACAAAAATGCGTGCGCGCCGGCGGCAAGCATAACGACCTGGAAAATGTCGGGCGCACCGCCCGCCATCACACCTTTTTCGAAATGCTGGGCAATTTTTCCTTCGGCGACTACTTTAAAAAAGAAGCGATCGCCTATGCCTGGGACTTTCTCACCCGAGATATGGGGCTCGACAAAGATCGGCTCTATGTCTCGGTCTACACCGATGACAACGAAGCCGCTGATATCTGGCATCTCCAGGAAGGGGTGCCGCGCGAACGGATTTTCCGTTTTGAGGAAGACAACTTCTGGGCGATGGGGGATACCGGCCCCTGCGGTCCCTGTTCCGAAATCTTCTTTGATAACGGCCCCGAAGTCGGTTGTGACCGTCCTGATTGCACCGTCGGTTGTGACTGTGACCGCTATATGGAAATCTGGAACAATGTCTTTATGCAGTTCGATCGCAAGGCCGACGGCTCCCTGGTACCGCTACCCAAGCCGGCTGTCGATACCGGCATGGGACTTGAGCGGATCACCACCGTCATGCAGGGGGTACAATCCAACTACGATACCGACCTGCTGCGCAATATCATTGCCTTCATCGAGCAGTTATCCGGCAAAAACTACGGTGCTGATAACGATAATGATGTCTCCATGCGCGTCATTGCTGACCACAGTCGCGCCGCAGCCTATCTGATTGCCGATGGCGTTCTGCCCGCTAATGAAGGGCGCGGCTATGTGCTGCGGCGCATTATGCGCCGCGCCATGCGCCACGCCAAAATGCTCGGTCTTGAGGATCCGGTACTCCACAAAACCAGCGTCTTTGTCCTCGAATCGATGGCCACAGCCTATCCGGAAGAGGCGCAGCGCAAAGATTTTGTCGCCCGTGTTGTCCTCAATGAGGAAGAGCGCTTCATCCAGACCCTGGGCAACGGCCTGCGCATTCTCCAGGAAGAGGTTGCGCGCCTGGCGGGCAGCAACAGTCAGGTGATTCCCGGTGAAACCGTTTTCAAACTGTACGACACCTACGGGTTTCCCGTTGATCTGACCGCCGACATCGTCGAAAAAGACGGTTACAGCATCGACGAGGCCGGCTTTGAGGCGTGTATGGAGGAACAGCGCAATAAGGCGCGCGAGCACTGGAAAGGCTCCGGCGAAGAGGCGGTTGCAGCCATTTATAAACGCCTGGTCGAGCAAGGGGTAAAAACCACCTTCAGCGGCTACCTTAAACTTGAGGACCAGGGCGAGGTCCTGGCTCTGATTCGCGCCGGCGAAGCGGTTACTGAAGCCACGCGTGGCGACGTCGTCGAGGTGATTACGTCAACCACCCCCTGCTATGGCGAATCGGGCGGCCAGACGGGAGATAGCGGCGAGATCATTGGTAAAGACGCTCAACTGCGCATCCACGACACCAAAAAGCCCCTTGAGCACCTGCATGTTCATCTGTGTGAAGTCCTTAGCGGTGCCATTCAAGTCGGCCATCAGGTGACCTTAAAGGTTGATGCTGAACAACGCCAGCGCACGGTCATCAACCACACTTCAACCCACCTGTTGCAGACGGCCCTGCAACGCATTCTCGGTGATCACGTCAAGCAGGCCGGCTCCCTGGTGACAGCGGAGCGCCTGCGTTTCGACTTTACCCATTTTTCACCCCTGTCCACCGCCGAACTGCTGCAGATTGAGGAGGAGGTCAACCGCCAGATTCGCATTAACGCCGCGGTCCTGAGTCGCGAAATGGCCGCAACAGATGCCCAGGCGAGCGGTGCTACTGCGCTTTTTGGAGAAAAATACGGAGACGTTGTGCGAGTGATCAGTGTCGGCGATTACAGCATGGAACTCTGTGGCGGTACCCACGCCAAGGCCGCCGGCGATATCGGCCTGTTCCGCATCTTAAGTGAAACCGGCATTGCCGCCGGGGTGCGCCGGATTGAAGCAGTAACCGGCGAAGCAGCTCTTAAGTTAGGCCAGCAGCAACAACAGACCCTGCAGCGACTGGCCGACCTGGTCAAAAGTGACCCGCAGAAACTTGAGCAGCGGCTTCAAAAAATGCTTGAACAACAAAAGCACCTGGAACGTGAGCTTGAGCAGATTCAAGCTAAAATCAATGTTCAACGCAGCGGTGAGTTGATCGATCAAGTCCAGCAGGTTGGCGACATTGCCTTGCTCGCGGTTAAGGTTGCCGGGGTGGATGGTAAAAGCCTGCGCGAATTTTCCGACTCCCTGCGTGACAAGCTCGGTTCCGGGGTTCTGGTTCTGGCAACCGTAGCCGACGACAAGGTGACCCTGCTGGTGGCCGTCAGCAAAGATCTGACCGCCCGGGTAAAGGCCGGCGATTTGATCAAACCCCTGGCGGCGATTGTCGGTGGACGTGGTGGTGGGCGCCCCGAACTGGCCCAGGCCGGCGGTCCCCTGACGGAGAAAGTGGATGAGCTGATCGCCGCAGCACCAGAACAACTGAACTTACTAGTGAAAAACGCCTGATATGGATACCAATAGCAACAGGCATTCGCCAAAAAAACTGTTGATCGTCGATGATGAACCCCTGATCCGCGATCTCTGCGCCAGCGTCTTTGATACCTATAACGTACTACAGGCGGAAGATGGTTTCGACGCGTTGAAGTTTCTCAACCAGGACGATGTCGACATCGTCCTGACTGACGTCAATATGCCCAACATTGACGGCCTCGAGTTTCTGCGTATCATCCGCCAGGAGCGCCCCGATCTTCCCGTCATTCTAATGACCGGTTATTCTGACAAGGAACTGATTCTCAACGCCCTTAAAGCCGGAGCGGATGATTTCATCACCAAACCGATCAGTATTCTGCAATTAAGTACGACCGTTGAAAAAGTCCTCGAACGTCACACCCTGCGTAGTGAACTCGCCGATTTGCGCCATATTGACCGGTTGAAAAATGAATTTTTAGGGCTTATTTCTCACAAACTTAAAACTCCCACCACGGCTATTTCCCTGTTTATCCAGAATCTAGCTGAAGGGGTGGAAAGCCCGACTGATGGAAACTTTCTCCAGATGTTGACCATGGTCCAGACAGAAACTACCTATCTGGAAAAATTGATCCAGGATCTGCTCTATTTCAGCGAGGCGACCCTGCAGGAAGATGAGATGACCCTGGAACTAACCGATCTTGGTCAGGTCACAAAGCAGGTGATTGAAGAACTGCAACCTACTGCCGAGAGCAAAGCACAACAGATCCATTCCAGCCTCAGTATCCCCCTCTCCGAGCGCTTATTGCTGCTACATCCACAAAAAATCCATTTTTCCATCCGCGCCCTGCTCGACAACGCCATCAAGTTTACCCCGCAGCAGGGAACTATTGAAGTCAGTGGTGGCCAGCAAGCAGAGCGGGTAAGGCTGACAATCAAGGATAGCGGCCTGGGCATTCCCACCCCGGAAATGCCTAAAATCTTTAATAAATTTTACCAATTTGATCCACAGAGCACCGGCCAGGTGCGGGGCTTTGGCCTAGGGCTCTACTATGCTCGTGACTTTATTCGCGCCATGGGCGGGCAGCTCCAGATCGACAGCCAACCCGGAGTCGGCACAGCGGCGACGATTGAGTTCCCGCTGCCGGAAAAATAACCACAGAAAATGATTCTCACCTTGCTGTAGCAACCCTGAAAATCGATTTTTCGTACCCACGCAAAACCCCCTTTAAAGCCTTGTGGATAGGCGACGTTGCCCTTTTTAATTGGGCTGTTTATGTGTTATGATATATCTTTTGTTTGTCGCTGCAATGGCTTGTATTCTATTATCACTCTGACCCATTTTTTTTATGGAGCAATACATGTTTAAAGGCACAACCATCTGTTCTGTTCGCCACAATCACCAGATCGCTCTGGGAGGTGACGGCCAGGTCAGCCTCGGCAATACCGTGATGAAACACGGCGCCCGCAAAATCAGGCGGCTTTATGAAGACAAGGTTTTGGCAGGCTTTGCCGGGAGCACCGCCGATGCTTTTACCCTGTTTGAAAAATTTGAAGCCAAACTCCAGGAATTTCGCGGCAATCT
>Ga0102938_10000743_pt1 | contig 24418 bp, 23 predicted proteins | sample SalPonR2_B_D2_MG_FD_84516 | JGI IMG/M metagenome (GOLD analysis project Ga0102938, IMG submission 84516) | Salt pond soil microbial communities from South San Francisco under conditions of wetland restoration - Salt Pond MetaG R2_B_D2_MG | ecosystem: Environmental > Aquatic > Marine >... | reverse complement strand
GAAAAGGCTCAGTCATGCAGATCGGTGCCATGTCGCCCATAAACTCGGCATGCTTCATAAATAACAGGTATTCCATCGTGATCGGGTCACGATCGGTCTTTTCATAAACCAGTTCAGCAAAAGTCCGCAATTTGTCATAGGCCGTGTCACCGTCGATCAAACGAGTGACAAATTCATCCTGAAAGCCGGCCAGAATCTGCTGATGCAGGGTACGGGCAAGATTTTCCTTGCTGTCAAACAAATTATAAATGGCCCCGGTACTGACGCCGGATGCCTCGACAATATCCGGGATTGACACACGGTGGTACCCTTTTTTGACAAACAATCGCAGGGCACAATCGAGGACCTGATGATATTTTGTTTCCGGATCGATCGTTCTAACTTTCTGAATCAACATCTTTTTCATCTCTCACCATCTCTGGACCAAGCCTGAATACTTGAACAAACTACTATAAAGCGTCTTTTGCATCAATCGATTAATGGCCCGGTGTTCGCGAACAACCAATCACCCCCGACTGAGCCCTTCCACGGGCCTCGTTGATGGCAAGAGCAATGAACAAAGCCGCGGCAAACAGCACTGCACAGAAGAGGATAGAAGCCTGTAAGCCGAAGGCTACCTGCAGCAGACCAATGCCGACCAGCCCGACAATTGCTGCGGCCTTACTGAACATCCCCCAGAAACCAAACAGTTCAGCAGCCTTGTCGCGCGGCGACAGCAGTCCGACCAGAGCGCGACCAGCTGACTGGGTGGAGCCCAGACAGGTGCCGGCAACACAACCAACCCCAAGAAATACATATTGTGCCTGCCAGTCCCAACCGAACAGTTGAACCGCCCAAGCGGCCAGATCCGGGGTCAGATAGATCAGAATAATGGCAAGAATCCACAGTAATAATGTCATCACATAGGTGACCTTGGCACCGATGCGATCCTGGACAAAACCGAAACCAAGGGCCCCCAGGGTTGCAGTAATCTGAACAATGACAAACATCATCACCCGCACGGACTCATCCCAGCGAATCACCTGGGCACCATAGATGAAGGTAAATGCGATGATAATGTAGATGCCACACATGGCAAAGAAAATCGAAGCAAAAAGCAGAGCAAGGTCGCGCAATTGTCTTAATTGGACAGAGGTTCTTCGCACCCGGCGAAATCCCAGGAATAGATATTGGCGTGGACGGGGCAATCGACGGCCACGACCGCGCTCTTTGAGCCAGATAAAGGTGGGAATGGCTGCCACCAGGAAAAACCCGCCGGCAAAGGGGCCGACCCAGCGGATCCGCGCAAAGTTATCCAGGCTCACTTCGCCAAGAAACAACAGGGCAACAGCGGTGGCGACCAGTCCACCGACATAACCCAGAGCCCAGCCAAAACCGGATATTTTACCGAGGTCCTCGGGTTTACCGAGATCGGTCAGGAAGCTGGCAATAAAAGATTCACCAATAGAATAGGCATAGTTGGACACAACCAGCAACACCATGGCCAACAGGATATAGCCGGGAGCAACAAAATAAAGCAGGGAAGTACTAATCACCGTCAACAGGTAGCTGGCAAACAAAAACTTCTTGCGGGTAGCAGAAAAATCGATAATCGCCCCAAGCACCGGTGCGGTCAGAACCACCAGAGCATAACTGGCGGCCAGAGCCAGACTCCAGAGCAGGTTGCCCAATCGATAATCACCGGCGGCATCGCCGACAATGATGCGGGTAAACAGGTCGCCGTAAATTACGGTGATAATCAGCAGGGTGTAGCCCTGGTTGGCAAAATCGAACATGGCCCAGCCAAAAATTTCTTTTTGGGGTGCCGGTAAGCTGCTCATTAATGACTCCATTCCGCTTCGTTCGGTCAATGCGCACATAAATTTTTACATAAATTTTTATTTGTCACTTTTTTAAAACATTGTTAAACTTAAATGCCAACGTAGAATTACCTTTCAGGTTACATAAGAGCTCTTCCAGCAAAAGGTAGCCATCCCTGAGGAGTTCAGGAATATAACAACAGGGTTCACCTTGTATGACTGAAAATCAAACAACGCTTGCGATCACTGCACACCAGGACGAGGATTCCTTAATCGTCACCTGCGCTGGTCCCTCTGACTGCCGCAACTGTATTGATACACTTTATCGTCCCACCCTGAATAAAATGGAAGATTCGGAATGTACCGGCCTGGTGATAGACAAGCGCCAGATTTTTTGTTCACGCGGGGAAAAAAGTATCAATCTGGTTGCTGAAACGATCCTCCACTATTCGCATCGAGCCCTGTTGCGCAAACTCGCCATTGTCACCACCATTGAATACAAAAAAGACGAGCAGTTACTGCTGGAGACCCTCTACCAAAAAGGGGTCAACATCCGTCTGTTTACCGAACTTGAGCCCGCCATTTATTGGGCAAAAGCTTATCCCTGAACACCCCTTTGACGTCAACAGCTACAAATAGGTTCGCGCCCCCACATAGGTTTTTTTAAAGTAATTGTTGGACAGGCTGGCAACCCGAACCGTTTGTCCGGCGCGGGGGGCATGAATAAACTCATCGTTACCGATATAGATTCCCACATGAGTCACCCGTCGTCCCCCCTGGGTAGCGAAAAACACCAGATCCCCCCGCTGTAGAGCCTGCTGCGCCACCGCCCGTCCAGCGTCAAACTGGGCGCGGGAATTTCGCGGCAGATCGAGCCCGTTAAGGCGATAGCTGACCATGGTCAGACCGCTGCAATCGAAGCCGCCTTTATCCTCCCCGCCCCAACGATAAGGCACACCAAGAAAACGCCGAGCGGTCATGACCAATTCTTCACGAACATCTCCACGGCCGCTACGCTGAATTCTGGCAACGCTGTATTGATCGGGGACAGCAATAAAAAAACTGTCGAGCAGACTCTGCTGTTGAAACTGTCGCGCTTCAGCGCGCGCCGCATCATAGGTCGCGTAATTGCCGAACTGGACCTTGTAGAGCCCGGATTCAGCACGGAAGTAATAGGCATCAATTCCCTGCCGCGCCAGGGATGCTTCCAGCCCCACGGCGTTTTCCAGAACCGCAAACGCGCCAACCTGCACCGCGTATCCCATGCGTCGTAATTCTTCCCCGCTAGCGGCACCCTCATCAGCACTGGTCGATCCGGCCAGCAGATCGGCAATAGGGTCAGTCTCGTGGGCTCCGCTTACATCCCGTTGTGATGATCTGGAACAACCACCAATCACCAACAGTGCCATCAACAGCACCGCTGTCAGCAGGACTGAACGGCGAGTGAACTTTCTCTGGACTGGACTTTTTCCGGTCATGAACGATCCCAGGTTGCTTTGGACAACAGATAAAAGAGCAGCGTCTTTACAGCGTCGCATGAACTCTGCCATCATCAGACAAGTAAAAACCCTATTGTTGATCAAGGAAGGTCGTCGATGAAGCCCCATAAAATTTACGCCACCGACCTCGACAGCGCAACCCTCGATCAGTTTTACCGTGCCCTTGAGCAGGATTTCAGCGTCCGCGGTGCCCTCATGCCCGATGCCCACCTCGGTTACAGCTTGCCGATCGGGGCTGTTGTGGCAACCTTCGGAGTCATCCTGCCATCCTGGGTTGGCTATGATATCGGTTGTGGCATGTGCGCTATCCCCACCAGTTTTATCCGCGATCAGGTGCGGCAGCAGGCGAAACATATCTTTACAGCCATCTATCGCGCTATTCCGGTCGGTTTCTCCCACAATCGCAGCGACACGCCGTGGGATTACCAGCACATTCCACGAACGCCCCTGATTGATCGGTTGCTGACCAAAAACGGCTTGAAACAGTTGGGATCCCTAGGATCGGGCAACCATTTTATTGAAATCAGCAGCGATGAATCCCGACGGATTTGGATTATTATCCACTCCGGCTCACGCAACCTTGGTCACAGTGTTGCCAGCCATTATATGAAGCTCGCCGGTGGCGGCAAGGCACGCGAAGGCCATTTTGGTTTCGCCGTCAGTAGCGAACCAGGACGGGAGTACATCAAGGACCTAAACTTCTGTCTGCAATTCGCCCGGCAAAATCGTTTTGAGATATTGCGGCGGGTGGTGACAGCAATGCAACAGCATTGTGACGGCGACGCAAGTTGGCAGGAACAGATCAATCGCAACCATAATCATGCCGAAGAGAAAGATGGTCTATGGATTCATCGCAAAGGAGCCACCCACGCCGAAGAAGGGATGCGCGGGGTGATCCCCGGTAACATGCGTGACGGCTCTTGCATTGTGGTTGGCAAAGGCAACCCGCAAGCCCTGTGGTCAAGCTCTCACGGCGCCGGGCGCGCCCTGGGGCGCAAGCAGGCACAGCGACAGATTTCAATGCAACAGTTTAGCGCCAGTATGGACGGGGTCGTTGCCCGCATCGATCAGACGACCCTCGACGAAGCCCCAGCAGCTTACAAGAATCTCGATACCGTAATGGCGTTGCAAAAAGACCTGGTCACCACCCTCCATCGGGTACGCCCGCTGATCAATGTCAAAGGATGACTTATCTTTTTTTCAGCCGCGCAGCATATCAACACGAAAATGCTGCTTGAGGGTTGAAATAAGAGCCACCACCACCTCCAACGCCTCCTTGAGACGTCCCATTTCAACCCGATCCAGGGTTTCGGGCGCGACATAGTTGGTGATCTCTTTACCGGCGTCAGCAGCATCGATCTGAAAGCGTAAACGCATCCCCGTCAGCAGGGAAAAAGCCGCCTCCAGATCCGCCGTCTGACCCTTGTCGAGAACCCCTTGGGCTTTTAACTGACTCAACTTTTCCAGGGTACTGCCACCAAAAATGCCGACACTCAATGCCAGCGTCTTCACCCCTTCGGTGAGGGTGAAAATTCCGGCCTTTTTCAGATCTATCATGCCGGCATGGGGGCCTTTGCGTTCCACCTTGATGCGCCCGAACCACCCCAGCGGCTGGGAAAAATTGACGACATTCTGCGCCATGCGGGCCATAAAAATACTGTTATTCTGGGCTTTTTCCAGAATAAATTGACGCAGTTCCTGTTCCAGATGACGATCGCCACACAAGCCGCGCATATCCGAGAGCATACCAAAATTGAGAATATTTTCACTCTTGGGACTCTCAATCCAGACATTGACAATCCGTTTCCAATCACTCAAACTGCGGCGCCAGAAATCATTGCTGGCCATGATCCCGCCGGGACACTCAGGAACGCCGATCGCGATCAGGGATTTGATCAACTCCTGGGAAAAACTTTCAATCTCTTTAAGCTCTTCTGCTGCTAGATGATCTGCATAAATAATCGCATTATCCTGATCAGTCTTTAACGTCTGCTCCCGGCGCCCCTCACTGCCAAGAACCATGAAGGTGCTGTTTTTCCCCATATCGGGAAACCGCTCCTGCTTGAGCAGTTGAATCAAACGGTCAGCCAATTGATCATTAATCAGGGCGATCAGCTGCACCAGATTGGTGGTGCCGACCCCGTTGCGACTGAGGAAAATAATCAACTGCTCACTATCTGCGTTGATCTGGCGTAAATCTTCACTGTTGCCGGCTTCATCGATGGATCTTAACAGGTGCTGCGGTGAACGGTTCTGCAGACGGATAATATCGGATTCGTTAATAAACCCAACCAGGGTATTATTTTCATCGACGACACCGATGCGATGGATACGGTGGCGAGACATACGATAGAGGACCTCGAAAAGGGTGTCATCTTCTTTGACCGAGATGACCGGCGAAGTCATAATGGCACTGACCTTGAGGGTACGTGGTTCGAGGCCATCAGCAACAACCTTGCCGCGCAGATCACGATCGGTCATAATGCCGACCGGCTGGCCCTCGTCATCACAGGCAATCAGACTCGAAATCTTGCGTTCGCGCATGACCTTCGCTGCCGCCATCACCGAGTCATTGATGCTGCAGGTAATCAGATTACGGTGACAATAATCCCGCACCGGCAAAAAAAATGTCGCCTCTTCAGACATTGACACAGCCTCCAGATTCAAGTGTGAAGCACTTCACATTTTTTTTTGCGGGCGAACAGCCCCACCAAAGATCCCCCCTTGCGTGACGGTTCAAGCCCTTCCTCGTAAAGCATGATCTCCCAGCCGAAAAAAAGTCTGAGCAATTCGCCGGGGACAAATGATATTTCCCGATTAACCGGCCCGAAGCGCTCCACCCCGGCCTGACTGAAGGTACGGATAACAATGTACCCCCCTGGACGAACGGCATCCTGCAATAGTGGCAGTAACGGACGGTAAAGATAATAAAACTGCAGCCCCAGATCAAAGGAGCCTGGCGCAACCCGATAATCACCTGCTTCCAGATCGGCGCACACCGCAGCAACTGGTAGATCCTCCTGAGCTGCTGCCGTGCTTAGCTCATCAAGGGCAACCTGGGAGAAATCAACCGCAGTAACCTGATATCCAACCCTTGCCACAGCCAGCGCGTTGCGTCCCATACCGCAAGCAAGATCTAGGGCCATCCCCTCGTCCGGCAGATGAGGCATAATCCGCAACAGCCAGTCGTCCGCTTGCCCTGCAGACAAGGCCGACTTTTTCTGCCAGCGCTGATCCCACTTCTCCCGGCTGTACCTGCTGTTATTCATGAATGACCCTACAGACAAAAGAACTTAACGCACCTTTTTGCGCCCCGGTATAGCACGGCGGCGGCGTGCTTTTGTTGGGAACACCGCAATTTCTTCATTGCGTTCTTCTTTCGTGCGCGCTTCGCTGACCTTGATGTAACGACCAGAAAGGTAGGTGCCATCAAGGGTATTGATGGCTTCCCGGGTTTCTTTGGCACTGGCCATGCGCACAAAAGCCAGCCCCTTGAACTCGCCGCGGGCATCGGGTACTAACTGTACCGACTGGACGCTGCCACACAGGGCAAACAGCTGTTTAATTTCTTCCTCACCAATTTCGTAGGGCAGGTCACTGACGAAAATATCCCGATAGGCAGTGTTGCGTTTCATTCAAACTCCTGATACTGGTCAAATGCGCTCGCTTCTTCAGCTGGACGCTCCAGGCTGATACGGCCAATTTTATTTGCGCGTAGATCGCGCAACAACATTTCTGCAGCACGATGCAGATCGACATCGCCCCCGCTGATCAAACAACCACGGGCACGGCCAATCTGCTCCAATATGGTCAGCGCAGCCCCCGCCAAGTCGTCAAGCTGATAGCGATTCTTTAATTGTTGCGGGTAGTTTTCCCGCATGTAGTCCAAGCTGGCCAGTGCCACCTCAAGGGTCGTGTAGGCAGCCTCACCAAGGGCGCCGCTGGCGGCCAGACGGCATGCTCCGCCGAGGTTGTTAAGAACCGGCCAGAGGATACCGGGGGTGTCGAGAAGCAGGATTCCGTTACGCAGGTCGATCTGCTGGGTGGTGGTCGTAATTGCCGGTTTATCGCCGACGCGGGCGATCTTTTTGCCGGCCAGGGTATTGATCAGGGTTGACTTGCCGACATTGGGGATGCCCACCACCAACACCCGTAGGGGCTTACCGGCTTTAAAGCGTTGCGTCAACACCGTACGACAAAGTTTGGGAATCAAGCCGACGTCACGCCGGTCCTTGGCCTCCAGCGCCAGCGCTTTGACCTGCTGCTGTTTTTCCAATTGCCGCAACCAGGAACGGGTGATGTTGGGGTCAGCCAGATCTTTCTTGTTGAGAATCTTGATACAGGGTTTATTGCCCCGCAGTCGCTCCAACAGTGGGTTGGAGCTGCTTAACGGCAAGCGTGCATCAAGAACCTCGAGAACCAGATCAACCTTTGGCAGGATGTCAATAATCTGCGCCCGGGCTTTTTTCATGTGGCCGGGATACCAGTCAATAATCATCGCAGATCCCGCCGAAAATCCCCAGATCAGAAGCCTTCATGTAAGGTCCACCCATCAGCTTCTCATCCTCTGGATCAGAGCAAGGTCGGCCAGGACCAGCGCTGCCATGCTTTCAACAATCGGCACCGCACGCGGTACCACGCACGGATCGTGGCGCCCTTTGGCCTCAAGGGTCACCGGCTTGCCGGCATAATCGACGGTCTGCTGTGCCAGGCCAATGGTTGCCGGCGGCTTGAAGGCAACCCGGAACCAGACCGGCTCGCCATTGGAAATTCCGCCCTGGACACCGCCACTGTTGTTGGTCACCGTACCAAGGCGCTCCCCTTTACAGACAAAAGGATCATTATGCTGGGATCCGTGGCGCTGGGCACCGGCAAAGCCGGAACCAACTTCAAAACCCTTGGTTGCCGGAATCGATAACATCGCATGGGCAAGCAACGCCTCCAGGCGATCAAAGGCCGGTTCGCCCAATCCCACCGGCAGGTTACGGCAGACACAGGTGATCACCCCGCCGACGGAATCTTTATTTTCGCGGGCGGCAACAATTTCCGCCGTCATCTTCTCAGCTGCAAGCGGATCAGGGCAACGGATGGCGTACTCATCAACCTGATCACGTTGGATCGTCTCTAAGTCGATGGCAGCGGCAGCTTGTTGTCCGACGCCACTGACCCAGGCGACAATTTCGATACCATACTGCTCACGTAAAAACTTATCGGCAATCGCTCCGGCAGCAACCCGGCCGATGGTTTCCCGTGCACTGGAGCGTCCACCGCCACTGGAGGCATGAATACCGTACTTTGTCCGATAGGTGTAATCAGCGTGGGATGGCCGGGGAATTTCGCTCATGGAACCGTAATCAGCAGGGCGCTGATCCTTATTTTTTACCAGCATGCCGATGGGGGTTCCCAAGGTCAGACCGTTTTCAACACCCGAGAGAATCATCACCTGATCAGCTTCGTTGCGTTCTGTCCCGAGCCTGTTACCTCCCGGTCGACGGCGGTCAAGCTGGTGCTGGATATCGGCCTCGCACAGCGCCATTCGCGCCGGCACCCCATCGACATTGACCCCGACCCCGTAACAGTGGGACTCACCAAAAGTACTGATATTAAATAATCGTCCGAATCGACTCGACATCTTGTTCCCTTGAGTTTTTAGTGTGACCAACTACCCGCAACTTCAGGCTCGGCCCTAATGGATTACCTATCTGCTATTGCCGCTGCAGCATATCACAAGTTCTTCGCTCGAAGCCATTGACATTACCTGTACCTCTTGACCATGATTTTATGAGATTTTGGGCTAACCGAACCCATGTAAAAACAGTGTTCTAGCTATTTTTTTATGCTACAATTCCCGCCATATTACCTTTAATGGAGAATGAATCATGGCGGATGTAAGTAAATTCCTCGATGGTATTGGCGTTTATCAAAAACAACATTTCGGAGAAAACGCTGAACTGGCAACCTCCCTCGCTGCGGGTCAACGACCGCAAGCCCTGCTGATCGGCTGCTGCGATTCTCGGGTCGACCCGGCACTGCTGACAACTTGCGCCCCCGGCGATCTGTTTATTTTGCGCAATATTGCCAATCTGGTTCCCCCCTACGTTAAAAGTGAAGCAAAAAGCGATGACTACCACGGAGTCAGTTCAACCATTGAATATGCTGTCTGTTACCTCAATGTTTCTGACATCATTATTCTTGGCCACTCCCAGTGTGGTGGCATCAACGCCTTGATGAATAGTGCCAAGGGGGAGATTGCCGGTGAATTCATCAGCAAGTGGGTGAGCATTGCTGCTACTGCCCGCGACAAGGTGCTAAATGAGTTTGCCGATGCGCCGGAAGAAAAGCAACTGCGCGCCTGTGAAAAGGAATCGATCCTCGTCTCGTTAAAAAATCTGATGACTTTCCCCTGGGTACGCGAACGGATCAACCGTGGTCAACTGAGCCTGCATGGCTGGTACTACAATATCGGCACCGGCCAGCTGCGCTGCTACAATCAGTTAACAGCTGAGTTCGAGATCCTGGTTGAGCGCTACAGCCCCCAGCAGGAAGATCAAAAAGCCGGTTAACCCTGCTTTTTTTTGCAAAGAAGATAAGCATGCCTATTCATCAACAACCGATTGCCGAACGTATCGCCTGGTTGCAGGATCTCGCCCAGCGTCACACCACGGATTTCCGCAGCCCTGATGCCAGTCTGGCGCGGGAATTCTACCTGGCCAAATTTCCCACCGCCATCATGGTACTTAAATGCATGGATGGGCGTATCAATATACCCGTCGCCACCGGCACCCCGCCAGGCATCATCCAGCCCTTTCGTAACCTGGGCGGCATATTTGACCTCGGCTGGCCGCATCTGGGCGAAGTCCTGGCCGCAGACGTTCACCGCATGCTGGCGGCCGGTCGCCAGATTCTGTTTTTTATTACCTATCATTTCTCCCGCGGTGATGACCGCCGGGGCTGCGGTGGCTTCAACTGTGATACCGCTGCCGCCCGCGCCCACTGTCGTCAGATCAAGCAAGAGGCAGAATATATCTTTGGTAGCCGCCACGGCACGATCTACCCCCTGCTGTGCGGTTATGAAACCGATGAAGACGCCCTGATTCTGCATGGGGCCAACGACGAGCTCCTCGACCTGTCGACCCTCTCGGCGGCCGACATCCCCGCGCTGAACTACAAGATCGGCAACCTGTTTCCCGACATGTCAGAACAGATGCAGCACGACCTGCTACCTTTGCTACAGGGGAACATCAAGCGCATCGCTGAGGTACGCAACACCTGTCGGCTTTTGGATGTGGAACATCGGGAGTGGATGATCTGTCTGGGGCGCGGCTTTGACTTTCTGCATACACCGAATCTGGCGCTGATTATCGGCCCTTACAGCCCGGATCTGGCTGATCCGATCCGCAAGGCGGCAGGGATTATCGAAGGGAATATGGCTGCCGGACGGATTCCCGACGACGGATTCTTGTTATTTACTTCAGTTCCTTACGAGGGGATCGGGATGGATCGCGCGCGCGCAGAGCTTAAATCGCGCTTTCTTGCTGACTTTGCTGCCAACGTCATCCACAGTGGCTTTCCGCAGCTTGCAGAGCGGATGCACACCCAGATTGGCGTGCTTTCGTGGCGCTCACGCGCCCTGGAGCTGCTACCATACTTACCTTGAACGCTATTCTGGGGTCGGGATAGCTTACTGTTTTTGAATCAGGCGACCACGCTGTACACCTAACAGGTTCAGCTCCTTGAGTGACTCACCCTCCAGATCAAAACCCCTGGTACCAGTTACCCCGCGAATGTCATCCAGATGCAGCAAGGCGATCCGCAGATCGTCGCGATTAGCTACTTCGGGGCGATCAATGGTCGCCAGCAGCAGGCTCGCTGCGTCAAAGGCCTGAGCTTCGAGAATACTTGGCTCCTCACGATAGGTACTGCGATACAGCTCGACAAAACGTCTTACTTCGGGATTTCGACTTTCGGCATAAAAAGCCTCAACAAATACCGCATTATCCAGGAAACGACCGGCACGATTGATCAGTTCCGGTGAATACCAGCCATTAATCCCCAGTAGCAGCACATCCTTGATGCCATAAAACATCAACTGCGGCGCAATCAGACTGATATTATCAGCAAAATCGGGAATAAACAGGGCATGAAAGGGAGCCAGGGGATATTCAGGCGGCTCTAGTCCGCCACTTTTTTCTTCGGGAATCGGACGGCTGCGATTCGACCAGAGCAACTGCTCAATCTGCGTGCGAAAATCGGTAGTTCCCTCCGGGTAACTGATGACGTCAACCAGCTCCCCACCATTACGGCGCACCATCGTCTCGAACAGCTGGGTCATCTGCTGACCGCTACGGGTCTGTGGATGTAACACCGAATAACTGATGCGCTGATCAGCTTTGGCATAATCCACCAGAGCCTTGACCTGCTTTTCAGCGGTCACGGTATCGCGAAAAATAAAATTACCAACATGGGGCAGCTCTTCAGTCTGTGCCAACGCCAGCAGTGGCACCATCTGCCGCTGTGCTTCGCGCGCCGCAGCCATAGCATCGGCACTAAGCAGTGGGCCGATAATGCCGATCACCCGATCCTCATTGGCCAGACCGTTGACCAGGCGTGCAACGGGTACATTGCCGGCGCTATCCCGGTAGATAAAACGCACGGGAAAACGGGTTTTATTGTGCTCTGCGAGGGCCAGTTCAAGGCCGTTTTTCACCATTTCGCCATAGGAGGCGTAGGATCCGGACAGAGGTAACAGCACCCCAATGGCATTGCGATTGAGCCAGCCATCTTCCTGGGTGCGCTGTAACAGCTCCTCGGCTTCCTGCCAGTAAGGAAAACGCACACCTAATGTAAACAGGTTTTCCAGCTGCTGTCTGGCGACTTGTGGATTCTGTCGCGCCAGAGCCCGCCGCGCGAGCTGTAGCCGGGCGTCCTGACCGATTTCTGTTCCCTGCCACATAAAAGCTGCTTCGGCCAGGTCAACATCAGACAGCCGATTCTGCAGCAGTTGCCGTGCCCGCGCCAGAACAGCCTCCCGGTCAGCGCTCAAATCCAGTTCCTGGTCGAGGTAGTATAAGGCGAATAACGGCTGATTTTCGGCGATAACGGCACTGGCCAGAGATTGAAATAGACGCTCCTGATCGGCAACAGCCAACGGCTCGTCGATCAGCGGTTGCAACATGCGCAACCCTGCGGCAACGCTACCGGTAGCCACCAGGGCGTTGCCGTGGAGCAGATCGATTTCCGGGCTTCGTAATACCTCAGGGGTGCGCTGCAGATAAAGAATAACCTCGGGATACTGTTGCCGCTCGCTCAGAATTCTACCAATCAGGGCATAAGCACGGCCGGTTTCGATATTTTCAGGGGCGTTACGAATGTGTTCCCGCAATACCGCGAGGGCTTGATCGTGACGCCCCGACTGATAAAGCTCCTGGCCGCGCTCAACATCAGCAGCGCTTGCCACACTCGACCATCCCGGTGACAAACACAAGCCAAACAGCAAGAGAAACATAAAAGCGAATCGCTTCATCAATACTCCATGATCGTCGCGCCGCACCAACAAAAATGTCAGTCGAACAGTTCCTTCACCTTATCCAAAAAACCCTTGCTCTGGGGATGGATCTCTTCGCCACCAGCTTTGGCAAAGTCTTCGAGTAATTCTTTTTGCCGGGCATTTAGCTTGGTAGGAACCTCGACCCGCAGAACCACTAACTGATCGCCACGACCATATCCCTGCAGAGCGACAATCCCCTTACCGGACAATTTAAAAACCTTGCCACTCTGGGTGCCCGTTGGCACCTTGAGGTTAACTCGTCCTTCAAGAGTGGGAACCTCAAGCTCGCAACCAAGAGCTGCCTGAGCAAAAGAAATCGGCACCTGACAGATCACATCCTGACCATCACGTTCAAAAATCGGATGCTTTTTTACGCTGATCACAACGTAAAGATCACCAGGAGCACCACCCTGGCTACCCATTTCCCCCTCGCCACTGAGCTTGAGGCGGGTACCATTTTCCACCCCGGCCGGCACATTGAGGGGAAGCGTGCGTTTTTGTTTAACGCGTCCGCTGCCTTTACAATCGGGGCAGGGATCTTTGATAATTTTACCTTCGCCGTGACAGTCCGGACAGGGGCGGGTCATGGTGAAGAATCCCTGCTGATAGCGCACCTGACCGGCGCCGCGGCAGGTTCCACAGGTCTGGGGTGACGTCCCGCTGCGGGCACCACTGCCCTGGCAGCTGTCACAGGGCTGACTGCGCGGCAGCTGCAGTTTCTTTTCGACCCCGAATGCCGCTTCTTCGAAACTGATCGTCAGATTGTAACGCAAATCGTCGCCGCGGCGGCCGCGGCCGGCACGTCGTGAGCCACCGAAAATGTCACCGAAAATGTCGCCGAAAATATCCTCAAACGGTGCGCCGCCAAAGTCGAAACCACCGCCTGAGAAGCCGCCGGCACCGTTGACGCCGGCATGACCGAATTGATCATAGGTTGCCCGCTTCTGGGGATCGCACAGAATCGCATAGGCCTCGGAAAGTTCCTTGAATTTGTTTTCAGCTGCCTTGTCATCGGGATTTTTGTCCGGGTGATATTGCACCGCTAAGCGCCGGTAGGCTTTTTTTATTTCTGTTTCACTGGCGTTACGGTTGACTTCAAGAATCTCGTAATAATCTGATTTTGACAAAATAATTATCCAAACAGTAAAAAGACGGACGCCGACCGATGGTTAGCAAGGTCGACGTCCAGCCCGGTTAGCAATTTACTTCTTCTCGTCCACATCCTCGAATTCAGCCTCAACCACGTCATCCTTGGCTGAATCCTCCGTTGCCGGCCCCTCGTTGCCGGGAGCACCGGCATCTTCCTGGCCCTGGGAATACATTACCTCGGCGAGTTTATGAGAAACCTGGGCGAGGGTCTCGCTTTTTTTCTTGATCAATTCGGGATCATCCCCTTCTACCGCTTTTTTCAGCTCGTCCAGTGCTTCCTGGATTTTTGCTTTGGTGTCACTGTCAACCTTTTCACCATGCTCGGCCAGGGATTTTTCCGTAGTGTAAGAAAGACCATCGGCCTGGTTGCGAGCTTCGATCAGTTCACGTTTCTTTTTGTCATCACCGGCATGGAGTTCAGCATCCTTGACCATCTGCTGAATCTCATCGTCAGACAAACCACTGGAAGCGGTAATCTGAATCGACTGTTCCTTGCCGGTGCCCAGATCCTTGGCTGATACGTGGAGAATACCATTGGCGTCGATATCGAAGGTGACCTCGATCTGCGGTACTCCACGCGGTGCGGGTGGCAAACCAACCAGTTCAAAATTACCGATGGTCTTGTTGTCATTGGCCATCTCACGCTCACCCTGGAGAACATGAACCGACACCGCCGGCTGATTGTCAGCCGCAGTGGAGAACACCTGACTCTTCTTGCACGGTACCGTGGTGTTTTTCTCGATCAGTTTGGTCATGACCCCGCCCAGGGTTTCAATCCCCAGAGACAGTGGGGTTACATCGAGGAGCAGGACATCCTTAACATCGCCAGTGAGAACGCCACCCTGAATCGCAGCACCAATAGCAACAACCTCGTCAGGATTAACCCCTCTACTCGGGGTTTTGCCGAAGATCTCCTTGACCCGCTCCTGAACCGCAGGCATCCGGGTCATGCCGCCGACCAGCACCACTTCCTGAATATCTCCGGCTGACAGACCGGCATCTTTTAAGGCCATCTTACAGGGGCCAACCAGCTTATCAAGCAGGCCGCTACAGATACTTTCGAGCTTGGAGCGAGACAGCTTGATGTTCAAGTGTTTTGGCCCCGACTGATCCGCGGTAATAAAAGGCAGATTGATATCGGTCTCCATCGATGAAGACAACTCGATCTTGGCCTTCTCAGCCCCTTCTTTCAACCGCTGCAGAGCCATCTTGTCATTACGCAGATCGATTCCCTGATCTTTTTTGAATTCGTTGGCAACATAGTCAATGATCAACTGGTCAAAATCTTCGCCACCGAGGAAGGTGTCACCGTTGGTCGATTTAACCTCAAAGACGCCATCCCCCAGATCGAGAATGGAGACGTCGAAGGTACCGCCACCGAGGTCAAAAACAGCGATGGTCATTTCGTTCTTTTTATCCAGACCATAGGCCAGGGATGCAGCAGTTGGCTCGTTGATGATACGCAGCACGTTGAGGCCGGCAATCTTGCCGGCATCTTTAGTCGCTTGACGCTGGGAATCGTTGAAGTAAGCAGGCACGGTAATGACCGCATCGGTGACCTTTTCACCAAGGTAGTCCTCGGCGGTCTGCTTCATCTTCTGCAGCACCATGGCTGAGATTTCCGGAGCACTGTATTTCTTGTCGCGCACCTGTACCCAGGCATCGCCATTCTCCGCCTCAATAATCTTGAAAGGACTGATTTTCATATCTTTTTGCACGGCCTCAGAAGTGAACTTGCGGCCGATCAGACGCTTGATGGCAAACAGTGTATTCTCCGGATTGGTCACCGCCTGACGTTTGGCCTGTTGACCGACCAGACGTTCACCCGATTCGGTGAAAGCGACCATGGATGGGGTTGTGCGTGACCCTTCCGAGTTTGCAATAACAACCGGCTCGCCACCTTCCATGATGGCAACGCAGGAGTTGGTGGTGCCTAAATCAATACCTATAACTTTACTCATGATGTTGTTTCCTCCCTAGATCTTTTTTGTCCTGATATCAGGTAGTTTTGTTGTTATCGTCGGCTGCAGAAAGCTTTTGTTCCGGCGACTTTGCCACCAGCACAAAAGCTGGGCGCAGCAAACGTTCATTAAGTTGGTAGCCTTTCTGCATTTCCACCATCACCGTGTTAACCGGATGATCAGCTGATTCCAGCTGACCCATGGCCTGGTGATATGCAGGGTCGAAAGGCTTGCCAACAGATTCAATTGTCTCCACCCCAAAGCGGCTGAGCACTTGATTGAACTGGGTCAGGGTCATGCGTACCCCCTCAAACAGTCCTTCGCTGTCTTCAGACTTGTCAGCATGTTCCAGCGCCCGCTCGAGGTTGTCGATCACCGGCAGAATGTCACGCAGAAGCCCCTCATTGGCAAACTTGGCAATGTCTTCTTTTTCGCGGGATGTGCGCTTGCGCAAGTTATCCATGTCCGCCAGGGTTCTTAGATACTGCTCATGCAGCCGCTGTTTTTCTTCGAGGGTTTGTGCCAGCTGCTGCTCTAGATCACTATTTTCCACAAGAGGTTCAGCCTCCGGCTGAATATCCTCGGCAGGGTTGTCTGCAACCTGATCTGTTGCACTTTGTTCGGTCTTTTTACCCACAGTACATCATCTCCTTTTGATATATATTTACTCAGCTTCCCGATCAAGCACGCGGCTGACCAATTGGGCGGTAAAATCAACAATCGGCACAACCTGGGAATAATCCATACGCATTGGTCCGACAACCCCCAGGGCCCCTATCGCACCTTTTCGATTAGAAAAATTCGCTGAAATCAGACTGCATCCCTTCAAATCGACATCACTGCCGATAAAAATCTGCACTCCTTGAGCCGATTGACTGCGATCTAGTAAGTCTATCAGAATTTTTTTGCTTTCAAAGGTCTGAATCAGTCGGCGCATCTGATCCGGTGACGAAAACTCAGGTTGCTCAAGCATCAGTGATGTACCAGTAACATAGAGCTGATCTTCGATTTCGTCCTGCAGGGCAGCGAGAGACAAGCTCCAGGCTTTCTTACGCAGCTGGTCGTAGAGGCTCATTTCGTCCTGCATCTCTTTTTTCAGCTTTTCCCTCACCTGGAGTATAGTCAAGCCATTGAGCTCACGATTAAGATAGTTACTGATCTTTTCTAACTGGCGTTGATCAATGTCGGTATCAGCCGAGATCACTTTGTTTTGCACCAATCCGGTTTCAGAGACGTAGATAACCAGCAGACGTCCATGGGACAAGCGCACAAACTCTATCTGACGAAAGGCCGTTGATGCAAACTTAGGCACCATCACCAGCCCCGCATATTTGGATAAACCCGACAGAATCCGCCCGACCTCCTGCATGATATCTTCCATCTTCATGCCGGAAAAGCGGTAACTGCTACGTAGCTGCTTCTTTTCCTTATCGCTTAAGTCACGGATCTGCAACAAGGAATCGATATAATATTGAAACCCCTTTTCCGTCGGGATCCGCCCTGCCGAGGTATGGGGAGAACAGAGCAGGCCCATCTCTTCAAGATCGGCCATGACATTGCGCACCGACGCCGGCGACAGGTTAAACTGATGTCTGCGCGTGATGGCACGACTGCCTACCGGCTCTGCGGAAGAAATATAATCCTTGACGATCGCTTCCAGGATATTCTGGCTACGCTCATTCAATTCAGCCATCAACACGACTCCATGACGCCCCTGACTCCATTGACATTAGCACTCAACTAGCTCGAGTGCTAATGACGCAGACTAACAACGCTTATACCCTTTGTCAAGATCTAACCGGGCAAAGCCCTGGCTACGAACAGAGGCCTGGTTAAAAAAATGACGCGATCAGATGATCGTAGATCAGCCAATGCTGTGGTGGCAGAATAACCCGACCATCGCTGCATATTAAAGAGCCCTGCAGCTGAGCAAGGGCGGCAGGAAAAGCATGCTGCAACGATTCTCCAAAACGCTGCTCAAAAGCCGCAGAATCAACACCGTCACTGGTGCGCAGGGCGAGATAGGCGGTCTCGACCATCGCTCCCTGACGGTCGAAAATCTCAAGCAATTCAGATGGATCTGCTCCTGACTCAAGGAGCTGGCGATAGCGCTCCAGGTCACCGGGCACATGCCGGCGCTCACCGTATCCGGATTCGACAAAACTGTGGGCGCCGGCACCAACGGCCAGACAACTGCGCCGCTGCCAGTAGCGCTGATTATGCTGACAACGCCATCCGGGACGGGCAAAGTTCGACACCTCATAGTGTTCATAGCCGGCGGCAGTAAAACGTGCACGCAACAATTCGTATTGTCTGGCGTATTCTTCCTCGTCAGTCACTTTAAGCTGACCCTGCCGGCGCCAGTGATCAAATTCGGTTTCTGCTTCAATGGTCAATCCGTAAACCGAAATGTGTTCAGGCTGCTGCTCTAACAGTAGGTCGATATCCCGATTCAGATCATCGCTGCTCTGTCCCGGCAAGGCAAACATCAGATCGAGGCTGAGGTTGCCAAATCCGGCACTGCGGGCGGCACCCACAGCAGCTCGCGCCTGATCACTATTGTGACAGCGTCCCAGTTGCTGAAGTTGCCGGTCGTCAAAGGATTGAATGCCGATCGATAAACGATTAACACCAGCCTGATTCACCTGCTGCAGATAATTGCCGCCGAATGTTCCAGGATTGACCTCAAGGGTGATTTCAGCGGTGGCCCGCAGGTCAAACCGGTCATGACAGATTGTCAACAATCGGGTCAACTGTCCTGCCGTGAGCAGCGAGGGCGTCCCGCCGCCAAGGTAGATAGTCTGCAAAGCAATGCGTGCTGATGTGTCGGGACACATCAATTCAAGCTGACGGCACAGCAAATCAACATAAAGATCAAGTTCCACGCCAGTGGATGTTGTTGAAAAAAAATCGCAATAACGACAACGGCGGCGACAGAAGGGGATATGGAAATACAGAGAACTCACTAACAATCAATCCTTTATCGACAGTTTTAAGCATCAGATCTGATAGATTGTATCAAGAACCAAAAAATCGCCGGCCCCACTGTCGATCATACTTGAACCGCCCGGCGCAGATAAGATAAGTTCCATATACTGTTCAACACAAGGAGATCATTGCCGTCACATCTTCAGTCCCGCTTTCACCAGGATATGAATCTTGATTCAAAACCCCGAACAGCACGACCATACTCCCAAACCCGGTGGCAATCAGGAAGCCCTGGTTGATGACCACAAACAATTAGGATTTGTCTGGTTTTTTACCCTGATCGGTCCTTTTGCCCTGTCGTTAGGGCTATTGTTTCGGTTTTATTTAGAACATGGCTGGCCCCTTGTTAAAAGCCTGCTCCTGGCAGCGGCAGCGGTTTTTTTCTTTTTCGGTCGTTTTGTTATTTTAGGTGGCAGCTCCAGTTCAGCTGATGAAGTTGGCAGGGGCGTTGATGACGTCATGCAGGAAGCGGTGCAGGAAGCTGCACGTTTTTTTTCTTCCGGAGAACTCGCCTTCCTGGTGTTCTATATGGACATCATGGTGGCTTGCCTGCTTGCATTCCATATCGGTTTTTTGTACCGCCTGCCCCTGCTTGGCCAAAAGCTGAAAGAATTGCAGGAAGACGGAAAATTTATACTTGCCAGCAATCCATGGATGAAAAGCGCCACCTTTGCCGGTATTGTTGCCTTCTGCGTCTTTCCACTGGCTGCCACCGGCAGCGTCGGCGGTTCTATTTTTGGACGCTTATTGGGAATGTCCCGCCTTGGCACCTTTTTTGGGGTTGTGACCGGCAGCGCCGTTGGCTGTTCGCTCATGTATTTTGGCGCCACCCTGATCAATCACTATCTTGATCGCGACAATCCCTGGCTGACCATCGGTGGTATTATTTTTGTGGTATTGATGATTCTCTGGCTCAATCAACGCTACCGCAAACTGAAAGACCAATGGAAACAAAACTCCGTTGATCGATAACCCTAATGATTCTATAATTTAACAACACAAAAAGACCGCAGATTATATATTTGTCTGCGGTCTTTTTGTGTTCATGACAATTCAAGAATCATGCGTCAGGATGATCTTTATCCTCATGCAGGCGTTGATGGCGTGCCGCTTTGGCGAGAAAATGGGCACTGACCGGCGCGGTGATAAACAAAAACAGGGTAATCAGTACTTCGTGCAAACTGATCCCTTCCTTATGAAAAGTAAAATAAATCGCCGAAGCAATGGCCAAGCATCCAACTCCCAAAGTGGTTGCCTTAGTGGGGCCATGCAGACGAGTGAAAAAATCCCGCAACCGGAACAGACCGATAGAGCCGGCGAGTGCGAAAAAGGCTCCGAGAATCAAAAAGAAAGAGACCAGAATCTCTACCATCATCATGTCATACTCCTCAACTTATTCGACAATATCGCCACGCATCAGGTATTTGCTGGTTGCTACGGTACTGATAAAACCCATCACGGCAATAATCAACGCGGCCTCAAAGTAGGTTGCCGTATCAAAATAGATCCCCAACAACACGAACAGAGCCAATGCGTTGATGTACATAGTATCCAGAGCCAGAATCCGATCCGGTAGACTTGGCCCCTTGAACAGCCGATAAAGGTTCAGTAGCTGGGCCAGAGTCATAAAAACGAATGCGATAATAAGGGCGATGTTCAACATGTGAAAATCTCCTTAAGGGTAGCCTCATAACGCGACTTGATCTCAGCAATAGCCGCCTGCTCATCCGGCACATTGAGACCGTGAACAATCAAGATCTTTTTGTCTGCAGTGATTTCTGTTGATACAGTTCCCGGGGTCATAGAAATAACATTAGCCAAAATAGAAATGACCATCGGATCATCAGTATCAAGGGGTACCTCAATAAACTTCGGCTGCAGCTTGGAAATGTCGGGCTGCAAAATCAGGCGCACCACGTTGAGGTTGGCGACGACCACATCGTATAAAAAGGTTCCGAAGAAAAATTTCACAAACAAACGACGCTTGCAGATTTGCGGCCGCTCCGGCCAAAACCGATTGGTAAACCAGGGGATCATGATCCCGAGCGAGGTACCAAGTAGTATATGGCCAAATGAGAAGGTATTATTCAGCAGCAACCATAGAATAATCAGCGCAATACTCATTAACGGATGAGGAATCCAACGATTGCCTGGCATTAGTGACCTCCTGCCGACAGCAGTGCAGCAACGGCATCAGTGCCAAGTACTGCTTCAATATAATGTATCGGCTGGCCGACCTGGGCGGCGACTGCATAACCAAAATCACTTAAGGGGCCACCGAACAAGACCAGAAGCGGACTGATCGCCAGAAGAATCAATGCCGGGAGGGCATAGCCAATACCGTAGCGGGGGATATCGGCATGAGGATCCTTGGTAAAGGCGCCAACACCACTATCATCAAGAGGTATGGTTTTCCAGAAAATCACACTGCCGGCTCGCCCCAGGGCGATCAAACCCAGCAGTCCGCCGATCAGCACCAACGACCAGATCCAGGGCGCAGCAGCATGGGTTTGGACGCCCATCAACATCATCACCTTGGCGGTAAAACCACTTAACGGCGGCAACCCGCCGATCGCCACCGCAGCACCTAAAAATAACAGGCCCAACAGCCTTTCTTGCCCCACCGGTCGATCAGGGATCAAAGCTGCACCGGCATCAAGGCGTTGCTGGCGGATCATATCGGCAACCAGAAACATGGCGGCAGTCATAAAGGTGGTGTGGGGCAGGTAAACGATAGCGGCAGCAATAGCATCGCTGCTGAAGGTACCGATCACCGCCAGCAGGGTCCCCACCGACACCACGACCATGTAGGCGATGGTGCGGCGCAGATCACGGCTGGCAACCACGCCAATGGAGCCGGCGACCAAAGTCACCAAGGCGACCGGCAGCAGCCAGGGCACCAGCACATTGGCTGCGACGCCGCCATACTCGCCAAAAATCAGGGTATAGACACGCAGAATCACGTAGACGCCGACCTTGGTCATCACCGCAAACAGGGCAGCAACCGGAGCGCTGGTAAAACCATAGGCATTGGGTAGCCAGAAGTAGAGGGGCAGCAGTGCCGCCTTGAGGGCAAACACCCCGAACAGAATCAAGCCCCCGGCCTGCAGCAAGGCGGCGTTGTCCGCCGGGGCAGTGGCCAGACGCACCGCCATATCCGCCATATTGAGTGAGCCGAGCAGGCCGTAGAGAATGCCGACACCAATCAGAAAAACACTGGAACCGACCAGATTGAGCATAACGTAGTGCATCCCGGCCTTGGTACGTCGGGCGCCGCCACCATGCAGCACCAGCCCATAGGAGGACAGCAGCATGACTTCAAAAAAGACAAACAGATTAAAAATATCGCCGGTCAGAAAAGCACCGTTGATACCAAGCAACTGAAACTGAAACAGAGCGTGGAAGTTTTTCCCCTGTTCATCGGTGCCCTTCACCGCATACAGCAGACAAAGAAACGCCAGTAACGAGGTGATAAAAATCATCATCGCACTCAGACGGTCGAGCACCATGATGATGCCGAAAGGTGGACTCCAGTCACCCAGAACATACATCTGGATCGGCCCGGTCATGGCCTGATAAAGCAGCAGCCCGGTGATCAGGGCCACCGCTGCAGAGCTGACCAAGCCAAGGGTGCGATGCAGGGCAATACCGCGGTTGACCGCAAGGACAATGATCGCCCCCATCAATAACGGCAGCAACAAGGGAGCAACAATCAGATGGTTCATGACTTGCTCTCCTTGTGACCATCGACATGATCAGTGCCCAACTCGCCACTGGCTCGCAGCGCCAGCACCACAACAAAAGCCACCATGGCAAAACCAATAACAATCGCCGTCAGCACCAGCGCCTGAGGCAAGGGGTCGGCATACTGGGTTCGTTCCGGGGAAATAACCGCCGGTAGATTGGTTTTGAGGCGACCGCTGACAAACAGGAACATGTTGACGGCATAGCCCAGCAGCGTCAGTCCAAGCACAAAAGGAAAGGTTCGCGCGCGCAGCATCAGGTAAACACCACAGGCAATCATGACGCCCAGACAGGATGAAAACAACAGCTCCATTTAGTGTGCTCCTTTTTGTTCTTCTTGATCTTTTTGCACGCTGGTTGACACAATTTCAGCATCCGTCGAATTCATTGATCCCAACTTCACCAGTACCAGCATGACCGACCCGACCACTGCCAGAAACACGCCGAGGTCAAAGGCGATGGCACTGGCCACTTCAAATTTACCAACCAGGGGCCAGTTCAGATAGGTGAAACTGCTGGTTAAAAACGGATAACCAACGACCCAGCTTGCAACACCGGTCAAGACCGCGATCACCAATCCCCAGGCCATAATGATATGGTTATCAACATTGAGGCGCGGCCGCGTCCAGACAATTCCGTTAGCAACATACTGGAGGATCAACACCGAAGCGACAATCAACCCGGCAATAAAGCCACCACCCGGTTCATTGTGCCCACGCAGGAAAATATACACGGCGAACAATAGCGCCAACGGCATCAACGGCCGGACAATCTGTGACAGGATCATCGGAAAACGATCCTGAACCCAGGAGCGCCCCAGTCCATCAGTCCTGGGTGCGGTCAGATCAAAATTATGCAGCATGGCGTAAATCACCAGTCCGGCAATCACCAGCACGGTAATCTCACCCAGGGTATCAAAACCACGGAAATCAACCAGAATGACGTTGACCACATTGGTGCCACCGCCCCCGGGCTTGCTGTTCTCGAGGAAATATCCGGCAATCGTGTCGTAGGGGCGGGTCAGCACTGCCATCATCAGGGCGGTACAACCGCCGCCCGCTGCCACCGACAGGACAATATCGCGCAGGCGCCGGGCGCTGGTCGACTCGACCGGCGTGGTGCGCGGCAGTAGATGCAGAGCCATCATCAGCAGGATAATAGTGACCACCTCAACGGAAATCTGGGTCAGGGCCAGATCCGGTGCCGAAAAGCGGATAAACGCCAGGGAAACGATCAGTCCCACGGTGCCGAGCATGATGATCGCCAGAATCCGGTTACGATGATTGATCGCCGTTGCCACGGCACAAATCATCAGCACCAGCCCCATGATCAATGTCACCGGATCGACCGACGCCATGGCCAGGGGGCCGATAAAAGGCGCGTTCGATCCGAAAAACGGACTCGCGCCCAGAACCACCACGGCCCCTACCAGCAGCGCAATGTAACGCTGTAAAGAGCCGTTTTCCATCAGGCCGGTCAGCTTTCTGCCGCCGTAGACCACACCACTGATCAGGGCTTCAAAGGTCGCCTTGCCGTCACAATAGCGCATGCACCAACGGTGGGAATCAAACAGACGCAGGCGCTGCAGATAAAAAATGGCACCACCAGCCAGAGCGATGACACTCATCGCCAGAGCCATATTGAAGCCGTGCCAGATGGCAATATGGTAGTCGGGGGTCGCTGCTCCAAGGATACTTCCGGCCGCAACATTGACCATGGGCGCCGCCAGGG
>Ga0102938_10000742_pt1 | contig 24427 bp, 24 predicted proteins | sample SalPonR2_B_D2_MG_FD_84516 | JGI IMG/M metagenome (GOLD analysis project Ga0102938, IMG submission 84516) | Salt pond soil microbial communities from South San Francisco under conditions of wetland restoration - Salt Pond MetaG R2_B_D2_MG | ecosystem: Environmental > Aquatic > Marine >... | reverse complement strand
TCGATCAAGTCATAGTACGCCCAGGGATCCGACGGGCCACCATAGCCGCACCCAGGAAACTGAACAGGGGACGTATGGTCAGCCGCAGGGTCGCATAGATAGCCGGCATAATAGCCTTGCTGTTTAAGTTTAGCCAGCCCCTCTGCATGCATATACATGTTTGAAGCGAGAGGAGGATCCTTTTTTGTTCATCTTGTGCGGGCGAATCGATAAAAAGAACACCCGTGGAATCCTGTTTGTTCTTGGAGCTCTTTTCCGGAGCCCTTCCGGCCTGCGCAAGGTTACCGCTGCTTTACAGTTGTTTTACCGCGGCGGGTTTTGTCAGCGTTGCGACCTTCTGCCTCGGGTAAGTGATCTCATACTATCTGTCACCATCTCTTTTTACTGAAAACTCCATGACCGCGGTATACCTGTCAGGGGCTGTCTCGCTAAAAACAATGCCCGCGAATGGGCCATTTTCAGAACATGATGTAATCCATTTGACAGGGTGAACAGGTCCACATTAATACTACGCTTCAATTCAATAGAAGCAAGTGTAGGCATCCCATGGCAGCTATTCTGCCAGAGGGTTTTTGATTCTGATGCCGGAGTAAAACTGGCCGGTATTGAAGTCTTCCGAATAGATGGTGTCGCACTCGGCATACTCGGCATTGGCCACAATGCAGGCATCCCAGAAATTGATGTTGTACGTTTTTTTGATTTCTACCGCTCGGCGAATCATTGCCGGAGATTGCTGAATCACCTCCATGTGTTCGAGCAGATGGAGCTGTCGTAGAACCACTTCTTCAGTTTGCCCGAGTTTACTTAGAGCCACATGTGCGTATTCCTGAAATACTTGAGTGGATAAGACACCCTGCCCGCTTTTCATGAGGTCTGTGATAAGCCGCGCGGCTTTGATCTGTTTAGAGCGGTCTTTTTTATCATTCGCATAGATTAGTATGTTAGTGTCGATGAAGTATTTCGCCATTTCTATTCCCGATTGTATACCTCTGTCCGGTCAAATCGATACTCGGAAGGTGATTCGCCGGAATATTCGATGCAGAGTTTCTCTAACTCCTGCGCCGCCGATTCTCGGTCCATTTGGTTGGTAAGTTGCTCAAGATGGGCGCGAATGAGATTGTTTAACGAGGAATTATGTCGTTTGGCGTATTCGCGGGCTTTTTTTATCAGGTTTTCATTTGCCGATAAGGTGATATTCATACCTATACCTTCTATGTGTTGTATGTGTACACTTATAGTATGATTTCAAGTCCGGGACGTGTCAAGCCCGCAAGGAATGCGGCGGCGGGGGCTCCCACCGGCAAAAAGCCCCAGCGCTACATCCTTAAGTCTGATCTTCCTCTTCAAAATCAAACTCGGCAGCACGTTCCTTGAGGTGGCTGGTGAAGGAAATTTTGGGGACGCCCTGGGCCGGTTTGGCCGGGATTGTCATTTCTTCGCCGGTGGCCGGATTGCGGCCGACCCGGGCTTTTTGGGGCGGGCGCTGCTTGATGGAGATACGGCCGATGCGACCCAGGTTGACCGATTCGCCAAGGAGTACGCCGCTTTCGATCATGGACAGATAGTCGTCGATGACCTGACGGACCTCTTTCTGGGTAAGGTCGCTGCGCTGGGCAATGTAGGCTACGATAGACTGTTTGTTGAAATGTTCTACGGCGCTGTTTTCGGCTGCGCGGGTCTGCTTGTTGATACGGGTAAAGCCGTTGGTCAGAAAAATGGTGGCTTCGCGGGTGCGCTTGGCCTGCTCGTCCTTGCTCAGATCGGCCGGAAAAACGGCGATTTTGTAGATGGGCGAGGTTTTTTTGAGGGGACCATCGTTGACCCTGGCGGGGCTGCCGCGGCGGACTGGGCCCTCGATGCTCACGCCACGGCCGCGGAGGATTTCGGGCACGTCGCTGCGCATCGGGATACTGGCGTACTCCATCTCGCGCAGCCCCTCGGTGGCCGGCCACAGGCTGAGCAGGGAGCCGCTGTTGGTCAGCAGGAGCATGCCGCGTTCGTCCTCCGGTTCTATCTGCCTGCCCTCGGGAAGGGCCTCCATATCCAGGGCCGATGTCTGGCCGCTGAACAGCTGCTCTTTTTCGATCCAGGCAGCAGCCATGCGCTCGAAGCGGGCTTCTTCTGACTCGGGGGAGGCTTTGTGAGCCGGTTCGATGCCCGTCTGCCCGGCCTGCTTGGGGCCGGCTTGTGATCCGGCGGGCTCATCGTCGGAGCCGGCCGCTTGTCCGTCGGAAGATCCGGTTGCCGCAGCCGAGGGGCCCGCCTGCTTGGGGCCGGCCGCTTGGGCCGGGGCGTCGGTTTTCAGCCCGCCGGTTTTTAGCTCACCCCGCTGGACTAACTGGTGCAGATGTTCCCGGATTTCTGCCGGGAGATTGTCGATTTGTTCTCTTGTTACTTTCATTCCCCTATTGTATACCCAGTTTTTGCCGTCGAAAATGAATGTTTTTCAAAAAATGGCACAACAGCGGAAAAACATGGATAAAATTTATGGCAATAGGGCATGAAATGACGCAGCGGCTTGTTTTTCAAGCACAATCGTACTAAATTCGAGTATGTACCGGCACCACATAGCCGGTATAAAACATCATACAAAAAAGGAGTATGAAAGTATGGGAGCAGAAGATTTTTCTGAGAAGATTAGAAAGCACATACATCAATTAGTTAAAACAGCCGGTTTACCCGATACCGAAGAGTCCCTCGATAGCCTCGAGAGAGGGTGGCAGGAAAAGCTCGATACCTTTGAAAAACAGGTAGAAGAGCGGGATATGGAGATGGTCGAAGAATTCGACGCTGAAGATGACCGAGGCGCCCTACTGATGACCTACTCCGGGAGCCTCATCAACCTCGGGCCTAAGGGTGATGAAGGCCGCTTTATTGCATATCACAGCATCGGTATGCGCAACGATGTCCCCGAATCTGCGGAAACCGATAACACCGATCTCGCCTCGGATGTACAGATAGATGAAGGGGCGGTGTTCACCAACGGCCCGATAAAAAAGAGCTCACCTATCTTTAAAATTGCAGTTATTGTTGAAGAGATGGAAGACGAAGAGCAGGAGGAACTGCTGGCGGAAGTTACCCAGATGCTTACCGATGATTTTATTGAAGTAAACAAAACCATAATCCAGGAGTAGGATGCAGCAGCTTATCGACATCGCCCGCCGAGAAGGTCTCCCGGACAAGGAGGCCTACTCGGCACTTATTCATACTACCACAGACTTGCTCAAGTCCGAAGATCCGCTCTATCGTCCCTATGACGAGCAAAACCGGCCGGGAGGGCTTATCCGTCTAGATAATAGGCCTACTATTATCATTCCCGACCTTCATGCCCGGCCATGGTTTCTGCTGCATGTGCTGGCCTACCGGCCGAATTCCAACTCTTCTACTGCTCCTACTGTAGGGGAGTTGCTTCAAAAAGATGATATTCAAATCGTATGTGTGGGGGACGGCTTTCACGCCGAATCCCGGGCAGCGCAGCGCTGGAAGCAGGCTTTTAAGGAGTTTTCCGGTAAATATCGCAGGCACTCAGCGATGAACGAAGAGATGCGCGAAAGCCTCGGGCTAATGGAGATAGTAATGCATCTTAAAACTATGAGCCCCGAGTCTTTCCACTATCTCAAGGGGAACCACGAAAACATCCTGAATGAAGAGGGGCGAGGTAACCATCCCTTCAGAAAGTTTGCTTTTGAAGGAGAAATGGTTAAAGAGTGGGTGCTGAAGTTTTACGGGGAGGAGTTCATCAGTGCCTTTGCAGAGATGGAACACGAATTTCCACTGATAGCGGCGGACGGCACTTTTATGATCTCCCATGCCGAACCGCAGCGCTTTTTTACCCCCGAAGAGGTTATTCGCTACCGGAAGTACGACGATGTGGTCCTGGGGCTCACTTGGACCCCCAACGACGGGGCCGAGGAGGGCAGCGTGGAGCGGATGATTTCCGAGTACTGCAGTTATCCGGAACAGGCGCTTTATTTCGGCGGTCATCGGCCGGTACAGGGGACATTCAACCTGCGGGCAGGAGACAAGTATGTACAACTACACAATCCCGGCACTTATAGTATCGCCCTTGTTCAGCCGGGGATACTTCCCGATCCCCGCAGGGACATCATAGAACTCCCATACGATGAGGAGTTGGTAGAAAAAAATTTGGTGGTAGAAACTAGTTGAAAAGCCGGAACCTAGGACCGGAGGAGTAGCATGGCAAAAATACCCGAGAGTATAGGAAAATACAAGATCCTCGAATTAATCGCCCAGGGCGGGATGGGAGCGGTGTATAAAGGCATTCATCCTACCCTTGAACGGCCGGTCATACTTAAAAAGCTCACCCTTCGGGGAAACCCCGATTTTGTTGAGCGCTTCCGCCGGGAAGCCCGGCTGCTGATGGATTTTCGAAACGACAATATCGTCGATGTGTACGATCACTTTAAAGAAGGGCGGAGCCACTATATTGTGCTTGAATACATCGACGGACTCTCCCTGGAACAGCTGATACGCCGGGAGCGCTACCTGCCGAACGAGATGGCCCTGTATATTCTCTACCAATCCTGCCGGGCCCTCAAATATGCCCATGACCGGGGAGTGGTGCACCGCGACATCAAACCGGCAAACATACTGCTTTCTAAACGCGGCGAGGTGAAACTGGTGGACTTTGGGATCGCTACTTCCTCTGAGGATGCCGAGAGCGGCCTGACCCGTGAAGGAATGACCCTCGGCTCACCCGCCTATATGGCCCCTGAACAGTTTGAAAATACGCGAAATGTCGACCTGAGGGCCGACATCTATTCGATGGGAGTGATGCTCTACGAAACGGTAACCGGTAAAAAGCCCTATCCCGGCGGGTTTTCCGCCGACCTGGTTGCCGCTATACAGAAAGGAAAGTATCCTCCCCCAAAAAGATACAATCCGAAAGTAAATAAAGTGGTCCGCAAAGTCATAAAAAAGAGTATCCATCCTAAGCGAAAACGTAGATTTCAGAATCTGGATGAAATACTGGTTCTTTTGGAACGCTTTTTCAAACGCCGCCCCCTTGAACTGTATAGGGCCCAGCTGCAGCAGGCGGTGGAAGGAAAAACAGTAGAGCCTATAAGCCCTCGCCGCACTTCACGGCTAAAGACCGCACTCATCGCAATTCCGGCACTGCTGGTACTACTGACTGGCGTCGGAGGGACCCTCTATTCTTTGGGGTATTACCACGAATGGATGAAGTCGGAGGAATACGGCTCTTTGCGCTTCCGGGTTATTGTAGATGAAAACTATAAAGCCCCGGAGGATTACTATATACGAGGACACCTCTTTACCGATACCGGAGATAATGCGGCGGAGATGGACATTGCCCCTTTACGATTTACTCCACTTCAGTCCAATGGGGGAAGCAACCTCATTTTCCGCAGCCGAAAACTGTACTTGCCGGAGGATGAGTACCGTATAAAATTACAAATTGAAAATACCCTGCACTGGAAGAGCTTTTACCTTGAACCGCGAAGCCTTCAGAAAAAAAATATCAACACCAAAAACGGGCGGATACTGGAGTTTCATCCCGGAAGCCCCCGGGCTTTGCCTTTGCAGGTTGATTTTTTTGTGCAGGACCGGGAAACCTGGGAAAACATTACCGACCGGACCCGAATAGAGGTTGAATTTGACCGGCGGCGCCTGCCCTGGAGCAAAGATATCGCCGACGAACTTACAACCGGCAGGGTGTATCACTTTCATTTTGAGGCCCCAGGATATAGGGCAAAAACTTTTAGTCTGATGATACGCCCCGAACAGCACACGTTAATAGTAAATCCGCGACTTGTCCCCATTGAAAAGTAGAGGAGGAATATATGTCTACAGCACTTAGACGATTAGTTATATCAATATTAGGACTGCTGGCCGGAGCTGCGGCGTGGCCCCTGATGGAGCTCATTCTCAGTTATCAACAGCTGTTTCCCAGTTATTTTTTCTTCAGTATCGCCCAGGGGGCCCTGTTCGGTATAGTGATGGGTGCCTTCTTCGGCAGTGGAGAGGGGCTCACCTCTAAGGAAAGCGGAAAGATCGTGGGCGGGACCCTTACGGGAATGGCCACCGGAGTGGTCGGTGGTGTTGTCGGTTTTATCGCCGGTCAGGGAGTCCTCTTTTTGGTGGTCCAGCACGCTTTTACCTCCTACCACACACAACAACTGATTGCAGTGCCTCTTGCACGAGTAGTTGGTTGGGCTATTCTCGGTATTGCGGTAGGCGTGTCGGAGGGTGTGCGGGCCCGCTCGTTGAAAAAGAGCCTGGTAGGGGTCGGCGGAGGCTTCCTAGGAGGAGTACTCGGCGGCGTAAGTATTGAATATCTGAGGACTAGGTATCCAGAGCTTCTGTATACTCGGCTCATTGGATTGGCAATTTTTGGTCTCTTAATCGGAGTATGTTATTCCTTGCTTGAGCGACGGGTTTCACTGGGAGTGCTGCGGGTACTCAACGGCCGAAGGCGTGGAAAAGAGTACAGCTTTGCCCAGAACCGGCTCAGCATCGGAAGCGAGCAGCATAATGATATTGTATTGACCGGATACGCCCATGTAGCCCCGGAACATGCCCGTTTTCGGGTCCGCGGAAAAGATGTGTATGTGCAGAAAATTGACGACCCGGAGCAAAACACTGGTGTCCACAAAATCTTTGTAAATGAGCGTCCGGTAGAAAATGAACAGTTACTCAAATATGAGGACGTCATTCAGATCGGTTCGGCCAAACTATTTTATCGGACTGAATAGGAGAGAAGCCATGAAAAATAAAGTCAAAGCAGTTGTAGCGGTTTTTTTTATTATAAGTGCTCTGAGTATCGGAACAGGCCCCTCCATCGGGCAGCTGGAAGCACAATCATTGACAATATCCCAAATTGATGGTTCGTCACTCCTTCTCTCTCAGGAGGTTGATCTTTATCTAAGCGTAAATGATGAAGAGGGTAATTCAGTAGCCGGTTTAAAGAGAGAAAACTTTAAAGCCTTTGAATCGGCGGATGGACAAAACTATACTCAGGTCCCCGAAATTAAGGAAGTTGCCGAAAAGCCCAACAAGGAGCAGGGTATCCATATCCTGCTGTTAATCGATAATTCCGGTAGTATGTACGACACCCTTGGCGGCGCTCCTACTGAAGAGAGGGACAGAATGCGAATTACCCACGCAAAAACGGCCATTAGAGAATTTGTCGACAGTTCTTTTAATCCGAAAGATGTGGTTTCAGTCGCTTCCTTCAATACCGACCTCACTCTTCACTCAGAGGCACTGAAAGACCCCAGTGCCCTGGAGGGACTGCTTGATTCTATCCGCAGGCCTGAAAGCGAACAGGCCTACACCGAACTCTACCACTCTTTGGAAGATTCTGTAAAAAAAATGGCCGGCTACCGCGGACGGAAAGTGGTGGTAGTACTCTCCGACGGAGAAAACTATCCCTACTACACGCACTCCGGTACCCCTCACCCCGAATACGGCACCGAATTGCGGCAGCCGGAGGAGGTGGTGCGGAGTTATCAAATGGAAGGGATTACCCTTTATGCAATTCATTTTGGAATTGAACGCGACCGGAACCTTGGTAATATGGCAAGGGAGTCCGGCGGAAATGTATATGACGCCCGTAACGAGGAACAACTTGCTTCAGTATACCGTGACATCAAACAGAAGATTGAAAATGAATACCGGCTCACATATCAGGCAACTATGATCCCGGCGGAACGGAAATTTGTAAAGATAGCATATCAGAGGGGCAGCGAACAAAGTGAAACCGAACGTTACTATTACGCCGGGACCCTTTTTGGTATTCCCGTGCAGCCCTACCCGTTTCTGATTCTGCTGGTTCTTGCCGCGGCTATTCTGATATGGGTCCTCTTGTTGTTTATGCGCTACCGAAAACTGCAGAAAAACGCCGCCCTGGAAGTGCTGCAGGCCGGGTACCGTACCAAGGTCAGTTCGAACACCATTCCGCTTACCCAGAATAAAACTGTAATCGGCGGAGGCGATCGGGCGGACCTGACCATAAGCGGCCTCCCCTCCCTAAAACCGGAACACGCCACCATCATGCGTGATGAGACCGGGGGAGACTATACGCTGACGGGTGAGGGAAATATCACCGTGAATAACCGCAGAATCAGCGGAAGTCGAAAACTCCGAGATGGAGATGTGGTCAACATCGAGGGGACAACAATTGTGTTTGATTCGGGGAGCCAGGAGGGGAAAGAGAAAAAGCAATAGGGCCTTTTTCGCTGGATGGGAGGAGCCGGCAAAGGAGCCCACAGCACTGTCATTTTTAGATACTGGACTTCGCTTTCTTCGCAATAGTCCTGATTTGATGAACAAATTGCGGATCAGTCTGCGCATCGGAATATCCTTTTTCGGTGATTTCCTCCGCTTTGTTAAAATCGTTAAGATAGTACTCCGAGAGGTCCGGATGCACATAGGCGTAGGTTTTAAGCAACCCTCCCTGGGGGACCACGGTCTGCTGCTCGTTAAAAATGGCCATTACGTTGGTAATAACTTCGGGAAGGGTCAGAGCGGGCGACTTATGGTCCGGACGACGGGTAAAGCTGTTTACCAAATCTTTTAAGGCAAAGGTCTCACGGGCATGAAAAGTATCCATCAATCGCCGCAGGGGGACCCGAAAGGCCCCGCTGGTTAACCTGTCTTCAAGCTGGCGCATCGCGGAAGGGTTGGAAGGAGCTATTTCCTCCGTACCCTCGACAACTTTATTCTTCCTTTGCTTTACGTCCCTGTGTTTCTCCCTTCCTGTATCTATCTGTACTCCTGACTGTGCTTCAGGAGAGGACATTTGGGAAGCATATACAAGCTCTTCATGAATTTCACGGCGCTTTGGGGCCACATCAACAACCACATGCAGCCGGCCGAACTCTCCAGCAATCTTCCAGGGCAGGTTATTCAGCACACCTCCGTCAACCAGTTGATGCCCCTGAAAAGAGTAGGGTTTGAACACCGCCGGTATCGACATGGAAGCCATCATTGCATCGAGCAGACGCCCGCTGTCAAAAATTACCTGTTGCCCGGTTTTCACATCAACCGCCACACTTCTATAGGAAGTAGGCAGGTCCTCGATATGGGCGTCCCCTATAAAGCCGTGAAAAAAGTCTCTAATACCATCGGTATCAATAAGACCTCCCCGCGGAAAGGAGGGAAAAAAGAGTTTTACCATCTCGATAGAACGCACCTGATCGGCCACTTCCTGGATCTGCGCGGAATCATAGCCGTAGGCGTACAGACCTCCGACAATTGCCCCCATTGAAGTACCGACAATCGCCGAAGGCCTCAGCCCCCACTCTTCCAGATACTTCAGGACTCCCACGTGGGCATAGCCGTAGGCCGCACCGCCGCTTAACGTGTACACTACTCCCATAACTTTTCCCCGTTATTTATGTTTTTTGGTTCCGTTCAACAAAGCAACTACTTCCGCCAGGGTCTCATCGGCACCAACATTCCCTGGAAAAATCACATAATACATACCTGCAAAAGGGTGTCCCGGCTCCATTTGTATTGCAGGGACCCCCGGCATGACCTGTCCGGCAACCCTGGCGGAGGCAACTTTCAGCCCCTTCTTTAAAACCTCATGGGAGGTAATACCGCCCTTTGCAAGCACAAAGGCAGGTTCAATTTCAAGCTCTCCTACACAGCGGCAGAAAAAGTCTGTTATTTTCTGTCCGGTACCCTGTAGTGTATCCTGGCCGCTCTCTTTTGGACGCTGTGAGCGCTGTAAATACAACAGAGCGCTTTTTCTCTCCGAGAGGGCCTGATGGATGCGCTGATGGGCGTACCGGCTCTGCTCCTGGGGCCGATGCACTATTTCTTCCACCGGCACCGGTATCCCGCACACCTCTGGGTCGTCTAAGAGGTGATTGATCTGTCGTTCGGTTTTTTTTACATATGAACCGGCAACTATCACTCCCGGACCGGTGGTGGCCCCAGAAAAGTCGACACGATGGGGCTGCTGCTGCATCATTGAACGGACAAAGGACGAGGAAGTGTGATAGAGAAACCGCTTACCCCGCCCCACGGCGTTGCGGACCGCAGCGGTAACTATATCAAGATCGGTATAGGCCTCCGAGTTCACAACCACATACCGGGCCCCGTGCAGCTGCATCAGAAACTCCTCCACCTCCTCTACACCTCCGTTCCGGATCATATCCAGCGGAATAGAAGTTACTTTGCTCGGATCATCACCATGGGCTTTATGCATTTTTTCTTCGATATATGCCGGAAGATAGGCAGTAGAATATGAAAAATCAGGGTCCCGGGCAAACTCCGTTTTATCTGCGGCAATTCTATGTGTTCCTTCTATCACATAGTGTACATCTTTAACAGTGACACGGCCGCTCTCAAAGAAAGCAGGGGCAAATATAACCGCATCTGCTGGAGAGTATTCCTGGAAAATCTCAGTAAACAATTCCACTTCAAGGGGAAAATGACTTCTCAACGTGGAATCCGATCGGGCCAGCACTTCAACGCTGCACCCTGTCTCTTGAGCTACTGTTCTGACCGCACGGGCCGCCTCGGCAAAGATCCGACGTGCCTGCTGCGGGGGGTATGCCCTGATATTGGTGAGAATATAGAAGAAATCAACCCCGTCGGCAAAAGCCTCCTTCACAGTATCCTTGTCCCAGGATGTAAGAACCTTACATCCGTGAACAGTCTGAATACCGGTAGGATCATCATCAAACACCACAAGCTTTTTACCTGAATTTTCTTTACTATCCATTGTCGCTCCTAATTATACATTCACCACAAGCCGCTCAGCGCCACTCCAGCCGAAGTAGACAGCAAAGCCGACCAATATGACCGCCGACACAGCGATGATTACTCGGTAGAGGCGATCACTGAAAAAACAACGGCCTTTGCCGACTGCTGTGGACACCAGGGAGTACCAGGCAAAATCTGCTGCCTGATGGCCAAGAAAGAAAAACAGAACTCCTAGTAAGCCGACCTTTTGGGCCCGTGCAACCAGACCAAGGCCGATGGTTGCCCACCACACCACCCAATACGGATTAGCTATACTGAGGAGTACGCCGGTACGCATCACGCCGACGGCACCACTTCCGCCCCGCTCTCCGCCTTTGCCAATATTTTCTTTAGCCGGTGCATCCTCGCCGGCCCCTTCGCCCCATTCAATTTTCAACCCAGGCAAGCTTTTCAACATGCCGTAGGCCATCCACCCTAAAATAACGGCACCGCCGAAGGAAACCCCTACAAAAAAAAGGTCCCGCTGCAACAGAGGTGCGACCCCTGCAATTAATGCCGCCACTAGTGCCCCTTCAAGCAGGGCATGACCGCTCATGATCAGCGGACCGGCCAAGGGCCCCCTTTTTATACTTTCGCTGATTGTTGCGGTCAGTACCGGTCCCGGCATCATGGCACCCGACAGGGCAATAACAAAGGAAGATATGAAGAGAGACATGAGTACTACCATATATCAGTTATCTTAAAACCATTCCCAGAGAGATTCAAGGCGACTCCCGATCGAAGCAGCAATTCGCAATTTGAAAATTTTTTGTAAAATTTTCAAATTGCGAATGCTTACATTTTGTTTAAGATAAGTAGTCTATCTTAAAGATGTTGTTATAATAAAACAGCCAGGGCGCTCAGAACGGCGACCGAGCTGAGCACCACCACAATCAGATGCGCTCCTGTGTAGGCAACACCCACAGCCACCACGCCGCCGACCAGGCCATACCACAGCTGATCATGGATCCCCAGAATCCCCGGAAAAATAAGTGCCCCCAGTGCCGCATAGGGAATATTGCGAAGCATCCTGGCAAGCACAGGTGGAATTTTTTCTGCGTCCAGAGCCACCAGCGGCAACAGCCTGGGAATATATGTTACAAGGGCCATTCCAATTATTATCACCCATAGGGTAGTGTTTACTGTTTCAAGATTCATCTCCGTCCTCCTTAGTTCTGTCCTTCCGAGATGATTGTACAAGTTCAAGAAGCCCTACAGCCCCGATGGTAGCGCCGATAATTGCCCAGCCGGCGGGGAAAAAAGTAACCAGCCCGGCGTTCAAAAGAGCCGCCGTTCCTGAAAGAAACAGGGCCTTGCGGTACTTTTTTACCGAGGGTAGTAGAAGGCCGATAAACATGGCGTACAGGGCAATGCTCATTCCCTGCTGAAAGGCTTCCGGAAGAGCAGACCCGGCAGCATATCCGATTCCCGAATTGATGACCCAGCTCGAATAAGCCATGAGTCCAAGTCCGTAGAGGTAGTTGGACCCCACCACCCCATCCCGGGTTGATGCCACCGCAAACACCTCATCGGTAATACCGAAGGCATAAATCAACCGGCGCAGTGTGGACTCCTGAATTGCCTTTTCGTTGATCGACATACTCATCAGCATGTGCCGGATATTCACTATAAAGGTGGAAAAGACAATTTCCACCGCTCCGGTCCCCAGGGCAAGCAAACCCAGGGCCATAAACTGCGAGGCACCGGCAAAAACCAACAGGCTCATGCCAACAGTATGCGCCAGACTAATCCCGGTGTTTTTAGCCAGCAGTCCAAAGGCGAGGGCAATCGGCATATATCCAATTGCAATACTCAACCCCGACTGAAGCCCCTGAAAAAAACCGGGCAGTGTCGGCTGTCCGGTCGCTTGATCTTCCATTTTAGTTTTCATCAATACTCCAGTTCGATAGGCGGTGACGCTTACAATCGCAGTCAATCCTTATGGTAAAATTGATCCGGTTCCCAACCCTTCCATCGAATTTTTATGGGGGGGGATCAGCTTTGTTTGTTGAAGCTACTCTTTTCCAAGGGTATCAAGAAAAAGGGTGGCTGCCAATAGATCTGCACACCCGCCGGGACTCAAGTTTCGCTCAATGAAGGCACGGTTCATATACTCAATGTGGTCCCTTCCCGGCTCGGTAAGGGCACCCCCGGCGGCACACCCCCGGCGGGCCGCCTCCTGAGTGAAGCGCAGCCCTGAAAGACCTCCCCGGGCGGCCACATTGCTGTCCTCCACCACCGTCATGAGCGAAAGCAGAGCCTGCAGGCCGCAGGCATCGGCATCCAGGCCGGCCTGCCGGGCCTGTCGCAGAACCGGCAGTCCGTACCCGTGAACAGAGGGGAAGCCCCGCTCCGCCTCCCCTCTGATCCCGGTCAATCCATACGCCCGGTACACCCGGGCGCCGGCGGTAGGGCAGCCCCCCCGGTCAGCTGCCAACTCTTCAACCACAATTCCTGCAACCATACCGCCGGCACACTCCAGCAGCCTTTCCTCAGAAAACGGCCCTGCCTGAGCGCCCCGTCCGGCTGCGCGGGCGTTTGCGCAGGCGTTTGCGCGGGAGGCACTTACATACCCCCAGGCAGTGCTGAGCAATCCCAAGGTGAAAATCGCCCCCTTATGGGTATTCACCCCGCCGGTGGCCGAGAACATCGCCGCTTCGGCTTCCAGGCCGATCCGCCGGGCCTGGGCAAACACCCCCTTCAGCCGCTCCCCTGAATGTTCCGCCCCGCAGGCCGCCATGCGGCCCAGAAAGGGAGCAATAGCCTCGGCACTGCGGTAAAAGGTGTGCAGATTCATATCGCGATGCGAACCACTGTCAAAGCGGTCTACCAGCCCGGGTTTCGGGGCAACCCAGGCCTCGGTGCGCAGGGCATCGGCGGCGGCGCGACTCACCTGATCTACAATAAGCTCTGATTGTAGTTCGGTTTTTAGTTCGGATTTTACTTTCGATTCAATCAATACCGCCATATTACTCCTGCGAGAAAAAACGGGTCACGGCTACATCGATGAAGCTGCGCAGCTCTTCAACAGAGTGGCGCTGCAGCCGTGCACACTCCCGGGCCGGCGCTTCACAGAGGAAACAAGGGCGCTGGGGAAGATCGAGGGTCTGCCGGTCCAGCGCCGAGCCATCGGCGGAATAGACATCGAAATCAAATATCCGTCCCAGAGGGTGCTGCGTCTCAATACCTACACAGAGCCGTTTGATGAGCTCGGCGGCCGATGTGCAGGGGCCCCGCAGCTCTTCGGCCATCAGAAACAGGGCCTCTCGTCCGCAGGCACCGCTCCAGACCGTCCGCTGTACCACCTCGATCCCGACTTCACTGCACTGCTGTAGAAACTCCCCCTCGCCGGCTAAGTGGGTTTTTTCATACAGAGGTGAGGTTTTGTCGGCGCCGGGAATATTCAGCGTGAGCATAACCGCCGGCAATCCGTACTCCTGCTGCAGATCTGCGCGCCGGCGGACCCGCTCCTCCCGGCATGCCAAAATCGAGTCTAAACCGCTTATTTCGCGCGCGCTCATTCCTTCACCTGGTGAATCACATCGATAATGGTACCATCACGATACTCTACCACCCCCACAATCTTCTCCTCAAACTCCACCGGTTCGGGAACTCCGGTAATCTTTTCAGCCTTTTGCTTTAACTGCTCAATGGTGTAGATGGGGAGGTGCTTGGTTTTCAGCCGGTCGAAGATGTCCTGCCGCCTGGGATTCACCGCCACCCCGTGGTCGGTCACCAGCACATCCACTGTTTCCCCCGGGGTAATTATTGTATCTACACTGTCCACTACAGTAGCGGTTCTGCCCCGGATAAGGGGCGCCACGACAATCGAAATACCCGAGCCTATAGCGGTGTCGGAATGGCCTCCCGAGGCTCCGCGAATAACACCATCGGAGCCGGTGAGGACATTCACATTGAAATCGGTGTCTATTTCCATGGCACTGAGGACCACCACATTGATCTTGTTGGTTGCACAACCCTTGTTGTGCGGGTTTGCATAGTATGATGCATCTATTTCAGTGTGATAGCGGTTTTCGGCAATCGAGCGGATAGCCTCCTGGTCGAAGCTCTGGACATCGAGGATTCGCTTCACCAGGCCCTCTTCGTGGAGCTTGACTATGTTGCCGGTCACACCGCCCAGGGCAAAACTGGCGGTAAAGTTTTTTCGCAGCATCACCTCCCGCAGAAACTGGGTAACCGCCAGAGAAATACTTCCCGAACCGGTCTGGATTGAAAACCCGTCCTCCATAAAACCGGAATGCTCGATGACATGGGAGGCATACTGGGCAATCAAGATATCCCGGGGATTGCGGGTCATCCGCAGCGAGCCGGCGCTGATTCCCTGGGGATCACCGATCTGATCAACCGGCACGATAAAATCCACATGGTCCTGGTGAATACTGAAGGGGGTGTTCGGATATTCAACCAGATTGTCGGTAATCAGCACCACCTTCTCCGCATGGACCGCATCCACCTTCGCGTACCCGAGGGACCCACAGGCCGAAGGGCCGGTATAACCGTTTGCGTTCCCGTACACATCACAGGAGGGGACCGCTAAAAAGGCTACATCGATAGTGAGCTCTCCGGATTCAATCATCCGCGCCCGGCCCCCATGGGAATGGAATAAAACAGGGGTGTCCAAAAGGCCGCGGGAAACCGCTTCCGCCGGCTCCCCTCTAATGCCGCTGGTAATAAGACGGCGCACTACACCCCGCTCGATATGCGTAACCAGCGGGGAATGGGCCGAGGTAAGGGAACTCGAGGCTACCGTCAGGCCCTTAATCCCGAGGTTGGAGATTACATCCATTACCATGTTCAACACCATGTCGCCGTTACGCAGATGGTGATGGAAGGAGATCGTCATACCATCCTTCAGCCCGCTCTTCAGGACCGCCTGTTCAATACTGTCGACAATCTTGTTTAGCCGGGGAAGGGTGCGAGAGCCTTTCTGCTTGCGTACCAAGGGAGTGTTCTGAAAGGCCCCCTCAAAGGGCTTTATTTCGGGCAGGCCGTCTATCTTTGAAGGAATGTTTCTTCCGGCGGCATTCTCAGGCATTGCTTTCCTCCTCTTCAATCTCATCCAGGTAAATACCGGAGGCCCGGGCCAATTCGAGGGTATGACGGGAGCGGTCCACAACCGGCTTATCGATCATCTTGCCGTCAACCGCCACAACCCCGCTGCCCTCCGCTTCCGCCCTTTCAATTGCGCGAATTATCTTACGCGCCGTTTTTATCTCCTGCACCGACGGCATATAGATGCTGTGGACTATCCCCACCTGCCGCGGATTGATGACCGACTTTCCGTCATAGCCCATATTCTTAATCAGTTGTACCTCTTCTCGAAAGCCTTCATCATCGGTTATATCGGAGAACACAGTATCAACCGCATGGAGCCCCGCCGCGCGGGCTGCCAGAAGAATCTCCTGCCGGGCGGTAAACAATTCAGTCCCCGGTTTACTGCGGTGGGTGTGCAGGTTGGTCACAAAATCCTCAGCTCCAAAGGCAATACCCACCAGCCGTTCGCTGGATGAGGCAATTCTGTAGGCATTTACCACTCCCCGGGCGCTCTCGATTGCTGCAAATAGCTTGATGGAGCCGACTTCAACCCCCGACTTCTTTTCAACCTTTGTTATAAGTTCATCGATCAACTCAATATCCTCGGGTTTTTCAGTCTTCGGAAGCCGAATAATATCCGGCCGGGCACGTACCATTGCCTCCACATCATCCCGGCCAAAGGGCGTGTCGAGGCCGTTAATCCGCACCACCGTTTCGGTGTGTTCGTAATCGATACAGCGCAGGGCATGAAAAATGAGAAATCGGGCGGAATCCTTCTCCCTTACCGAGACCGAATCCTCCAGATCAAACATCACAGAGTCGGACCGGTAGATATGCGCGTCCTTCACCATATTGGGATTATTCCCGGGCACGTACAACATTGTTCTGCGCAGTTTCATTGCAGCTCCTCCCAGGGATATTTCTGAATACCCGCGGCCCGGTACAGTGCCGTTTGAAGACGCGCACGGATCACACAGTCGAGGGCACTGCGATCGTCAACATCAACTATCGCTGAACTTACCTGCATCTCCTTCAAGATGTGTTGCACCAATTCTCGTATATGTGTGCCGAACCGTTTTTCTACTATACTCTTCAGTTTTATTTCTACTGTATTCTCCGGGTTTGTCCGCACACTTATCAGCACGTCGCTTGACTCCAAAGTGCCGGCCTTCCCGGTCCGGATTAACTCCATCCTCAATCTCCTCCTTCAGTGGCGTCGACCACCTGACCCTCGAGTACTAAGTGGTGCAGCACAGCTGCTCTGACGCTTAGTGGCGCCTTTTTTCCCGCCGTATTCGCTCTATAACCGCAGTCGCCTCTGCACTCGTTAAGTAATTCCAGGTACTTGCCGGAACCAGATGCTCTATCTCCTCCCACTTCTCTTCCCTAATAAGCTCGCGTACCTTCGATGCACTTATCGCAGCTCCCCCATGTAAAAGCCTCGGAATCTCCTCAACTTCTATTCCGTAGTGCGGAAGGATGTGCTGCATTTCTCGATTATAGGCTGCGGTAACCGGACAATAGGGCTCCTCCCCCACCATTCGCCGCCGAATATTCAGGGCAGGGGCAATTTTCTCGCCGAAAATCTGCAGGTCTAGACGGGCATGGGCGGTGGTCACCTCTTTACTGTCCCTAAGGAAATAAGAGGGAAAGGTGGCCCCCGAGATAATATAGGGCCCTCCATGATGGACTATTACATTTTTTAGGTCCTCTGTTCCCTGCTGTACGAGCCTGAACCGGACATCTTCGGGAAACAGAGAGCGCTCGGCGGAAACTACAAACAGGTGGACCACGTGCCCCTCCTCCCCGGGCGTTTCTCCTGGCGTCGGATCTCCTCGCAGGCCTCCCGGCACTTCGCCCTGCCTGGATGGCTGCCGAGCCGCCCGGAGGGCTGCCTGCTCCACCAGGTACCTATGCCCCAGTGTAAAGGGGTTGCAGTTCATTACCAGAGCGGTAGACGGGCCTGGGGCAGCTGAATCTGCAGCTGGGCCTGTGGTTGCCAAATCTGCGCCCTCCCCCCGGCAGGAGGCTGAAGCGGCCGGCTCCTTCAGCCACAGATCTATCTGCCCCTCCGGCTTTTCCAACAGAACCACACCGGCTGTTTCGGCGGCCCCGGCGGAGGTGTTCCCCCCGGCGGGTGTGCCGGCGGTGAGTGTGCCGGCGGAGGCTACCAGGCCAAACCCCAGACTCTGAAAGACAGTCCGGTTCTCCGACTTGGTAAATAAAAAAAGATGTTCAATTCCTCGATGGTAGGCTTCGAGCTCGAGCTCGGTTACGATTTTGTTGGTGAGTGTCTCGCCCTGGTACGCGGCATCTACTGCAATGCATTTCAGCACATTCCCGGCCAATGAACCGGTGCCGACGATTTTTCCGCCGGTTTTCAGTACACAGGTGTATTCTACATCAGGGTCCAGTTTAAGTTGTCGGGTTGATAGGAAATTCTCAACCAGCCTGCGTTCTGAAAAGAGGTCCAGCTGAACGCTGTTGAACTCAAAGTCATAAATGCTCATAGTTTTTTCTATAGTAACACGGTCTGCACCTAAGGACAAAGCAAAACAAAATATCACAGCAATTCCTGCTATAGAGCCGAATGAATTGGCAGAACTGACAATTATTAATATCCTTGCAGATACATCTTATCCCCCGCTTTTTTTGAGAGAGTATCGAGCAGCGTGTACAGGTCGGCTGCTGCGTACAGGGGAATGTGAATGAGTGGGCCGTTGAGGGAATAGTTACGGGCACTCATTTTAACCGCATAGGCAGGTTTATACTTTTCCCGGTACACGTGTAAGCTTTTTGCCCTTTTTGTGTGGGTACCCGACTTGACCTCGATCGGTACTTCACCCCCGTTAGGCTGTATCAGAAATTCAATTTCCGAGGTTTTACCTCTCCAGGTATACAGTTGCCGGGTTCCGGCTGTTACCAGCTGAGTGGCAACAAAGTTTTCGGCTATGTATCCTTTATAAGTACCGTAGGAGGTACCGAGTATCTGCGATGCCGGGATATCGAGCATGCGATGCAACAGGCCTATATCGAAGAGATAGAGTTTGAAGATACTCTCCCGGCTGTGATGTCCGAGCGGCGGTTCCGCAGAGTCTACAATGTAGGAGCTGTAGACCAAGCCCGTCGCTTTGAGCCAATCGACGGGCCCCGCTACATCTCGGTACCGGCGGGATTTCGGAAGCACGTCCTTGAAGGTAAACCGGCTTACATTTCCGTCTATTTCTCTGGAAAGCTGGTGCGGGACCTGTTCAAAAATTCGGTGTATGTGATGGGCATTGATAATACCGGAATGCTTTGCAAAATCGCTGCGGTATCCGGTAAGAAGACTATCGTGTAGTGTTTCTATTGTCTGTGCCGATTGTGCATCCAGAGTATTCGAACCGTTTTCCAGTAGGCTCCGCACAACCTCGGGCATGCCGCCGGTTACATAGTAGAGGCGAAGGGCACGCCACAATTGCCCATGGACGTAGTCCGGTAAGGGGGCCGGTGATGCAATAAAGGAGGCGTAAAAGGTATGGAGCTTCTTGTTATACGCGAGAAGGAATTCCGGAAACGACATCGGGTACAGGGTGAGAGCGTGGATTTTCCCTACCGGGTACGATTCCGTGCCGCCGGCGAGTCCCATAAACGACCCGGCGGAACATATCGCCGTCTCCGTGCTGTACTCGCAAAAGTATTTGAGGCTCGTGAGGGCTCTCGGACATTCCTGGATTTCGTCAAGAAAGAGCAGGTCCGAGCCGGTGTGTATTTCCGTATTGAGATAAAGTTCGATAAGGGGAAGGAGCACATCCGGAGTGATCGCTCCCTCAAAGAGCTCTGCAGCTGCGGGGTCCTGCTCAAAGTTCAAATAGTGGAGCTGCGAAAACTCCCTCCGACCGAATTCGCACAAAAGATGCGTTTTCCCGGTTTGTCGTGCGCCATAGAGAAGCAGAGGTTTTCTATTTTCCATCGCTCGCCACTCGACCAGCTCATTGTACAAAAAGCGTTTCATACAGAAAAGAATACCCCGGAAAAAGCTTTATGTCAAATATACTGAGTATTCTCACACTTTTACCTAGATAAAAATACAAATTTTTACATTTTTACCCGGTTGAAAATTTTAGCACATCGTTAATGCAGGATGACTTCAACGGCCGCATCATCAACACCCTTCTAATCTTCCACTATATCTATCGTCCGTGGCGAAAATTATCCGATGTGCCGCCCCGGATCTTTTTTTCTAATACGCTTTCGCAAAAATAACGCGGTACTGGGCGGGGCCTCCGCAATGGATACACTTTTTCCCGGTACAATCACCCTGCTCAAAGGGAATTACCCGGATAGTTGCCTTAGTTTCATCCTTAATAACCGCCTCGCACTCGGCCGAACCGCACCAGTGGGTATCCACAAAGCCGTTGCCCTCTTTATAAAGTTTTTTTAGCTCATCATAGCTTTCAAGGGTGTGAGTATTATCCTCACGGAGGGCACGTGCCTTTTCAAAAAGGTCTTTCTGAATCTGTTCCAGGAGCTCTCCGACTCGGTCGGCGGCATCTTCAATGGCGACCGCTTCTTTTTCGCCGGTATCACGCCGGACCAGCATTGCCTTGCCGTTTTCCATATCCCGGGGGCCGATTTCGATTCGCACAGGCACCCCTTTCATTTCCCATTCGGCGAACTTCCATCCCGGTGAATTTGCCTCATCATCATCAAATACAACCTTGTATCGACCTTTCATCTGTTCATAAAGCTTCTCGGCGTATCCCACTACTTCTGCTTTGTTCTTGTTCTTAAAGATAGGGATAATTGCCGCTTCGGTTGATGCAAGCCGGGGTGGTACAACAAGACCACGATCGTCGGAATGGGTCATAATGAGAGCACCGATCAATCGAGTAGATACCCCCCAGGAGGTAGCCCATACATGGTCGAGTTTTCCCTCCTTCGTTTGATAGGTCACATCGAAGGCTTTGGCAAAATTCTGGCCGAGAAAATGGCTTGTACCGGCCTGCAGGGCCCGCTTGTCCTGCATCATTGCTTCTATAGCATAGGTATTGATAGCTCCTGCAAATTTTTCGGTTTCACTTTTCCTGCCGGTTAAGACAGGCACCGCCATATACTCCTCTACAAACCGGCGGTATACCTCGAGCATCTTGAGGGTCTCCTCTTCCGCCTCCTCTTTTGTTTCATGGGCCGTATGCCCCTCCTGCCAGAGGAATTCACTGGTGCGCAAAAACAGTCGGGTACGTTTTTCCCAGCGTAGTACATTTGCCCATTGATTTATCAAAAGCGGCAGATCGCGGTAGGACTGTATCCACTTTTTGTACATGCTCCAGATAATTGTTTCAGAGGTAGGGCGAATTACGAGGGGCTCTTCCAGTTCATCTCCCCCGGCGTGGGTTACCACCGCCAGCTCCGGAGAAAAGCCTTCTACGTGTTCGGCTTCCTTGTGAATAAAACTTTCGGGAATCAGAAGGGGGAAATAGGCATTACTGTGCCCGGTTTCCTTAAACATTGTATCAAGCCGGCTTTGAATGGCCTCCCACAGTGCGTATCCCCGTGGTCGGATTACCATGCAACCCTTTACCGGTGAATAATCGGCCAACTGAGCCTGAACCACGATGTCCACGTACCACTTGGAATAGTCTTCGCTGCGGGGGGTGATTTTTTCCGCCATACATACCTCTATATTTATGTAATATTTCGAGGTATTGTACTAAGGAGCGGCGGTATGGTCAATGCGGCCCCCACCCGCCGCACTTATGTCCGGGGTTTTTAGTTTAATAAAGAAGTAGTCTCAACCATGTAGCGAATATCCTTTCCATCCTTCGCCCACAGTTCTTTCTCCACCACCACTACAAGCCCACTTTCGGCCGGTGAAAAGAAAACCTCCTGAATACGGTAGGAGATTACTCCCTCACGTCGATAATCAGGCAAGCCGAGGGTATATGTATGGGTCTTGCCGCTTTTACTTGTTGCGGACACGTTAATATGAAAGGAAGAGCTTACCTCACTACCGCTGCCGAAGTTCTGCTGAACCAGGGTGAGCTCATAAGTAGAACCCCGGATAAAATCCCTGAACTTTATTCGCTCTTTCGGTTTATCTCCATCAACATGCACATATACAAGACGACCTGTTTGCAAATGGTCAATAGAATACTCTTCTATAAGCGGAGCAACTTCATGAAGCAGATTAAATAGCGCTCCGGAGCCGTCCTGCCCCGGTTGAACTTCATCGGAAAATACATTCTTGCTTACACCCTCATTTACAAAGGCATTTTTAAACACATCCACCGTATAAATTTCCGCATATGGGCGCTCTTCGCCATCATTTACGCCGTATTGACCAAACATGAAGACCGATGAATCTTCAGAAAACCCCAAATTCACAAAAGTAGCCACGTCTCCCGCGGCTAAGGGCATTGCAGCGAATAAAATGACCGCTCCAATAAGAATGAATCGTTTTAGCATTTATCCGTCCTCCCCTTTCTATATCGAACGAAAATCACCCTAGCTATAGTTGTTTTTCATTTTCCCACACTTGAATATCATCTTTTATCAAAATGACCGGCCGAGCTAATTGATTTTTCAGTACAGGATTCGTACAGTACATACATGACCCGTAAAGTACGAAAAAGATTTCTCATAGGTGCAACAACCACAGCCCAGATAATAGTGTTGATCCACATTTCAATTATCTTATTTCTTTTTGTTTTCTCAAAAGGGTTATCCGCTGTAACCCGCTTACAGACTATCGTTCCTGGGGGTAATACAGTGCATCTCATAACAGTATTGGCCCTGCAAGCCGCAGCCGGCGGCGGTGCTCTTCTGGGACTGTATCTTTTTTTTAGAAAAACCCCTTCGCCGGAGGTTTTCTTTTTTCAGTTTGCACTCTTGGGGTTTGCCCTTTCAAGCTTGAGGGTCCTTTCAATTCCTTTGGCGATGTATGTTACTTCACTTTTTTCACTATCACCGCTCACTAAATTTATATTTTTTGGGCGCCTTTTTTCGGTGATGTGTCTTTTTCTTTCAGGTTTATTTTCTACCGGTCTTACATTTCAGAAACAAGGAACCTACCTTGCAGCGGCTTTTATGCTTTCGGCAATTATTTCAGTGACATTGCCCGTCGACTGTACACGCTTCTCTCTGCCCTTAATGTGCTCCGCCGGCGGTTCCGTTGGTTTTTCCCTTGCCTTCTATGTACTAAGCACTTTTTCAGTATTGAATTATCTCTATGCAGCGGGGCTCCACTCTAATAGAGATTATATGTATAATGCGATTGGAATTTTACTCGTCATTGCGGGAATGCAGTGTGTGTATTATTTCGCACCCGGTATGGCAGGAATAGCAGGGCTCTTTCTTGTGATAACTGGAACAGTAATCTTTGCCCACCGCACCCACACTATCTATTTATGGTTTTAGAGTAGCAGAGGCTTGCTCGATAGGGTTATTCGATTATTGAAAGCGCCTTAGCTTATAGACTTATCTCATAGACTTAGATCATAAATAAAAATGTTAAAAGACCTACACCGACGGGAAGTATAATGTTATCAAGATCCTTGGAAGGGATAACTTCAAGAATAGTACCTATGAAAGCTACTATTACCGCAGTAAGCGGGTTGGGTAGAGGCCCCAGGGCAAGAAAAAATATTACAAAAAAACAGGTCAGGCTGCCGGCGACGGTTTTACCGCCGGTCATCGGGATCTTTACACGACCAATACTCTTGCCGACTATACTGGAAAGCCCATCACCAAAAGCCAATGCATATATCGCCAGAGTTGCCGCTGGTTCGGGATAGAGCATCAATGCGATCATCGCCCCCAATGCAAGGGTTATCGGACCGAAGACCATGCCATTCATATCACGCCGTCGGGAAGCTGTAGTAGTGATAAATGATATAAAAACTATTTTATGCCCTTCAAGTCGCTGTATCTCAGTCCATGCGTAAAAAATAACACCACTGCCCAGCATCATAAGGGTAACCTCTAGGTTGAGTGCAGCCAGGGGAGGAACTAAAGCAATCAGCATATGAATTGTTTTTCGAACCAGCTCCGTCGTAACTTCTTTTTGCCATTGAACATTTTCTGTTTTTAATATTGAACTCATGTAACTCCGTTATCCTGTATCTTAAATATATCTCTCAAACTCTCTATCACCCACTAGTGTAGTACATGCAAATTTTGTACCAAGTTTCACTGTTATCAAAAATGAGTAATAATTTGTTTTTTAGTAGGAAGTTAGATAAAATAAGAAAAAAGAATCTAAAGACTAAAAACAAAAAAGTGTATTTTTTTATACACCTTTATTCACAAAATGCTACACTACCAATGCCCTGTGTATCACACACACAAAAAAGACATGGCATTTTTCACCTGATCTGCTATTGTAAATTTACAGCAAAACGCCCTATTAATCAACATCCACACCCGCATACCGGAGAGCACAGTTTTGAAAATGCTCTAAAAGAAATTTAATGGTTAAAATCCTGTGGGATTTGAAGCACAGAGGCATGGTTACCCCTCTAGTAGAGTGTAAGCACTTTTAAAACACTTTTTACCCAGAGGAGGTTTCCATGCTTATTCCCCCATTTTGTCCCTATTCCGAGTGCGCCAACCACACCGCACTGCCCATCACAGGCCGCTGGTACCATATCGCCGG
>Ga0102938_10000740_pt1 | contig 24430 bp, 16 predicted proteins | sample SalPonR2_B_D2_MG_FD_84516 | JGI IMG/M metagenome (GOLD analysis project Ga0102938, IMG submission 84516) | Salt pond soil microbial communities from South San Francisco under conditions of wetland restoration - Salt Pond MetaG R2_B_D2_MG | ecosystem: Environmental > Aquatic > Marine >... | reverse complement strand
CTGACAGACTACATAGACCAAATGATTAAAAGCGGAAAAAAAGAGTTAGAAGAGACTGGTGATGTTCGTGTTGCAGTAAATGAGGAGGTGGTGAAACAATTGACAGAATGTGCAGCCCCCGGCGAAGCGACCCCACGGGATGCTGATCAAAACAAGAGCACATGCAAGAGTATAAGTAAAAAACTGGCGGAATCGAAATTTTATGTAGAGCACTTGTGTGCTGAGGACCAGGGGCATTTTTATCTGTCCGGCGGGGCAGATGAATCGGACTTATCCGCTCTATTCACCCTGGTACAACTTACGGGGAATATAAAAAGGCTGAAAGCCCGGCGAGAAGCTGCAGGTCTGTCCTCTCAACTCGACTCCCAGAAAGCTCTATGGGAACAGCAAATGAATTTGATTAAGGCTTCTGTCCAAAGTTCCCGGGAGGACCATTTAGAGGATCTAAGAAAGGCTGGAGTAAAATGGGACAGGGAGTTTAGAGAGAACTATGTAAATCGACAGCAGTCCTGGGAAAAACGTGTGCACACCTTCCATCAGACCCGCACTGTGTGGCTCCAGAAGGCCATTAATGCCCAGGCCCGGCAGTTGTCCGCTCGGGGAGCAGAGGCTTTGAACATGGACCCCGAGGCTGTTGTTGATAGGCTTTCGTTGGTGCCTCTTGATCATTTGCCGAGGTGGGAGCCTCCACACTCAATGGAATATGAACAGAGCAGCCGGGAGACACTGGATCTATTTGCTGCTTTGGAGAGTGCAGAACTAGAGGGAATTATCCCCGAACTTGAGAAAAACCGACGAGAATATGATCAATACCGCTCTAAAGTAAGGCAAATGTACAATGAGACTAGCCGGCGGGCGGAGAAGGTTGCCTTCGAAACGGGCATGCATAATTTTTCCGCAGCCCTTGAGGAGTATCAGAAGGAGTTCCGAAATACTGTGGGGAAGGCTAACCAGAGGGTAGCCGATTCATTGCATACCCTTTTAGTCGCTGCGGGGTTTCAGAAGAGAGGAACTTCGTTTCAGCGGAATGCCCTGGTAGATCTCACATACTTTAAGCATGAAAGAGAGCTGCAGAGTGTTGAGTCTTACAGGGATTACCAGCTGCCTGAGTTACGTTGGGGCACTAAAATTCAACAACTGCTGAATCAAACTGAAAGTATAGTGTCGGCGGAAGCTCACTACGAACAATTGCTGGAAGAGATGGAGGCCCAGCGCACCCTGGTGTTTGGAGGCTATGATACAAAAATGGAAGACTTCCTCGGCAAGGTTGATGAGCAGCTTCAATCAAATTTCACCGGGGCGTCCCGGAGTTTCGCTCAATCCGCCGCCTATAAATCCCACAATGATATGGAAGGCCTCTTTAACTGGCATGTCGGATATGCTCCAAAAATGGACGAGTCCGATCCGGAAAAAATTGAAATTGAAGGGTATGGTGAAACCGGTCGTATTCTCACCGATTTTTATGTACATGAAGCTTCCCTTGGGCGCGCCTTGGCAATGATGGATACAGCAGCCTGGGACCGCAGGCTATGGGATGATGATCGTGATAATGACGGAAATCAGGACGGCTGGCTGAAAGCCGCCAGCATCAGAAGCGTAAGTGATTTAACAATAAAAACTGCGGCAACTTTGGGTCTCGGCCCGGGGGCGGCGGTTTTAGCAGGTCTTGTTGATGATGCCTTCTTTGCACTTGCCGATACCAGGGCAGGATATAAAACATGGGACGAAGCAATGTACACTTTTGGCTCCCAGGCACTTGTTCAGTCCGCAAGCCTTGTAAGTGCAGGGGCATGGGAAAATTTAACCGCGGTGCCGGGCTGGGAACAGCAGGCTTCTCTGTTTAGAAACATCTTACCCGCCGCCGGAAAAACTGCAAGTGAAAAACTGATTGAAGCCGGTTCCGCAGGAATCGAGTATACCCATTCCGATGGCTTCAGCTGGAATGAAGATCGATTTCGGGATGTCTTGTTTGACTCAAGCACCGCTGTAGATATCGGCTTATCAGCTATGGAGGCCTATAGCGATGCCGCTCTTCACAATATGGTGAGCAACCGTGAACATACCTACGGTTTCACTAATGAAAATATCGTGAGCCTTACATCGGGCATTGATACGGGCCAGGATATTCTATCGGGGGGGCTTGAGTATGCCTTAAAAGGGGAGACCACTTATAATCTTTTTGGAATAGGGGGAAGTGGATTGCTTGAGTTGCATCTTTCGCAGGACTCCCCCTCCTTGGCCCTCGGAAGTAATGGTCGCAGTATTTCTCCCGAAAAATTAGTCGAGCTTTACCGGGGTGCAGCATTGTTCGGCCTGCAGCAGCGCATTGAGAAAGTGGGCCGCAAATATAAGGACCCCCTCGACCAACAAAGGATAGCAGAAATGCTCCGTTTCCAGTCGGCCTTCGGAGATGAGCGTAGTCAAAGAATGATGGAAAAAATCTTTGACGGAGATATCACCTTGCGACTGCTTGATCAGGATGAGTTTCGTGGACAAACCCGGCTGGGAAACGACGGGTCCCGGGAAATTCTGATTTCCCTTTCCCAACATGAGCATCTTGGTTCGCCTTCACTTGCATTGACACTTCAGCACGAGGCCCACCGGGATGGACTTTTTAGCCCCGGTAACGACCGGGAGACCCTAAAAGCAGTGATGGCTCACACGGCTATGGCCGCCGGAATCTACCGGGACCCCCTGTATGGAAGTGACTTTTTATATAAAGACAGCTCAATTTTACAAGATATGGCGGCCCTTGCCGAGGGAGACAGGGGTATCGCAGCACTTATGAGCGCCTACGACTCCGGCGATGACTACTGGAGAATTACCTCGGAGGGAAATTTGTTGTGGGACGGCTCTCACCATCTATGGGGTGAAAACGGGATCCTGTTGGAAACCCATGCCCCCGGCTCTTTCAGTCAAGACGTGGCAGATTATATGGGGATAAGCCGCCCCGAGGCATTAGAGCTTATGCAAAAGGCCGGTTTTATGTGGAATGAATCCCTTGGGACTTATGAACAGGGGAAAAGCACTTTTAATTTAAAGGTAAAACCTGAGCTTCAAGCCCAGTATGCACTCCTTAGGAGCTTCGCAGAACGTACTAACTCTACAGTGTCGGTAAGCGATGAAACTGCATATGCCTGGGCCTTGAGGGATCACTACTGTCGAGAAACTCTAAATGGAGGAGCAGATCCGGAATACACCGCCGCAATGGATAAGTTTTTATCGAGTCCTGAACTCTTTAAGACGGCCCTGGGTATCTCCGGCGGGACCGGGTTTGATGGAATTCGCTCCACCGGGACCCTCCGCGAGTACTCTCAGCAGTGGCTGGAGTCTGCAGTTTCAGGGGAACCCTTGGAGGCTTCAAGCGGAAGGGGATATTGTTTGGCGGAATCAATTGCCGCCCATTATGTCGACACCTTTTCTGAAGTAGACTGGGATGATATCGAGCATGCCTTCAGCAGTGGGGGATGGGGCGAGAGTTTTGATACATCCACCGGTTGGGTAGGAGACAAGCGGGAATTTTCAGCTGAACTCTCCAAGCGATTGGGGGTGGATGCACGGGTTACGGAATACCGCTTTGACTCCTTAAATGAAGTAAATAGTTTTTTGGAGGAACCTAATTCTGGGGTACATGACTTTGATGATGTCTCTTTTATCGCCGATTACGGCACCCATTTTACCCATGTACGTCAAGATGGAATAGAGTTAAACAGCTATAACGGATGGAGTGCCCCCGAAGAGGGGCCCCAGGGATGGAGAGTGTACGGCTGGGACTTCGCGAAACAGTAGCCCAAAACTCTATCTTTAAAAGGAACACTAGAGGGCACTGAAATACGGTGCTAATTATAGTGTTCAATTATAGTAAATAAAACCTTCACGCGTGTCGATGATTGTGATATGATCATGGAAGTAACTTATTCACAATTTATTAACAGGTAGGAGAGACACAGTGAGCCCATCGGACACATTAGTTTCAATAGCACAGGCAGTAATTTTCTTTTCAACAATCGGCGTTATTATCTTTGGGCTGGTGCAGTGGAACAGGGAGAAAGTTACCACCGCTAAGGCGGAGGAGAAAAAGTAGCTGTACCTATCACTTCACGCTGTGTAGGCGTGCCCCTCCTGGGGTGATCATCTTATTATTGTACCTGCTGAGGCTGTCGCTGAGGCTGTTTCTAAGGATACGAGCTTGAGTGGACAGGACAATCTGAGCCGGCTGCGGTCTTGACCGGGCTCCAGTCTTAAGCAAGTTCCAGTCTTGACCGGGCTGGACAAATCAAAACTTAAAAAGCAACTAAATAAGGGGCTTTATCACAATGTGATGAGGCCCCCCTTTTTTTGCGCTCATACTACATAAACTTTAATACACCCACTTTAATACACCCCCGTGTCGAATCCTGGAGTTGCAGAATCCTGGAGTTGTCGAATCTTGGGGCTAGAGCAAACGAAGCGCCTCCAGGGCCGCTTCGTAGTCGGGGTGGTTGTGGTTTTCTTCGACAATCTCGATATAGCGGAGAATGTCGGATTTATCTAGTAAAAAAATGCTCCGATTTAACAACCTCATCTCACTGATAAGAACTCCGTAATTTTCACCAAAGGATCCGAAACGGTGGTCGGACAGGGTCTCTATCCGATCAATTCCCGCAGACCCGCACCAGCGTTTCTGTGCAAAGGGGAGGTCCATGCTGATGGTCAGCACTTCAATTTCCGGGGAAAACTCCGTGGCCATTTCATTGAACTTTCTCGTTTGTGCATCACACACTCTTGTGTCGAGGGAGGGCACTACACTGATGAGTTTCACCTTCCCCTGGTAATCTTCCAGACCCTTCGGGAGCAAGTCGTTGTTGAGGACCGTAAAGTCAGGGGCCACATCCCCGACTTGCAGTTCCGGACCAACCAGGGTAATCACGTTCCCCCCCATTTTTGTCACCTGTCTTTCCTGCATACTAAATCGCCTCCCTTAACGCTTATTATTTCCCTCACGCGTGAATCATCCAGCCCTCCGTAGCCCGGGCAGCCTCCATAATCGCCTCCGAGAGCGTAGGATGGGCGTGGATCATCTTCGAGATATCCGTAGTCACCAGCTCTGAAGAGCGTGCCAGCAGCAGCTCGTGAATAAGGTCGGTAGCTTGAGTGGCGACAATACGGGCCCCCAAAATTTCCTGGTTTCCCGTATCATAGATGATCTTGACCATCCCCTCGGTCTTTTCAATTGCAACCGACTTACCGGCGCCGCGAATCGGAAAGGATTTGGAGGCAGCCTCATATCCCTGCTCTTTGGCCTGCTCTTCGGTATAACCGAAACCGGCAACCTCCGGTTCGGTGTACACACCAGCGGGAATTGTGGTGGGGTCAAGCCGCGCCTCTGTCTTGTGACCCGCCATATGCTCCACGGCCAGCTCGGCCTCTTTGGATGCCACATGGGCAAGCTGGGGGGTGGCAACCACATCGCCCACCGCAAAAATTGAATCCACCGAGGTGCGATAATAATCGCCCACCGGAATAAACCCCTTCTCCGTCGATATCCCCACATTCTCCAAACCAAGATTTTCAGTATTGGGGGCACGGCCCACCGTAACCAGCAAAGTCTCGGCCTCAAGGCTTTTATTCCCCCTTTTCGTCTCTACATCCAGCACTACCTTCCCCTTTTCCTTTCGGGGGGCAGAAGCCTTTGCACTGGTGTACATCGCAATTTTACGCTTTTTAAAAGACCGGGCCAGGACCTTTGCCGCCTCTTCATCCTCAGTCGGAAGAATATGATCGAGCATTTCGACAAGGGTTACCTCAACCCCGAAACGGTCCATAATGTGGGTAAACTCGCACCCGATAGCTCCGGCCCCCAGAACAATCATGCTTTTCGGCAAATCGGTCCGCATTAAAATATCGTTGCTGCTCATAACAGTTGTGCCGTCGAACTCAAAACCCTTAAGCTCACGGGGCCGCGAGCCGCTTGCAATCATAATGTGCTCCGCATGAATTGTTCGCTCTCCGTCAATACTTACCTCGTGTGCCCCGGTAATACGCGCAGTCCCCTCTAGATAATCAATTTTATTTTTCTTGAGCAGAAATCCAACTCCCTTCGAAAGCTGGTCCGCGGTCTTACGTGACTCCTCTTGGGCCTTTCCGTAATCGAAGTCCGAAAGGTCCACCTTTACCCCCATCCGTTCCAAATCGCCGATCGAGTGAAAGCTCTCAGCTTGGTGAACAAGAGACTTAGAGGGAATACAGCCGATGTTTAAGCAGACCCCTCCGGCTTTATCCTTTTCAACTACACACACATTAAGCCCCAGTTGTTTCGCCCGAATAGCCCCGACGTAGCCCCCTGGGCCTGCCCCTATAATTAACAGATCGTAGTCATATGTCATGGTAGTTCCTCCTATACACCTCAGCATTACTCGACATTAATCGATAATCCCACGAAATTGATCCATTTTCAAGATCCACCGTCCCGCTCCCACAATATATGGAAATTTATCGATTGAAATGGTAGTATCTTTTTATAAAAACAACAGAGGGGACAATTGTTTTATGGTATCAGCGGCATTCTTCACATTGATCAGAAGGTGCATCCTTCTCGCAGGCAGCTTTACCCTTGTCTTTGTTTCTCTTACAGAGCTGCGGCCGGCCCCTCTCTCCCAACCCGCCCCCGCCGGTCCGCCGGTTAAAGCGGCGCTGGTGCAGTACGAGGTGCGGGCGGCGGATTACCAGAGCGAGGCCGCCTTTGCCGAAAGGGTCGGTGCTCTTACCGCCGAAGCCGCCGCCCGCGGGGCAAAAATCCTAGTGTTTCCCGAATACATAAACGTCTTTTTGGCTGCACTACCCTTGGGCCGGCGCCTCGCCCTCACCGACACCCTTCCCGGGGCATTACAGCTAGTACAACAGTACCACCGGCGGCCCGTGGGCCTGAGGGAGCATCTGAGGCTGCAGAGCAGCAGTACCCGGGAGGTCATGGACCGTGTGTGGGGCAGCCTGGCACGCCGTCACAACGTGTGGATTATCGCCGGAAGCGCCTTTGTAGCAGAAACCGATAAAGCCGCCTCTGCCCCAAAGAAAAGGCCCCAACTACTCAACCGTGCTTTTGTGTATGCCCCTTCAGGACAGGTCGCGTATACCCAGGACAAGGTGTACTTAACCCCCTTTGAAAAAAATACAATCGGTCTGAGCCCCGGCGACATCTCTGAAGCACGGGTGTTTGAAGCGGCCGGACTGGACATCGCCCTGACCCTCTGTCGTGATACCTTTTTTGATATCTGGAACAGTCGAATGGGGGAGGCCGATGTATGGGTTGACCTTAAAGCCAACGGAGTAGAGTTTGACCAACAGTCGCGGCAACTCTTTAGAGAAGCGGTACCGGAGCGGATCGCGGAAACCGAGGTACCCTACGGGTTTACAGTCTGCCTGACCGGCCGCTATTTAGAGCTCTTCTGGGAAGGTCGCTCCTCGGTAGTAGTGCCGGCGGATCAGGGAGCGGGATATAAAACTATTCAAAAAACAGAAAAACCGGTTGGTGAAGAGATGCTGATTATTAAAATAGAAGGGGGAGCTTAACCGCCTACCCGCAGTACAGATACGTAGGTACCGTCCCTGGTTTTTTTCATTTGGGGGTTATGGGGGTCAGGGACCCGTCGGCCGTCCACCACAAAGTAGTAGTAATGGGTTCCCCGGGGCAGGTCCAGGGAAAGGGAATAGTGCTCTCCCCGGGAGGATTCGGGCTGCAGCCGGTACATAAAGGGGTCCCAATGGTTAAAACTCCCGGCTACCGCCACCCGGCCTGCATATTTATCGGAAAAGCGAAAAGTAACCTGTCCGTCCCTGGTATCCGTAACAAGCTGGTTCTGTTTCTCCGGTTTTTCAGGCACATCAAACACCGAGGCGCTCACATCCCCCGGTAGGGTAATACGATTCGGGTTGTTCGGGTCTGTTATCCAGAGCCCGTCAACCACCAAACGATATACCAGGCGGTCGATCTCCGCCGGGGGGGAGTAATTCAATACAAAGACATTATGCTTATTTCGAATAAAGGGATGGATTTTGTTAAAGTTCTCATGCTGAAAGGCGATTCCCACCCTGCGTACCGGGGCCTTGTCGGAATAAGAAAAGAACACCCTTCCCACTATAATCTCAGGAGGGCCCCCGCTTTTCTGCATCTGAATTTTCAAATGCATGTCCACTGATTCCACAGACTGAGAAAAAGCTGCTTGTGTCATTCCCACCACAAAGAGTATACTAACTGTAAACATGAGTGTGCGACGTATCATAAATGCTCTCTAACAAAATAATCGGTAAACACCGCTGGAAATTGAAGGAAAAACTAACTTTCTCCTCTTCCTTAACCGAAACTGGAAACAGGTAATACTATGCCCGAGCTACAAGACCTTGAACAGTTAAAGGCGGACATCCTTAATCTCGGTAACGAACCCACCGTGCTCAACCGCCGCGGTGAGCCGATTCCCGAAATCCACCCCCCCGAAGAAGGCCAAGACCAGGAATTAGCCGACCTGTTGGAAGGGTTTGGGGAAGAAGAAGAACCCGAAGAATTTCCCGAGGAATCCTCCGAGGAATCCTCCGAGGAAGAGCCTCCCGAAGCTGAAGCCCAAGCCGAGGAAGCGCCGGAGCCGGAGGAAGAACTCCCTGAGTTAGAGGAAGAGCCCCCAGAGAGCGAAGAAGAAACGCTGGAGCCGGAAACGCCGGAAGCGGAAACTGAAGCCCAAGCCGAGGAAGCGCCGGAGCCGGAGGAAGAACTCCCTGAGTTAGAGGAAGAGCCCCCTGAAAGTGAAGATCTTGAAGGGCTTGAAGAGTTAGAGGAACTTGAAACCGAAGCCTTCACCGAGGACGCTGGGGAAGAAGCAGCGGAGGAAGTAGTTCCGGAAGAGTCGGAAGAAACTGATGAGTTTGATATAGATCAAATGCTCGGCGAAGATATGTTTGAAGAAGAAGAGGAACTCCCCGATCTGTCCGGTGCGGAAACCGAAGAGGAGGAGACCGGCGAGGAGGACCTCGGACCGCTTCCCGAGTTTGGAGAAGATGAGGATTTTTCCCTGCCGGAGTTAGACGAAGATTTTGACGAAGCCGGCGGCGGGGAAGAATTCGGCGGGGAAGAGCTTGGTGAAGAAGAGCTAAGTGAAGAAGAGCTAAGTGAAGAAGAGCCGGGGGAGGAGCTTGAGGAAGCTGGACCGGCGGAGGAAGGCGAAGAGGGCCTTGAAGAGGAACTTGAGGAGTTTGCCGAAGCTGAAGAAGAGGACGAACTAGGCGGTCTTGAGGAGCTGGAGCTTCCTGAAGAGGAACTCGATGAAGGGGAATTTGAGATAGACGAGTTTAATCTCGGAGATCTTGGTGAAGAGTTCGGAGTACTTGAAGAAGCTGAGGAGCCCGCCGAGGAGGAGGAAATCCAGCCGGAGGGGGAGGCCGAAGAGGAACTTTCCGAGGAAACAGCACCCCGGGACCTGTCGGAGGATGAGTTCAAGGCCCTCACTGAAACCTTGCTGACTCTTCCCCGCAACCTGAAACTAATTGTAGAAGAGCAGATTGGTGAGCGGGGGCTCTCGGGGGAACCTCTGAATCGACTGGTGAATGCGCTGGTCGAAAAAAAGTCTCCTAAAGAAATCGCTGCGATTGCTTCAAAAATTACCGGAAAACGAATTCGAATTCCGACCCAATACGAAAAGAAAACCGGTGCTGCCTTTGAAGAAGAGAAAAGCAGTTTCGCCTATGCTCTTAAGCACCGAATCTTCCCTTTAATTCGCACAGTGGTCCTTACCGCGGCGTTGCTCGCCTTGGCAATTTTTCTCAGTTACCGTTTTGTGTATCAGCCCCTGTATGCGCTGCACCTCTATAACCTTGGATACGAACAGCTGGAAGAGAGGGAGTATCCCTCGTCGGAGAACTACTTTCAACGCGCCCTCGATCAACGGGTAATGAAAAAGCAATTCTTCCGTTATGCCGAAGGGTATAAAGAGCAAAAACAATGGACCCTGGCCGAAGAGAAATACGAACAGTTGCTTAGCTATTTTCCCCTGGATAAGCAGGGTACCCTCGACTATGCCCAAATGGAACTGGATCAACTCTCTAACTATGAAAAATCCGCCTCTTTGCTGAATAACTTTTTACAGGAAGAGCCCCGTGATTATGATGCGCTCCTGCTGCTGGGTGACACCTATTTGGAATGGGGAAAAGAAGACCCCTCGAAATATCAGGAAGCCAGAATGTCCTATGCGGTACTAATGGAAGAATACGGAGTAAGTGATACCCTGTTGTTCCGAATGCTGCGCTACTTCATCCGTACCGATAATCAACCGGAGGTTATGAAGCTTAAAAACTATTTCCAGGCCAATCCGGAAGCAGAGATTGACCCGGAGGCATACACAGAGCTCGGCGGATACCTTATTGATAAAGACCGTTTAGAAGAGGTCCAGGAAATACTTTTTCGCTCTAAGGATGTGAAGGAAGAACTTCCGGAAACCCATTATCAGCTCTCCCGGTATTTTAGGCGTATGACGGAGTACAACGAAGAAGAAAAGGCTCTGCGAAACACCCTGAGTCTGATGCAGGGGCTCTCTCCCATTTCCAGCGAGCGCATCCAGATGAAAGTCGACACATATCGTCGCTTAGGCGAAAGATTGTACGAGCGAGGTAATTATTTAGAAGCCCGGGCAAATTATACCAAGGGAATCGAACTGTATGAAGACGGCTTAAGCCGCAAGCTGCTGAATAAGCAACCGCAGCTCGGAAAGCTCTATGCCGACCTTGCGGATATTCACTACTACCAGGGCGGAGAATTTAATCAGGCTGATCAGCTCTATACCAAGGCTGAAAAGAATCTCTACGATTCCAGAGAAATGAAGTACAAACAGGGATATATCTCTTACAGAAACGGAGTGTACTCCGAAGCCTTATCAGAGTTTAGCAAGTCGGCGGGTTCTTTCTCTAAAAATCATAACCTGGTATATGCAAAGGCAAACACCCTGTTCTACCGGGGCTCCTATCATAACGCCGAAGGGCATTATTCTCATCTGCTGGATATGCTCAAATCGAAGCTCGAACAGGAACGGCCGCTGCTCATTGATGAGCGCCGGGACCACAAGGCCCTAACGGAGAACCTCATGAAAACCAGCAATAACTTGGGGGTCAGTCTCTACAATCTGCATATGAAAACCGGACAAACCGAGTATTACTCCCGGGCGATGGTACAGTTTGCCGATTCGAGCCGCTATTTTGACCGACTTACCCGGGACCCCGAAACCCTTGAGCGCACCGGCCTCTCCAATCTCGGCTACCTTAATCAGCGGAACCTGTTGTTTCCCGAGGAAAATTATCAACTGCAGATATACTCCGAGCTTCCCCTGGACATGGATACCCTGGAGTATGGGTCGTAAAAAAAGGCCGTTTCAGTTTGAAACAGCCTTCAAAGTAAACAAATGTGAAAATGTACAACCCCCTGGATAAAGCTCCAGTGCCCCAGTAGCCTAAAGCTGCTGCAAAGGGCTGTTGCCTAGTACTACTCGACTGAAACCATCCATCCGTGGGTATCTTCGATCTTGCCGTATTGGATACCCTTTAGAGTGTTTAACAATTGTCGTGAAAGGTCGCCCATCTTGCGATCGTTAAATACCGATTCCTTACCGTTATGGGTGATAGATTCAATATAACTGAGGCCGGCGGCGGTTCCTGATACAAAGCACTCTTTGCCCTCTTCCATGGCCTCATCGATGCTTATTTTTCGCTCTTCGGTTTTCACACCCATATCACTTGCCAATTGCAAAATGGTTTTGCGTGTAATACCCGGGAGAATAGTATCGCCTAATTCCGGGGTAACCAGTGAGCCGTTTTTCAGAAGCACAAAAATATTGGAAGAAGAGCCCTCTTCAAGGTAGGTGCGTTTCTCGGCATCCAGAAAAATTGCCTCCATGTAGCCCGCCTCTTCGGCCTCTTTTTTCGCAAGAATGGGAACTACATAGTTTGCGTCGCATTTGATCCAGCCTGTCCCGCCCTTGAAGGCACGGATTTTATCGGTCACAAGACCCTTATGGTTGCCCGGCTTGAAATAGGCGCCCACCTGGGTGCTTGCAAATACAACCCACGGGTGTTTACTCAAACCGAGGCCGATGGCCGGTTCGGAATAGGAGAAGGGGCGTACATAAATGGATTCCGCCGATTGAAAATCATCCTGCTCCCACGCGTCGTTGTAGGCAGGGGCAAAACCGAGAGCCTTGTTGCGTCGGCAGACCTCTTTTGCCGCATGTACAAACATATCTACCGGAAACCCCGGGCTTTTCAGGCCTTCCATAGAATCGTGCAAGCGCTTTCCGTTTTCGTCGGGACGGAAGAGCTTAAGACTTCCGTCCTTCTGCGGAAAACCCTTCATCCCTTCAAAACAGCCCATCCCGTACTGGGTGGTATAGTTCACTAAGGGCAGCTCCGGAAAAGAGTTGCGTTGTTCCTGGAGCTTTTGGCGCTCGTCGTCGCTCAGGGCTGCCTCTTCTGCAGGGCTCTTGTGAGGTTTCTCTTTGAACTCCTCACTCCACTTGTTATCCTCGCCGTATTTCGCAATATAGACCCAGGGTAATACTGCCAGGGTAAAACCTTTCGCCATAGTCTTCCTCCTTCTGTATATTCATATTGTACGCGAGCATTTTGACACGGTCAAGAGAAAAAGTTTGATATAGTGAACAGCAATTCGTGATTTGTAACAGTCTTCTAAACAATTCGTTTAGATTCATTTATGGCGCTGTTTATGTATTCACGGCAATGTACCTGTTATCTTCTGAATATCAACTGAATGGAGGTAGCAGATGAAGAGGAAGCTGCAGACCGGGTTGCTAATATGTATGTTTACAGTCATGAGCAGTCAGGCATATTCAGATACGCTTACCGTTGATGGAGCTATTGATATTGCCCTGAGGCAAAACACTTCTATTTTCACATCACAGAATAAGCTTGAATCGGCCCGAACAGAATACAAAAACAGGGCGAATGTCCTGTATCCCGGAATACAAATCAGCAGTACCCTCAGCCGGGTGAACGAGGCGCCGACGGTCGGACTGCAGGAACTTTCACCATACAGCCTGAGTGTCGGCGTACAGGGCAACCTGGTCCTCTCTCCATCCATGCTCGACGGGCTTGCGGCGCTGGAACATGAGTATACAAAAGCGGCAGTTGACCGGGAGGAGGCCGAAAAGACTCTTCGCAGGGATGTGAAGCAGAGCTTCTACAATCTGATCTATCTCGAGGAATCAATCGCCTTGCTGAAGGAGAGCATGGATACCATGCGAGCCCAATACGAGCAGGCCCGCATCGACTATCAGAACGGGAGAGTCTCAGAGTTGAATATGCTGAACACGAAAGTTGCATATAAAAATATGGAACCCCAGCTGGCCTCGCTGCAGTCCACCTATCGGGAGGCGCTGGCCCGCTTCTGTCTATTGATCGGACTGGATCCGAGCACTCCGCCGGAACTCGAGGGTGAGATCGAGCTTCCTGCACCGGCAGAATCCCTCAAAACCGCAATTTGGTCTGAAAAAAATCCATTGCAGATACAAGATGAATTGGGCGGGCGCTTCGATCTGCAGACTGCCCAGATCTCAATTGAGCAGATGAAAACAAACCTCGATAGTCAACGGCATAGCGGTTTTTACCCATCTCTCAACATTAGCGCAAGCTGGATGCCAATGATGCGGGAGCCGTTTTCCGCCAGTACCTGGGAAGGCTCTTTCTCCGACCCCTGGACTGATCAGGGATCGGTGAGCGTGAGTGTAAGTCTGCCGGTAGACGGATGGTTCCCCGGTTCCGGATCTAAAACGAAAATTGCTTCCATAGAAAGCAGCTTGACCAATCTCCGAGCACAGTATCAGCAGCAGCTCAGGGTAGCTTCAAACGAGGTACAGACCCTGTTATGTGCCTTGAATGATTCACTTACTAATATCGAATCACTCGAATTGAACCGGGAAGTTGCTGCTCGAAACTATGAATTGAGTGAGGATGCCTACCAATCCGGAGCCCAGGATTTTTTAGCTCTGCAGCAGGCGGAGGATGAGCTCAATACCGCCAAGAAGAATCTCTTAGAAGAGAAACTCAATTTTTTAACAGCACTGTTTGATCTTGAATATGCATTGAATACAAGTACTGAGACCATATTGAAAGGAGCACATGAATGAAAAAGATTTTTGGAATACTCATTTTTATCCTGCTGGTAGCAGGCTCGGTCGTGTTTTTCCTGCTCACCGGGCCGCAAGGTGCACCTGGCCCCCTTTCAGGCCGCGGCCCCGGTCAGGCATCCGGCACGTCAGCTGCAGAGGAGAAGGTTTTGCCGGTAAAAACCGTCCAGGCCTCTGTAGGTGAGATCGAAGACTACATCCGAATAAGCGGGAATGTGCAAGCGGCCTCTACAGTAAATGTAATGCCGGATGCTGCCGGAGAAGTGACTGTTTTGAATGTACGTCCCGGCGATTATGTACAGAAAAATGCAACCCTTGCAAAGGTTGATCCATCCCGCCCCGGGGTAACTTACACCCTCAGTCCTGTGACCTCTCCGATAGCCGGTACAGTCACCGATGTATTGGCTGAGGTAGGCGAGACGGTATCTTCATCGGTTCCCATCGTACAAATCGGGCAGTTGAACAGCCTCGAGATTCAAACCTTTGTTTCCGAGCGCTATGTGAACCGGGTTGAACTCGGTCAGCGGGCCCGTATAAAACTGGCGGCCCTTCCGGACACGACTTTACAGGCCCGGGTCAGCGAAATCTCGCCGGTGGTAAACGAAAATACCCGTACTATGGAAGTAACCCTTTCCTTCGATTCATCCACCGTAGGAGTGAAAGCGGGAATGCTGGCTGAGGTTACCTTAGTCATTGAGAAGAAGTCCGAGGTAGTGTTGACATCTGAAGAATCGATTTTCGAACGGCATGGTAAAGAGTACGTGTTTGTAGTGCAGACGGGCAGAGTTAGCATGCGGGCGATAGAAAGTGGCATTCGCAGTGAAGGAAAGGTTGAGATTATCTCCGGTGTAGAGACCGGAGAACAGATTGTGGTGTCCGGCGGTACGAGGCTTGCCGACGGGGCACCGGTAAAAGTGGTGAACCGGGAGGAATAATATGATTAAAACTATACTTCAGCGACCCTTAGCTGTCCTCACGGTTTTTGTACTGCTCACTATTATCGGCATTTTTATGGTTTTCGATTTGCCAGTGGATCTTATGCCGGATATGGACCCGCCGTATATCTATGTAGCTACTTCCTACCAGGCTGCAGGCCCGGAAGAGATTGAGGAAGATGTTACCGATGTGCTGGAGGAGCAGCTGTATACCCTCGAGGGACTGGAGGGAATGACTTCGACCTCCTCGGAGGGTATGTCGGGAATCCTCCTTGAGTTCAGTTGGGGAGATGATGGGGACAAGAAAAAACAGGATATTCGGGATGAGTTGGATATTTTGGAAAACCGACTTCCGGAGGATGCCCATAAGCCGGTGCTCTACGAGTTTGACCCGAATTCTACACCAACTGTCTCCTTAACTCTGCAGGGAGAAAGAGATGTAGAGGACCTTTACACCCTCGCCGATGAGCTTCTTAAACCGGAAATAGAACAGGTACCCGACATTTCAAAGGTGGAGATCACCGGAGGGCGTGAAGAGATTGTGAGGGTTGCGGTATCCACCGACCGCTTGGATGCCTACGGATTGACAGTTACGGACCTGGCACATGTGCTGGCAGCTCAGAATATGACCCTCGGGGCCGGTTCGGTGGATGTGAAGGGAAACGAGTTTCTGGTACGCACCAGCGGCGAATACCAGAACATCGATCAAATAAATAACACCATGGTCACCTCACTGAATGATTCGGGTGTGCGGCACAAAATCTATGTGCGTGATGTGGCACAGGTTAGCTACGATTATGAGGATAAAACCAGCCGAGTCCTGATGAACGGGCAGCCGGCAGTTCACATTGAGGTGTATAAAAAGACCGGTTCCAATACGGTAGATGTAGCCGAGGAAATCCGTACGGTGGCTGATGAGGCAGCCGCCGGACTTCCCCAGGGTATACAATTATCAGTCCTGAGCGACGAATCAGAGATCATCGAACAGTCTCTCAGTTCTGTTCTGGAAGCTGCCGCCTACGGCATACTGTTCAGTATCTTTGTACTGCTTCTGTTTCTACGACAGATGCGAACCACTCTTATTATTGCAATTACCATACCGATTTCGATTTTAATCACTATAATCGGCATGAGTCTGGGTGATAAAACCTTTAATACGGTGGCATTGACCGGTTTGACCCTCGGAGTTGGTATGATTGTCGATAACTCGATTGTTATTTTAGAAAACATCTACAGCCACCGCCAGCAGGGGGTCCGGCTCCTGTCGGCCAGCCGATTCGGGACCGTAGAGATGACAACCTCGATTACCGCTTCAACCCTCACCACCATCTTTGTGTTTTTGCCAATCCTGTTGTTTGGCGATGATCTTGGGGCAATTGGTGCAATCATGAACGATATGGCCTTTACGGTAATCATGGCTTTGGTGGCATCATTGGTGGTTGCTATACTGCTGGTCCCTGTGCTTTCGGCACATTACCTCAGCATACACACCCGAAATGAACGGCCCATTAAAAGCCGCTTGTTCCGCGGAGTAGACCGGGGCATAGAATCGGCAATTCAGGGGCTAACCAGGGCCTATCGTTCTCTGCTTGAAGTTGCCCTGAGATACAAAGTGGTTACCATTGGGACTGCCCTGCTCCTGCTGGCTGTCAGTCTGATGCAAATACCAAAACTGGGACTGAGCTTTACCCCGCCTCAACCGGAAGAGTCGGTAGTACTGAACGCCGAGCTGCCTCTTGGAAGTTCGCTTTCGGCCACCGAGGCGGTGATGGACCAGTTACAGGAAATCGCAGAGGAGAATCTGCACGGGTACACCCATATTTCCCAACGTGTCGGCGGCGATCAGGCCAACGCCGGCCAGATGGAGATTGTACTACCCGATTTGGGCAAACGTCCGATGTCGATTACAGAAATGAAAAAAGAGCTGCGAACCTATTTTGAATTTTTTCCGGATGTAAGCTTTACCTTCGGCGGCGGCCGTATGGGCCCGATGGGAGGAGGAGATTTTACCGTTGAAATCCAAGGGGAAAGCCTTGCACAGCTGATTGAATACAGTGAACAGCTGAAGGAAGTACTGGCCAAGGAGGTACCGGAACTAAACGAATTGAGTTTGAATACCAACTCCGGCCTGCCGCAATGGGATATCGAAATAGATCGGGCAAAACTCTATGATCTTGGACTGAACTCGGGGGCTGTCGCCTCGGAAATCCGCAGTCAACTGGCCGGAACAACCGCTACCACTTTGACGAATGAAGACGGAGATACTTATGACGTAGTAGTACAGCTGCAGGAACCGGACCGGAAGAGTATTCCCGATTTAGAACGTATTTTTGTGATAAACCCTATGGGACAGAAGGTCTCGGTGGCCAGCATTGCCTCGGTCAAAATGAACACCGGCCCTGAAACTATAAATCATGTAGATGAACAACGGGCAGTTACCCTCAGCGGTGATATCGTAAGCGGCGTTGGGGCCAATATGATCGAGCAGAAGGTCCGTAAAGTTGTCGATGAACAACTGCCGGCAGAGCCGGGCCTGAGTCTGAACTATGGAGGAGAAATGGAAAATATCCGCGAGAGCGGAGGAGGTCTTATTAAGGTCTTGGTTTTTGCCGTACTTCTGGTTTTCGGCGTGCTGGTCAGCCAGTTCGAGTCACTCAAAGCACCGATTATTATCATAACGGCGATGCCGATGTTGGCAATAGGAGTTATAGGAATCTACCTATTGATGGGCGAGACCTTCAGTATGATTTCACTCATTGGAGTGGTAATGCTGGTGGGTATCGTAGTAAACAACGGTATAGTTCTGGTTGATTATATTACGCTCCTGCGCAGACGTGGGCAGGGGCTGCGTGAGGCCTGCCTTAACGCAGGGGCCGGCCGTCTGCGACCGATCCTTATGACCACACTCACCACCGTTCTTGCAATGACCCCTCTGGCCTTCTTCGCCGGAGAAGGCAGTGAGCAGATGCAGCCGCTGGCCATTACCGTTGTCGGCGGTTTGACCATCAACACTCTCATCACATTGGTATTTGTTCCAGTGGTGTACTCAATCATATTCAGAAAGGAGGCACAGAGGTGATACGCCTTGAAATTATAATGGACAGAACTGTAGAGGATATCTTTCTCGATTATGTAGCTGAACTAAAAATGGAAGCTGCGGATAAAAAAGCTGCGCAAAAAAGCACCGCCCCATCGACAGCAGCCGCCGCCATTCCATATACCCTGGTCAGTGAAGCAAAAGGAGACGGACTCTCCGGGCCAAGGATGGGAACCCATGTGTGGCCTGAAGAGAACTCACTTTTTATACTCTACGTTGAAGAAAATATGCTTGAAAAGCTGAGGTGTATCATCCGAACAATGCGCAAAAAGCACCCTTCCAACGGTATTTCCGCATTCTTTGTACCACATGCTGAGGAGCTGATATAAACTCTGGTGTTGCGGCTGTGGATAAGATAAAATAGAGGACGTATGCAAGCGAAAGTGGTAATAATTGAAGATGAACCGGAGATCAGCGAATTGATTGAACTCTACCTCTCAAAGGAGGGCATTGAAACGGTCGCCTGTGCCAACGGCGAGGAGGGGCTTCAGACCCTTTCCGCCGGTGACGCCGATTTACTGGTACTTGACTTGAATCTGCCGGGAATAGATGGGTACCAGGTTTTGCAGGAGCTTCGTCGTACCTCTATGGTACCGGTGATAATTGTATCGGCCCGAACAGATGACGCTGACATGATCCTCGGTTTCGGGTATGGAGCCGATGATTTTGTACAGAAGCCTTTTAGCCCAAAGGTGCTGGCAGCCCGGGTGCGAGCCCATCTCCGGCGGGCGGTAGATTATGCCCGGACACCCGCCGCTGTCCGGTTTGGTCCCTTCCAGTTGGATACAGAGGCTCGGGTCCTCAAACGTGAAGGTGAGATTGTGCGTCTTAGTCCGAAAGAGGCAGACCTTTTGATTGCTCTCGCGAAGAAAAAGGGGAATGCCAGCAGCACGGAGGAGTTGTATGAAGAGGTTTGGGGAAATTCTTATGGTGATATTGCAACCGTTTCAGTTCATATACAAAGAGTACGCAAAAAAATAGAAGAGAATCCCTCCGATCCGGTGTACATAAAAACCTCACACGGCTTCGGCTATTACCTTGCGGAGAGGGAGGAAAAGTGAAGGTGACCTTACGGGCGAGGTTTATGATCATTCTGATATTCGTACTGCTCATCCCGATTCTTATACCCCTGTCGGGGTATCTGGTTTTTAAGGCGAACCAGCCGGAGACTGAGGTGGAAACGGCCAACCGTGCCCCCGGCTTTGTACTGGAGGAGCTTCCCAAAGTAATTGAGCAGCGTTGGGACTATAGAGAAACAGCAGACCCCCGAATTCTGGTAGTCCTTTTAGGTAAAGAGGGGCCGATCTATGTGAACCGGGAAATTGGCGTCGGATACCGGGGTGAACTGGAAGACAGTAATTTGACGGTCCGAGAGATGCAGCAGCAGTGGCTGGGGCTGATTAGTCTGCACAAACTCTCAGGGGAAACGCTTATCGGTTCGCTGCTATTCAGTCATCAGGATACATCGGGCATCGTCTTTTATCAGTTTGTTCCGCCTAACCCGTTTACCCAGATGTACCGGCATCCGGTGGCATTTACTATTCTGTTTTTGTTTTTATTTGTATTGGTTCCGGCTTTTTTCAGCGGTCGCTTTTTGCTTTCCCTACGCCGATCCCTCCTCAGCCTTGAGCAGGGAGCTTCTCGAATAATGCAAAATGATTTCTCTACGCCGGTGGATGCCCATTCTGATCCTACTTTACAGCCGGTTTTTGAAACCTTCGAGAGCATGCGCAAGCAGCTCAAAGAGAACAACGATCAACGGGCACGCTTTCTGATGGCTATTTCTCACGATTTGAAAACCCCTCTCACCAGCATCAAGGGATTTGTTGAGGCCCTGGAAGAAGGAATAGTCGACAGTGAGGAGAAAAAGCAGCGCTATTATGAAATCCTCAAATCGAAAACAGAGCTACTGGAAGAGCGCATAAGTGAGCTTATAGAATTCTCCCGGATGGAAACGGTGAACTGGAGAGCGCAGTTTACCAACTTTGCCTTAGCTCCATTTTTTCAAGACCTGATGAAGCGGCATAAACTGGAAGCCCAAGTAAGGGGGGTGTCCTTCAAAGCTGCAATTGATATCCCGGGTGAAACCAAGTTACACGGCGATGCTAAGATGTTGGCCCGTGCTCTGGAGAACCTGCTTGATAATGGAATTACCTATGCAGGACGAGGTGGCCGGCTTGAATTGCATGTGTGTCTTTCAGAAGGGGACAACTATGTTCAAATTATGCTTGAAGACTCAGGTCCGGGAATTACAAACAAAGAGCTTCCTCTGGTGTTTGAACCCTTCTATCGCGGTGATCGAAGCCGCAATACTAAGGGGTTTGGTCTGGGGCTTACCTCGGTCAAATCGATAGTAGAGGCGCACGGCGGGAGTATAACCGCCGGACACAGCAGCCTGGGAGGTGCAAGGTTCGATGTCTGTGTGCCGGTTGCACGCTGAGTGTTGTTAAGGAAAAAAGCTTTAAGCACCCCTCCCGCCTCACCCTCGGAAGCATGGTGTTATAACCCTGTGTGCGCCCTGTGTATAAAGTGCAAAAGCCGTGAATAAGTGTAAAGGGTTTTTATTAGTGTAAAGACCTTGAATAAAAAACCGGCTTTGCGAAAGCCGCCGGTTTCGTTTATTATTTGTAGAGAAAGGTACATTAGGAGGAAGGTATGGTAGATCATGTATTGATACTTGCAGGGGGCTCGGGTACGCGACTGTGGCCGGCTTCCAATTCGAAGATGCCGAAACAGTTTTTGCCGGTACAGGATGGAAAAAGTCTCCTCCAGCTGACGATAGAACGGGCGCTGGCCCTTGGTATTAAAGGGAATGTTATTATTATTACCCTAAAGGAGCAGCTTGAGCCGATTATCGCCGAATGCGATAAAATCGGCGAAGGACGTAACAAAATCAAGATAATTCCCGAGCCGGCGGCAAGAAATACCGCCCCGGCAATAGCGATTGCCTCCGAATATCTAAAAGCCCAGTCCGGCAGCGGAGACGGCAGAAGAAGCAGCGGAGACGGCATTGGAGCCGGCGCTGGGGAGACCGTTGTGGTGCTGACCGCCGACCATCTGATTACGCCGATTGAGAGGTTTGCCGAGAACGTGCGGGCCGCCGATCAGCTGGCCCGGCAGGGCAAATTGGTGACCTTTGGCATTCCCCCCACGCGGCCGGAAACCGGCTACGGCTATATAGAAACAGCTGAAGAGCTCCCGCCGGGACACCGGGTAGCCTCGTTCCGGGAGAAACCCGATGAGCCCACCGCCCGCAGTTTTGTTGAGGCGGGCAACTACTTCTGGAACTCCGGCATGTTCGCCTTCAAGGTAGAACGTTACCTTGAAGAATTAACTGCCCTGACTCCGGAGATAGGGAACATCTTTTCCGGAATCGGACCGAAGGGGGAATCCCGCCGGGCTGGGGAGATCGAGGTGGTCATGGAGGGCCCGGAGGTGGAAAAGATATACCAGGCAAGCCCGAAGGATTCCATAGACTATGCGGTGATGGAAAAGAGCACCAGCTCGGCCATGGTAAAGGCCTCCTTTGACTGGAACGATATCGGCAGTTGGGAGGAGATGGCCGCCCTATTCGATGAAAAGCAGGCTGAGGGCCGCGGGACTAATGAGGGCAGCCGGGCCGCCGTCGGCAACAACACCAACGGCGGAGATGAAGAGCTCATAGCCATTGAGTCGGAGGGCAATTTTGTGTATTCCGATCAACCCGTCGCCCTCTGCGGAGTTGAAGATCTAATGGTTGTGGTAAAAAACGGAGCGGTACTAATCGCCAAAAAAGGGGCGGGGCAACAGGTAAAACAGGTGGTCAACGAACTGAAGGAGCGGGGCCGGAAGGATCTGCTGTAGTTTTGTGGGTCCCTGCCCGCCTGAGCTGCGGCGGGGCCGTGCTCAGCGGGCAATCCACTCGGCGTAGCGTTCGTAGTAGCGCAGCACCTGGGTGCCGAAGGCGCGGCTTATTTTGAGGTAATCATCGTCGAAAGGGGCAATTTGCTTATAATTTTTAAGTTCACGATCGAAGAACCCGGCGTAGTAGGGTTCGCCGGCGGACAGTTCCACCAGAATTTCGCGCATTTGGTATTTTTCCTGTTCCGCATGACGGATGGTGGAGAAAATCCTTGCCCCATTGGCAATTTGTTCACGGAACAACTTGTCCATAGTCTCAAAATCGTAACGCTTCAGGATCGGCAGCTGCTCCTTAGGCCGGTTTCGTTCCATCTCCTCATTTATTAATGTGGTGTAGGAGGCGGCAATCTTCTGGGCTATCTCGTTGAAGGTGGTTTGAAAGTTGCGCTTGAAACCTTCAGCTTTTTCAGGAGGGATATTTGGGGCCAGGGACCTCATTTTTTCCAGCTCGGTGTTGTAGTACTTAAGCTGGAGCATGATCTTCTTCACTTCCTGATGGTTTCGGAGTTCAGGTTTGTCCTTCAGCATATTCTTTACTTCTTGGACCACCGACTTAATATCAGGCGGATCCTCACCACTTTGCTCGGAACTTGGTGAAGTGCGCGGGCCCTTTGGAACGGACCCTGTATCTCCTATACTATCTGTGCGCCCAGTGCGCCCAGCATGGCCGGCGGGGGAGCGAGATCCGGATCCGGAGGACTGGGCCGGAGCGGATGTACCGGCCTCCGAAGGGGCTTTGGCGGCACTGTCTGCATTGGCTGCATCTTTTTCGGGAGTTTTTGTTGAATAGAGGCGCAGCAGCCCCAGGGCGAAGAGGCGCTGGACGGCGGGGGTCAGCACCCCGAGGGCAGCCTCGCGCAGGGGTGGGTTTAAGTCGGTGATGGCCTTGCTGTCCCACTTGAGCGATTTGAGGGGGTACATAATTGAGTGCAGCAGGCCCCGCTTGTATTCGACAACCCCCTCCTCCACCGCAAAACGCAACTGTTCCGCCGCACGAGTAAACTCGGAGGGCGCAATATTGAGGAAGTCTACTAATGTATCGGGCTCATCAAGAGCACTGCGGACCTCGTACCAGTCCCCGGTGATCTGCTTTTCAAGCTCACTCACACTAAAAATGTACCCCCTATTAGTCGGTCTATCAACCGAAATTGCTAATTATTGAGTTTTTTTAGCAGCCATGCGATATTTTCACCAAGTCGCCGCATAGTGTTAATCCCTTCTTCATCTTTTTCTCCGTCCCCCTCCGCCCGGGCGAGGGACATATTCCAGTAACTTGAACCGGGCACTATCATATCATTAATAAAGAAAAACTGGTTGATCGATTCCAGGGCATGGACAGTCCCCGCCCTCCGGGCAACGGCAATTCCCGCGCCAACCTTCCGGCTGAGAGGATTTCCGCCCCCGCTACCGCGAATTGCATAGCCCGCCCGGTCGATCATCGCTTTGGTTTCAGCGGTGATATCGGAAAAATACACCGGTGAGCCGATGATCACGGCATCTGCCTTTTCCATTTTTTCGATGCATCCGTTGATGATATCATCATCGTACACACAGCGCCCGCCTCCGTCCTCCCGGCAGCTCATACAGGCGGTGCAACCCCGGACAATATTGCCGGCCAGGGACACCCGCTCGCACTCCACACCCTCAGCACGCAGCGGTCCAAAGGCTTGTTCGATAAAAAAGGCCGTGTTGCCCTCCGGTCGGGCGCTTCCGTTAAAACCAACTACATACATACATTACACTCCCATTGATTACAGTAATTCTAATTTTGGAAGTCAAAAGATTTCCAAAATTAGAATTACCTCAAACCCTTTAAGCTAAGTTACTTATCTTAAACAAAATGTGAGCATTCTACAATTGAAAATTTTATTAAAACTTTTAATTGTAGAATTGCTGCATTGATTAATTCTGAAGTGACAGTATACTCGAAACCATGTTTTTTGACGAGAGCGAGGAAAAGGAGATGCCTGCATGAACCCCGACGCACATGCCCTCCCCATCGACCAGCTTCCCCGGGCTATTCTATTTGACTTCGGCGATACCATCATGGAAATTCTCGACCGCAGCCGCCGCCGGGGAATCGAAGCACTGCTGCCCTTTGCCGTCAACCTGAACTGCCGGGAGGAGCTGATCGATGAGCTGGCCGAGTTCGGCCGCGGTTTGGACTACCGCTTTGAGACCCTCTGCGCCCGGCACAACCTGGAATACCGGCAGCTCGATTTTCACCGACTGCTCTATGGCAAGTTCGGCATCGAGTTCTCACTAGACGAAGACGAACTGGAGTGGCGCTACTGGGACGCCTCGCTGCATCTGCGCCCTGAAGCCGGCTTGCTGGCAGTGCTGAAAGT
>Ga0102938_10000735_pt1 | contig 24535 bp, 20 predicted proteins | sample SalPonR2_B_D2_MG_FD_84516 | JGI IMG/M metagenome (GOLD analysis project Ga0102938, IMG submission 84516) | Salt pond soil microbial communities from South San Francisco under conditions of wetland restoration - Salt Pond MetaG R2_B_D2_MG | ecosystem: Environmental > Aquatic > Marine >... | reverse complement strand
GGCCACATCGGGCAGATTGTCTTTTTGTTCATTCAAATAGGTTCTAACGGCCGGGCAAATATTCCAAGCCCAAATAGGCGTACCTATTAAAATCAAATCGTAATTTTTCGGATTATTTTTTATTTTTTCGATCTCCGTTTTTTCTCTTTTTCCGGCCTGTTTTCCCGACAAAATATATCCCCAAAACCCCTTTCTCTTCTTTTTATCAATAATTTCTTCAACTTGCGCATTTAGACTTTTTGATAATTTTTTCGCCAATTTTCGAGTGTTTCCGGTTCGCGAATAATAAACAATTAATGTTTTCATGTTTTTTAATGATTATTTATCTTTTTTTCTCTTTTCCCGGTCCGAATAATATCATAAACAAATAAATATATAAAATCGCCATCACCCACCAAGAAATTTTAAAATCCACCGAGGCCCAAGAAAAAGAAGAAAATATTTCCACTACCTTTATTACATAACCAAGTAAAAGCCAACTTATCCAACCAACTATTTGACCAAAAACCAAATGAATTATTGACGCTAAAAACTGAACAAAGCCCACCATCATGGCCACGGGAATGACCGGTAAAACCAATAGATTAACAACCGGCGCCACTATGGACAAGCGACCAAACTGAAATAAAATCAAAGGCAAGGTAAAGATAATGGCCGATAAAGTAGAAACCGTATTTTCACGAATGGCCAATTTTTCCGGCAACCAAGAAAAATATCTTTCCAAACGAGGCACCAGATAAACCAAGCCAATAGTGGAAAGAAAAGACAGCTGAAATCCGCTGTCCCAGATCAAAATCTTAGGATTAAAACCGGCCATTAAAACAGCTGATAAGATCAGGGCGTTGCGGATATTGTTTTTTCGCCCCAAATGTCGAGCTAAAACCACCAAAAATCCCATAATGGCCGCTCGAACTACCGACGGGCTGGCTCCGGTCAAAATAACAAAAAAAATCAAGCCGATAATTATGGCCCAAATGGCCTTTTTTCGATTTATGTAAAAATGTTTGCACAAATTTAACAGCAAAACCACAATAATGGTAATGTTAAATCCGGAAATGGCAATTATATGGGTAATACCCGTAATGTTAAATTGTTCCAAAAGGGCAGCCGGCATGCCCTGGCGTGTGCCCACTAAAATTCCACCGACCAAAGCAGCTTGAGGTTCGGCCACAGTTTTGTTGATTTGATTTTGCATAAACTTTTTCAACTGTAAAGTTTTGGCTATCACCAAATTGCCTTTTTTTTGATCCAACTTTTTTATTGAAGGTTGATATCCGACCGAATATATTCCAGACTTGGCTAAATATTGATCATAGCGAAAATCCTCTATCGGTTCCGGGCTTTGAAGTCTGACTTTGATTTGTAATACTTGACCATATTCATATTCAGGATAAAGTTCAGTTCTTAACAAAACTTTGCCTTGGTAATCAAGTGGGCAAACCGTTAATTTTTGATGATCCAAACGCACATCAGGTTCTGAACAAATGTAAGCGGAAAACTCAAACGGCTCTTTTGCTTCATTATAATAAGCAATATGCTCCTCATTAAAATCAGGTGAATAACAAATCGCCCAAGCCAACTCGGCCAATAAAACTACTAAACAAAAAATAAAAAATTTTTGCGATTTGGTAAATTTCATATAATTATTGTAGCACATTAAAAAAACGCCCTGAATATCAGCACGCTAATCATAACTATTTGATACAACAAAGACTATATTTACTTTTTTGATGAATACTTTTCAATCAATTCATCTATTTTTTCAAACAATTTTTGATTATCTTGTTTTTTATATTTTTTTAACTTTCGTTTGTATTTGGGAATGTTTTTTATAAATTTTTTCAAAGTTTCCTTATCTATTTCTTTGGCATAAAGACCATAGCCTAATTTATCCAGGTTATAAGCGTTAAAAATCTGTTCAAACTGAGCCCTGACCGGCCAAGCCAAATACGGTTTACCCAAATAAAGCGCTTCACTAATCAAAGTAAAACCGGCATTGGCTAAAACCCCTTGACAATTCAACAAATCTTGTAAAAAGCCTATTGCACTCGGCTCTTTAAACTCCAAATTTTTTTCCTTGCCCTTTTTCCCAAAACCATAACAAATAAATTTTTGATCAAGTCCTTTTAATTGTTTTTCCAAGTTATGCGAGGCTGAGGTTACATAAACCAAAATATGATCTTTTTCTTTGGTTTTGTTTTTTGCTTGGATAATTTTTTTCCTTAAAATGGGGGGAAACACAAAGGTTTTTTTATTATCCGGCTTAGCTTGAATAAAAGAAGTGACCAAGTAAGCATCGGCTTTAAAAACCGTTAAACGAGTAACCGCCTTGGTCAGTGTCGCGTCTTTTTCATATTTTAAGGGATATTCAACTTTTGTTTTGGTTAATTCGTGCTGATTGTCAATGGAAATCAAAGGCAATAAATGAATATTGGCCATAAGACAAGTCAACGGTTCAAAATCAGTGATAACCAGATCAAACTTTTTTTCTTTAACCAAAGAGTTGAGTTCTTTTAAAGACTTTTTGATTTTGGGAAGTTTCAGCGCGTTGCGGTAAATGGTCGGCAAGATCTGAACCCTGTTATTTTTATAATCCAGTATCAAGCCGGCTATTTTTTTCACTTCAAAAAAACGACTTAGATTTTCATAGCCTTGTTTATAGCTGACAATAGTGAGATCATGACCTTGTTTTTGCAAATGATCTATCACCTCTTTAGCTCGTGAGGAATGCCCCGAGCCTTGTCCGGAAAGTCCGTAAAGTATTTTTGCCATAATTACTTTTTAAATGTCTTCCTCAAAAATCTATATAAACCTAATTTAACTGGTGAAAAAACTTTTTCATAAGTACCCAAATATTCGGTAATTTTTGCTTTTGGAGAAAAGCCTTTTTTAAATCTGGTAAATCCGGCCCAACGCGACAAACGACCTTTTTCCCCTTCCGGAGCCACTCCCCAAAAGTCATAAAACCACAAACCTTGTTTTTGGGCTTTTTTAATGGCTTCCCATTGCAAAAGATGCGGAGCCATAAATTTACGATATTCATAATCCGAAGCGCCGAATAAATAAATAGCTGTATCTCCGGAAAAAATCATAATGTTGGCGGCGATCACTTTCCCGTTCATCTCGGCCAAATATAATTTTACCAAAGGACATTGCAAGAGTTTTTTAAAATATCCAGACGAATAATAAGAAAAATCTTGTCTTTTTTTGGTTTTTTCAAACAAATCCAAAAAATCCTTAAAACGATCATTATCATGAACAACCGTCACTCCTTTTTTTCCGGCCAATCTGATATTATATCTGGTTTTTTGGTGCATTTGCGCCAACAATTCCTGCTCATCCGCTCTGATGTCCAAAATCAAAGTATGGCGCGGTTGCATATTTTTTCGGGTTTTTTGAAAATTGTTTTCCACCAACATTTTGGTCCATTTATTTCTCCCGGTCGGCAGATCCATTTCAAAAGACAAAGATTTTTCCTGTTCGGCCAAATTGTTTATGTTTTTTAAGAAAATATTAAAAACTTTTTCTTGATCCGTCTTGTCCTTAAAAATCGGACCGCGTGGCGCGTAAATAATGCTTTGCCCCAACTGCATATTTTGCTCGTAAATCACACAAACCGCCAACCATTCGCTATTATTATTTTCAATGATCACACGCCAAACCTTGGGTTTTACCTGCAACAAAAATTCAGACCATTCCCAGCTCTGCAGAAATGATCCACCCTGATTGGAATAAACAAATTCATTCCAATTATTTTTTTCTTTTTCAGAGGCAAACCTGACTTGCATAAATTTTTTTATACTCTACTGGAATTGTAAACCATTAAGCCCCAATAAGCAACTGTTATTTTTTATTCTTGTTTAACAAATCCAAAAAATTACTTAAAATAAGATGAAATTTTTTCAAACTGTTTAGATCGACATATTCGCCTTTTTGATGATTTCCGTCGCCGACCGGTTGATAATTAATTACCGGAATTCCTTTAGCTGAAAAAAACCTGGCGTCGGAGGCCCCGAACTGTTTGCTAAAAACCAACTCGCTTCCCAAAACAGCCTCCGCTGTTTTTTTGAATTTTCCTAAATAATTATTTTTAGAGTCCATATTAAAAACTTCTGCGTTCAATGGATTTTTTATAACAAAATCAGATTCTTTTTCTTTTTTGTTAAAAAATTCTTTTAATCGTTGACGATCTTTTTCAGAAGAAAAACGAAAATCCAAATCCATTTCCGCCAATTCGGGAATCTGATTGGCTCTTTCTCCGCTAATTATTCTACCCAGATTAACCGATAAACCAAAATCATTTTGGGAATTTTTTATCTTTAGCTCTTTTATCAACTTAAAATAAAAATCATACAACTTTAGGACCGGATTGCTTGCGGTCCACGGTCTGGATCCATGTCCTCCTTTTCCAAAGGCCTTTACTTTGTAAAAACTGACTCCTTTTTCATTTACCACTATTGATTTACCAAAACCGGCATCGGGAACAATGGCCAAATCGGCTGTAAAACCTTTGGCCAAGACCTGTTTTAATCCGTTTTCTCCGCCGATTTCTTCATCCGGAACCAACACAAGAGCCAATGACAAGTCGGTTTTGTCTTTTTTTAAAATGTCGGCTTGCACGGCCACTGCGCTTTTCATGTCCAAACTACCTCTGCCGTATAAACGACCATTCTTTGTGTTGGGAATAAACTGGTTCTGAGTTGCCGGCACTACATCCAAATGACCGTACAAAAAAACATCGTGCTTTTTTTTCTTTTCCCTGCTGATTACCAACGAAGTAAACCCGTTATAACAAACTTTTTGAACAATAAAATCATTTCCCAAATAATCAATTATAATTTGAGCGCATTTTTTCACTTGTTCTTGGTTTGAACTGACAGAAGGAACTGAAATTAATTTTTTTGTCAATTTTAGATAGTCTTCCATATATATTTAATAATTATTTTAGAAAAAATCTCTCCGTTGCGACGGAGAGATTTGTGATCTTCAATCCCTGATTCGCTCTTTCAAGCTATTTTTCATGGATTGAATTTCTTCAAAATCATCGGCAATGGCCACAACTTGGATCTTGCCGACCTTAAGCAGACCGGCATTGTAAAAAACCAAGCCTTTTTTTTGGTTTTGACCGAAAAGCAGACTTGACCCGAAATCGGCTTTTTCCCACAACCACTTAAAACTTCTCCCTTTAATCTCGGGATCGTAAAAATCGTAGGCAAAAATCACCTTTTGCGACTCAAAAACGCCTTTTTTCTTGGCAAACCTTCTGGGATAATAAGCACCTCCTTTTCTGGCGTTACACTCAATTCCCAAAACATCATCGTTCTTCAAAGAAATCAAGTCAAATCCCAAATCACCGCGATATCCGCATTCATGATAATGATTGGCCAACTTACGACCAACAAGATTGATCCGCTCTTCCAGCTTTTTGGAAACCGACGCCGGATAAGAAACTCCGCAATAGGCTTTGTTTTCGCCTTGGAGCATCTGCTGCCAAGGACCGGGACGAGTCACTACTTTTGAATTGAGAAAGTATCTGACCGTGTAAGACCCTTTCACATCTGAATCCAGCCATGCTTCCACTGTGGCTGAAAACATTCCGGCTTTTCGGATAAATTCCAAAATTCTTTGTTGCCAATCCCCTCTTCGATCAAAAACTCGGTTTTGAACGGCACTGGCTCCCCAATCGCCCTTGACCACAATTTGGGAAAAACCTTTTTGAAAAAGTTTTTCAGCCGCTTTGATGATCTCCTTTTCACTTTTAAGATTTTCATAACCCGGAGGAATCATTACATCAGTTTGTCCGGCCAATTGTCGAAAACCACTCTTGCTGCCCATATATCTGGATAACTCGGAACTCCCCAAAAGAGGGACTGACAGTTTTTTCGACAAATTCATTTCTTGCTCACTGATAACAAAGGTATCCATAAAGTCGGAACCTTTTTCTTGCACCAAAGACCGGAGACATTCCACTTGTTCCTTGTTGCTAACCAGCCTTTGAATCAAGCTGCTTCCTTGACCACGGGCAACTACGATCTCAAAAGGTTCAATCTCCAAAAACTGATGCAAGTACTTAAAGTAGGAATCGTCAACTGGAGAGGATAAAACAATCAGATCTCCGGGGTTTGAGGCGATCAAAACCCTTTGCTCATAAGCTTCCACTCCGGGAATTCCAATCCAATTCGGATCAGTCATACTGTGCACTCTCAATTTTCGCTGTACCATGTTTCCCTCCTCTATGATTGAAAGAACATCATAAAATAAAAATAGCCATCATTTGATGGCCGTTCAACAAAAACTCAAACAACCATCAGTTATTCCTGATAATGTAAAATAAACTAAATTTTTTTAATAACTGATAAAAATTCATGTTTTTGTTATCTAAATTTACTCCTAATATATATTAACTGTTAAATATTGTCAAACCGCTTAAATGTTTCGCAAAGCCTGTCTGACCTTTTCTCCCACATCTTTTAAGTTTTTATCAACTTTTTTCAAAGCTTGATTAGCCTGACCGGCCGAATAGCCCAAGGCCACCAAAGCTTCAACCGCTTCGGAGTCCGCACCCAAATCTTCTGCAGATTTCAAATCAGCCACGGAAACTGAGGCTGAAACCTTGTTTTTTAACTCTAAAATCAACCTTTCAGCTGTTTTGGCGCCTATGCCGGAAACCTTTTTCAAAATTGAAGGATCACCGTTGACTATAGCGGAAACAATGTCCTCAACCTCGGCCTCGGCAAAAACAGCCAAAGCGGTTTTCGGTCCCACTCCGGAAACTGAAATTAATTGTTCAAACAAGCGCAATTCTTCCCAACGCATAAAGCCAAAAAGATCCAAAGCGTCTTCTTTGACATTTTGAAAAGTGAAAAGTTTTATTTCTTCTTCAGGTTCAAGTTTTATTAAAAGTTCAGAAGGCACAAATATTTTATAACCAATGTCATTATTCTCCAGAATAATAAAGTCTTTTTCTTTAAACTTTACTTGTCCTTTTATATAGCTAATCATAATTTATTTTAATCATCATTATAATATCGTATTTAAATCCAAAATTCAACCAAAATTATTGTTTTACTTTTCTTCTTATAATGGAACCAGCTGAAATATTTTTTTCGTAAGGCAAATAAACGAACATTCCCTGACCGCCATGCGCTTCTTTTATTTTTTCAAAATCTTTATTTAACATTTCGTTTATCTGATACTTTATCGGGGCTAAACCCGGAACTACCAATTCAATTTGGTCTTGTAAATAAAGCTGGTTATGCACTTTTACTTTTATAAAATTTTTTTTATCCGCCGACAAAACCACTCCGCAAAACTCCCAATTACAAAGTTCGTGACTTTTTTCAATATTTTGCTCGGCTGGTTCTCCCAAAGCAAAACCGGTAGTATAACCTCTATTTTGAATCTTGGATAATTCTCTTTTAGCTTGTTTTTTATTGATTTTTCCATCTATTCGTCGACGGTAAACCCCGGTTACCGCACTGACATAAGAAATGCTTTTGGCCCGCCCCTCAATTTTAAAACTGCTGATCCCGGCCTTTTTCAATTCTGTTAAATATTCAACCAAACATAAATCCTTGGAATTCATAATATAGGTTCCATGTTGATCTTCCATAGCTTCCAACGGCTTGTCCGGCCTTTTTTCTTCAATCAAATCAACCTTGTATTTCCAGCGACAGGGCTGGGTGCAATCTCCCAAATTAGCGCTGCGATCAGTAAAAAAGCTGGACAACAAACACCGACCGGAATAAGACATACACATAGCACCGTGTACAAAATATTCTAATTCTAAATCAGGCAACTTTTGATGGATTTTCTTTATTTCAGCTATTCCAACCTCCCTGGCCAAGATAATTCTTTTAACTCCTTGATTGAACCAGAATTCCGCCGACCGCCAGTTGGTGCAATTGGCCTGAGTGGACAAATGAATCTCCGCCTCCGGCCAAATATTTTTTATAACGGAGATCACTCCGGGATCAGAAACAATCAAAGCGTTCGGACCAATTTTTTTCAACTCCTTAATATAATTTTCCAACTTAGACAAGTGCCGGTTGTGCGCAAAAATATTTACCGTCACATAAACCTTTTTATTCAAGCTGTGAGCGTATTCCACTCCCTGTTTTAAGCTCCTTAAATCAAACTGATTAATCCTGACCCTCAAAGAAAAATCAGGTAATCCGCAATAAACCGCATCAGCCCCAAAAGTAAAAGCTGCTTTTAATTTAGCTAAATTTCCCGCCGGGGATAATAATTCTATTTTTTTCATATAGTCTAATTTTAGTAAAAAAAGACGCTTATGTCAAATACTTAATACTCCACTGGTTGACAAAAAACCACAAACAAGATATAATCAATTGAAACTTAAGTTCCTTGAAAAACCAATAAACTATTCATAGGAGGTGCGAGATGTTTAACTACCTGCTGGTAAATCACGAATCGCCTGATCTGGATTCAATTTGCACTACTTTTTTTTGGTTGCTGGCCAATAACTTGGAATTGGATGATCCCCGACTGCATTATGCTTTTGTTAAAACGGCTGAAGACAGACTCCATTCGGAAGATTATCCGGCCGATAAGATTTTTCATTTTGATTGCGGCTACCGATTTAACGGGGTGACTGATTTTGATCATCATCAAAACAGAAAACAATGGCCGTCAGCAGCTCGGACGATTTTTCAAACCTATCCGATCCTTCAAAGCGACCCGATCGCCAAAATTTTGGTTAAAACGGCCGACCGCGTTGACAGCGGTAACGCCCAAGGTGGTCTGGACAAAGAAACCAGAGAAATAAAACAAGAAATCAACAACAACTTTCTCCGGAGTTTTAATCAAAGTCACCGGGGGGATGTTCTACTTGTCAATAATAACGGAGAGCCCGAAGAAATCAACCGCTTGTTTTATAATCTGGACAACAAAGCCGGCGAAATAGAAGATTTGGACAAACTTCTGATCGGTATAATTATGCTCAAACTATGGTACGAAAACCAAAAAAGAGCAACGGTCAAAGCAACACCGGTATTTATTGATCATTTGATTGCCACTTGGCTGACCTTGAAAAAACATAACATGACCGTGCATCAAGCTGGAATTAATAATATTTTTTTAATTTTCAACCAACAAAGATCCGGTAAACTATGCGCTGCTCGACGAGCGACCGATCCCAAAGATCAAAGCGAGCCGGCCGTTAGAGAAATGGTACAATTGTCAGAAAGACTTTTGGCCGGAAAGTCCAGTAAGGTGGAAACTGAAGAAACCATAAACATCAAAAAAAAAGTGAACCGGTTTCTGAATGATTTCAACCAAGGAAAACAAACCAGACTCACGGCTACCACTTTGGATGTCGGTCCTTGGCAGCTTCAGAAACTGATCCCGGTAAATATGAGCCAAGAAGTTCAATTGATTGTCGGACTTTTTATTCTCAATGCTTGGTACAACAAAAGAACGATTGGCCGAACAATGAGAGACCTGGTTAAAGCCGGCCGGCAAATAAAAATCAACGGTCTTGACACCTTGGTTGTCCCTCAAACCGACTATACCAGTAAAACCCTGAGGTATTATGTCAGATCCAACTATTTCAACGAATTGGACTTGGTGATATCCAAACACCTTGAACCCAACGGCGGAGCCAGACTGGGAATAACCAAGGTCAACGACCGCAACGAAAAGGTCAAGGGCATGGAAGATCTCCGAGACTCAGTGGTCAAAGAATTTCCAATGGCCAAAGTATTCTTGGAGAAAAACCATCACTTTGTTCTTTATGTTGATCACCCAGACCTGGATACCGAGACCCTAGTAAAATTGGCTGAACAAAGCCTTTACTCCGGTTGGAGCGAGGCTATGAACAGCTAGGACAATAAGCGGACGCTACTTACTTCTTAAGTGGCGTCCTTTTTTTGACTAAATCAATGAAAAACCGTAAGCTAAAGTCAGACAAAGGAGGAAAAAATGATCTTTGAAAAACAACCTAAATCAAGCAAAAAAGAACCAAAGGAAAAAGAATCTAGAGAATGGATAAATTGGGCTATATCCAGATATTGGGATTTAGCGATCAAAATCGCTTGGCACTACAGCAAAAAATTTATGCACTCTAATACCGATGAATTCCAGGATCTGTTTCAGTCAATTATGCTGAAATGGCTGGAAACAATACCCAAATTTCAAAGAAATGAGAACCTGAAAGCCTGGTTAGCCTTGGTGGGAACCAATGTTTGCAAAAATTACACTCGTAAATACAACAAAATCCTAAGCAAACAAAAAACAGATGAACCAAAAGCCCTGGACAAATTGTTAAAGGATTATTATTTTGAAGAAAATATTTTGACTGTATTTTTTTACCGACAAATCTTAAAAGACTTAAATTCCGAGCAACAAAAAATAGCTGTTATGCATTTTTTGCACGGTTATACCAATCAAGAAGTTGCTGATTTTTTAGGCCGATCCAAATCAACCATAGAAAGAAAAGTAACGGAAATAAAAAAAATGATCCAGGTTCTTTATTCGAACACTGAACTTGAGTTTTCTTATCAGCATAAATCTTTCTTTGGACTTACCTTTGAAAACCACAATCCACTCCCAATTAAATCAAACTAAAAATCCACCGACACTTCGGTGGATTTTATTATATTTATTTTTTTATTCATCTTCTTACTCTTATTAAACCAGAACATGGGACTATTTTAATTCCTTTCTTCTCCAATTCATCTAAAAATAAATTAACCCCCAGGGAATCTGAAGACATATGCCCGGCTATTATTACATTTAAATGATTCTTTTCCGCTTCCTTTTTATTTTCTTCACTCATATGCATCCCAATAATCGTGCCAATACCGGCATTAGCCATTTTTTCATAAACCTCCTTGGCTCCGCTGGTACCGCCGGTTATTTCGGTTAAAGCTATTTTTCCGCAAAAATTATTTTTATCTCCGGCAAAAAGTTTTGGACCAGCACCTTTTTTCTCAGCCTCGGCATATTCGGGGATACTTTTCAAAAACTCCATTATTTCACCAACATACTCAAACCTTTTTCGGGATAATTTTTTTTTCAAAAAATCAGCTACCAAATTATCGCAAGGCGTATGCACATTCATTAAATTAATATTCAAAAGCTTGGCCGCGTCAACCGTTTTGTAATGATTTGCCGGATTTACTCCGCGAGCCACTTCTTGAATACGTATTTTGAAACAACCTTCGGCAATATTGATCGGAACACCATAACCGGCCAAAACCTCAACCTGTAAAGGCATAACCTCGGGCAAATCAGCCAAAGCTTTTCCCAACGGATGATGGGCGATTACCAAATCAATTTCACCGAGTTCCTTGGCCATCATTAATTCTGAAGTATCAATATCAATACCGCACATGATTTTTTTAACCTGTTTTTTATTGTCAAAATGCACCCCGCTGTCCAAATAAGGATTCGACAGCTTTTGTTTGTCAAAATCGGCCTTTTCTTCGGCTGACATTTTCTCATATCTTTTCTTTATTTTTTTTTGTTTTTCAATTACTCTTTTATCTCCCCGCAAATCAGCTTTTATTCCCATCTTTGTTGATAAATTAAAAATTTCTTGTACCTTCATAAAACTTGAATTATTTTTTTAGTTTAAAATGCGTTATCCAAGCCTTTAAACTGGCCGGTATTTCTCTTAGACTGTATTTCCATTGACTGGCATATCCACTGTTTTTGGCCGCAACCCCTTTGGCTTGTATTCCGGCTTCATTACATAAGTATAAAGCTCTTTTTAAATGATATTTTTGAGTTATCAAAACTATTTTGTTTAAACCGAATTTTTCCTTCACATTTTGACATGAATTTAAAGTACTTAGACCATCTTTATCCAAAAGCAAAGAATCTTCAGGTAATCCTCTGCTCAAAGCTAGATTTTTCATAGCCAGGACTTCATTATGCTCAGCGCTTTGATTGTCTCCGCTCATTATAAACTTACCGATTCTGTTCTGCTGATAAAGCTCCACAGCGGTCACAACCCTGTCCTCCAAAACCAACCCCGGCACTCCTTTGGCCTTTAATCCGGCTCCAAAAACCAATCCCACACTGGGCTTTTCCACTTGTTCGGGCGTGATTATCATTTCTCCATATTTTGTTTGAACGCGAAAAAAAAGATAAAAACCCAAAAGCAATAAAATCACTACAATCCAAAATAAGATTTTCAAAATATGAGCTTTTCCCAAATTAGCCGTTCCTTTCTCTATTCCAATATCCATATTTTACTTTTATAAAAATTTTAACCAATCATATATAGATACTAACATAAACAACCGGTGATTTCAATAATAAAAAGCGCCGAGATCTGTGAACCTCAACGCCTGTTTAGTGAATTTTCTGAATCTCCGGATCAATCAATGAATTGAAAAATCCGGATTCTCTTGGTGCGGTCGGTAATCTTCCGATCTCCTCTCCTTTGAAAAAAGCCACAAACAAAGGTACGGAATCTACCTTAAACCTTTCAGTCACCGCCGGACTCTGATCCACATCCACCCGAAAGTACTCAATCGGGAGGTATGGATTTTTAGTCGCAAATTCCTCCGCCTTTTCTCTTGCACGATGACAAGGCGGAGCCCAATCGGCTTCAAAAAGAACTATGGCTATTTGCGGATTCTGCAAAACCCTTTTGCCAAAATTCTCTTGTTTTAACTTCTCCATTTTCTTATCACCTCCTCAAACATGTCTATACTCAAAAAACAACAAAAACTTTTTCGCCCTGAGTTTAACAGTTTTCAAAAAATATGTCAATACTTTTGAAAATAAATTTTCTAAACCAACTCCAACCCTATTTCTTGTCCGTTTATTTTTATTTTGTTTTTCGCTTTTCCGGGATTGATTGTTTTTAACTTTGTTTGCTGTTTTAATATATTAACCAAACCTTCACTTTGCAAAACAGCTTTTAGTTCTGGTGAATCGGTTTCATAGGTTAAGCCTACCAAGTCTTTTGGTGTTAAACCTTTTTTGCGACGCAAATTGTTAATCTTTCTGGTTAATTCTCTAACCAAACCTTCCTGTTTCAACTCTTCGGTCAAAGCAACATCCAAAGCCACCTGAACATCGCCAACGCTTTTGATTTTAAAGTTTTCTTGTTCTTGAATTTGCTTTTGATTTTCCACTTCTTTAACATTAAGCTCCTCGGCGATAATTGACTCCAACTCCGGCTCAAACTTTTTTATTTTATACTGTAATTTTTGCAAAGGCTGACGCACCTTTATATCGGCCTCATCGCGCAAAGAAAGTCCGGCCTCCACCAATTGTCTGGCCAAGTCCATATTTTTTAAAATTTCTTGATCAATCAAAGACTCCTCATATTTCGGCCAATCTTCCAAATGAATTGAGTCTTTTGCTCCGTTTAATTTTTGGTAAAAAGATTCAGCGCTCATCGGCATAAACGGCGCTAAAACCTTGGTAAAATTAAGCAAAACATAATTCAAGGTTTTAATCGCTTTTTCCTTGTCTTCACCGGATGATTTAAATCTGTCCCGACTGCGACGCACATACCAGGTTGATAATTCATCAATAAAATCAATGATCCGGCGACCGGCTTCATAAATATGATAATTGTCCAAGTCATTGCCGATTTCCTTGATTAACATATGCAGTTTGGCTAAAATCCATTTATCCAAGATATTATCCGAATCAGCCGAAGCTTGCTCATTTTCTTTGGCATACATCTGATAAAATCTGACAACATTGCCAAAAAGCATAACGGTTTTTCGCAAAACCTCTTGCACTCCTTTTTCATCAAAATTTTTCGGCTGTCCGGGTTGATTCAAAACATAAAGATACATGCGTAAACTATCGGCTCCATATTTATTAATAATTGTTTCCGGTTCTATCACATTACCTTTTGATTTGCTCATTTTTTTGCCATCCTTATCACGTATATGCCCCAAACAAATCACATTTTTATAACTCGGCCCCTTACCCAAAACCGTAGAAACCGCCAATAAAGTGTAAAACCAGCCACGAGTTTGGTCAATGGCTTCAGAAATAAATTCAGCCGGAAATTGTTCTCCTTGATCAATCATTTCTTTATTTTCAAAAGGATAATGGTGCTGTGCAAAAGGCATACTACCCGAATCAAACCAACAATCAAAAACATCTTCAGTTCTTTTCATTTCTCCGCCACAAGAACATTTGTAGGTTAATTTATCAATAAATGGACGATGAACATCCAATTCGCCTTTTTTATTTTCAGGCAAAGAACCGGTTTTTTCTTTTAGTTCTTCATAACTGCCAATAACTTCTTGTTTGTCGCACTGATCACAACGCCAAATCGGAATCGGGGTCCCCCAGTATCGCTGTCGAGAAATAGCCCAATCTTTAACATTTTCCAGCCATTCACCAAAACGACCGTTTTTAATATATTCCGGTACCCAATTAACTTGGTTATTATTATCAATCAACTGCTGTTTAAGTTCAGTCATCTTTATAAACCATGAATCCTTTGCATAATACAAAAGCGGGCTGTCACAACGCCAACAAAAAGGATAATCATGCTCATACATTTTTTCTTTGAATAACAAATTACGTTCATTCAAGTCTTGTATAATTTCTTTTTCCACTTTTGGATCTTTAACAAACTTTCCGGCCCATTTTTCCACGCTCTGCAAAAATGTTCCATCCTCACCAACCGTGTGAACAAAAGGTAAATCCTGTTCCACGCCGAAATTATAATCATCTTCACCATACATCACCGCCGTATGCACAATACCGGTACCGTCCTCGGTAGTCACAAAATCAGCCGGGGCAATATACCAGGCTTTTTTATCTCCCGGATCCAAAGCCCGAGGAAAAAGGGGTTCATATTCCCGACCCAAAAGATCAGAGCCTTTCATTTCTTTAACTGTTTTGTATTCCTCTTCCAAAACATCCTCCAACAAAGCCTTGGCTAAAATTAAATTTTCTCCCTTATATTCAACCTGAACATAATCAATATCTCGTCCTACGGCCAAAGCCACATTACCGGGCAAAGTCCATGGAGTAGTGGTCCAAGACAAGAAATAAGTATCTTTCTTATCCTTGATTTTAAATTTCATGTAAATGGAATTTTCTTCAATCTTTTTATAACCCTGGGCCACTTCATGTGATGATAAAGCGGTTCCGCAACTCGGGCATTGAGGTACCACTTTATAACCTTCAAAAACTAAATCCTTTTCATTGGCCTGTTTCAAAATCCACCATAATGATTCTATATAATCATTATTATAGGTTATATAAGGATCATCCAAATCCAACCAAAAAGCAATCCTGCGAGTTAATTTTTCCCAATCCTTTTGATATTTCCATACGCTCTGACGACACTTTTCATTGAATTCTTCAATACCAAAATCTTCAATCTCCGGCTTACCGGAAATCCCCAATTCTTTTTCCACCTGAAGTTCCACCGGTAATCCATGAGTATCCCAACCGGCTTTTCTCTTTACATTATATCCACACATGGTTTTATATCGAGGAATCACATCTTTAAATGCCCGAGTAAGAATATGGTGAAGCCCGGGTCGACCATTAGCGGTCGGTGGCCCTTCATAAAAAATAAAGTTTTCTCGGCCTTTGTTTTTGTCCAAAGTTTTTTGAAAAATATTTTTTTCTTCCCACTCTTGGAGAATTTTTTCCTCGTTTTTCGCAAAATTTGATTTTTCCATATTGATAAATTAATTATTTATATATTTGTTATAAATTATCTTTGTTTTAAAATTTTACTATTATGCTTCCAACAGATTTTTTGAATATCTTGGATTAAACTTTTTTTGTTCAAAAAAAAATCCGAAAAGCACCAAGACCTTGCCAATTCAAGGGGTACCATCTCGGAATTATACTTAATTACGGCTATTACGGGCTTACCCGGCCGAGTCTAATCGCCTTTTGGCTTTCTTTCGGCAACTCCCCCGACGATAACCGAGGTTAAACGCTTTTGTTATTGTTGAAATCATAATATCACACCTGGTAAATTAGTCAATTATAAATAAAAAAACATTGACAAAATATTTTATATTTGATAGTATACATTTACAATATATTTTGAAAATATTCATTTAGGGCCCGTAGCTCAGTTGGCTAGAGCGCCTCGTTTGCACCGAGGAGGTCACAGGTTCGACCCCTGCCGGGTCCACCAGTCTTAGCCCTTTGGGCTATGACTGAATATCAAATTCACTTGATTTAAAAAGTATTGAAAAAATAAACTGTTTGTCAAAAATTATTTTAGATTATTAAAAAAAATCTCCGTAAAACCTCGCAATAAAATAAACTCTAAAAAACACTTAAAAAAAACAACCGCGACCAAGGTTGCTTTTTTATTTTGAAAAAAGTTATCCCCAAAAAAGATTTGATTTTCAAAACACTGTTGTTTGTTTTGTAAAAAAGTTTTATAATGTAATTGTAAAGAAAGAAACAAAAACTTAAAATAAAAAATAAATAAATTATAAAAATAAAAATCTAAAAGTTTTCAAACAAAAACATTTCTTGTTTGAAAATTATTAGGAGGAAAATTTTATGCCAGCAAAAAAGCGAAAAACAACTCGCAAAAAGGCTGCGCCTAAAAAGCGAAAAACAACTCGCAAAAAGGCTGCGCCTAAAAAGCGAAAAACAACTCGCAAAAAGAAAGCAACACCGAAGAAAAGAAAAACTACCAGAAAACCGGCCAAGAGAAAGAAAACCGCGCCTAAAAAACGCAAAACAACCAAACGAAAGCCTACGAAGAAAAGAAAAGCGACTCCCAAAAAAAGAAAAACCACTCGTAAGAAAAAAGTCGCACCCAAGAAAAGAAAACCGGCTAAACGTAAAACTACCAAACGAAAGACCACTAAAAAAAGAAAAACGGCTCCAAAGAAACGAAAGACTACCCGAAAAAAAAGAAAGTAAGTGCATAAAAAAAACAGCTCTGTCAAGGAGTTGTTTTTTATTGGCAAAATTGATTAAAATAATTTTTCTTGTTGCGGTAAAAGTTCATTTATTTCTTTTTCATTGAAAATCCGGACTGTACCATAATCACCGTCATATCCAGGTTCAATATGAATCCTCCCTTGCCTTACCCGCTCAACAGCTTCGGCAATTACTTTATTGGCCATACTTTTTATTTCTTGTTTATCCAGATCCAATAAAACCTCAAACTCACTGTTATTTTTAATCATTTTTTCATAAACAGTCTGCACGCTTTTAGTGTTTTTACCTTTTTGTAAACATTCGGAAATAATTTCTTGCAACGGTACCAAACTTTTAAAATCAATTGCCTTTTTTGGTTTAAAACCAAGCTCACGATCAGCCAAATCATCAACCCGATGTTCAACACCCAAAGTTAATTCCCTTTTGCACAAAGGACAAATATTTTTATGTTTATTTTTACTGTCTTGTGGCGAACAAACAAAATCACATTTACGATGTCCGTCATAATGATACCGTCCTTCCTGCGGATAAAATTCAACCGTATATAAAAACTTTTCTTGATCTTTGTTTTTTAAAATATCATACATCTCGCCATAGGTAAATTTTTGCATTTTAAAAACATTGGCTTCTCGCCCAATGTTGCGCGGGCTATGAGCGTCGGAGCTGGAAACCAAAGTCAGATCATCCAAAGCTGAGAGTCTCCAATTCATAGGCGGATCAGAACTCAATCCGGTTTCCACTGCGTAGATATTTTTACTGTATTCTTCAAAACAATCCGTTAAAGAATCATATCCGGACTTAGATCCCAAAAGACCAAACCAAGGCGTCCAAATATGAGCCGGAATAATTAAAGCTTTCTCATTAGCTTGTAAACAAATATCAGTTAATTCTTTAGCGCTCATGCCGATTATTGGACGGCCGTCAGATTTTAAATTGCATTTTCTTTTTTCCAAAGCTGAAATTATTTTTCCCACGGAAACAAAATCCGGCACCAAAACACAAAGATGCAATCGTCTAACCTTTTCTTTGTCTTTGTAAATGCAGGCAATCTCCGTGCCTAAAACAAATTTAACCTTTCTGTCTCCTGGTTTACTATTTTTATACTGCAAAAACCCGGAATCATTTTCTTGCAAATTTTCTTTTAAATGTTTTAGATATTGCGGATGAGTAAAATCACCGGTGGAAATCAAATTTATTCCTTTTCTCGCAGACCAAAAATATATGTCCGGAATTTGCATCTTTGGCGAAACCGCACGGGCATATTTTGAATGGATATGTAGGTCGGCGATTATTTTCATATATTCCCATATTATCATAAAAGAAAAAAACGGCCAATGTGACCGTTTTTGAAAAATGATTAACTTTTTATCGATTGCATTAAAAGACAATACAGAAATACTAAAAAAACATACACACAAACTACCGCGAATACAATCAACAAAGATGAAAGACAAAGTAAAAACAAAATAAAAGACGGATTTCTAAAAAACAAACAAACATTTTTTTTCATCTCCTGCAAGACTTCTGGTTTTTTACAACTCATAGCCCCTCCTACCATCTCACATCTTCCGCTTTTATTGTAAATTTAACACCCTTTACTTTTCTACGACCTATCAATTGGAATTGATCATGCGCCAGTCTATATTTTCTTAACTCCCCATTATATTTTCTTGATCCCCCATCCGAACCATTGAAATACAAATCCCTTACAAATAATGTTTTTTCATTGATAAAGCTACATGTTCCAGAATTTTTAAAAAGTTTTCTAATCTTTCCATTTTTGCGATATTTATATATTACACACCGAAAATTTGCGGAATGACTTCCCAAATAGCCAGGCTCACACCCATCCACAATATAGTTTAGAAAAACCTCATAATATCCTCCCTTAACTAAATCAACATCTTGTCGATTTAGCCTTTTTAAACAACTCACAGGGTTATCATTATTTGCATCTTTCATTCTCTCTAGTAATTCAGTTCCTGAATAAGGAACAATTCTACTTTTATCAAGAGGAATTTTTTTTGTTTTCTTGACTTTCTTTTTCTTGGATAAATTATGCCCTCTTTTACTCTTTTTCACTCTTCTGCTCTTTTCGTTCTTTGCATTTTGGGTAAGAAAGTGTATTGGATTTTTAGCCGGAACAGTAGTTATATTTTTATTGTAAGAGGGCTTAGTCCTGTTTTTAGCATTATCCAATACCGAGAAAAGCAAAATAGTTCCCCCCACTATAATCCCCACAGAAAATAAAAAACTAAAAAAATTCTTTATAGCATACCCAAAACTCACATCATCATCATTATTATCAACTACTTCTCGAGGAATATCGCCGTATGAATCATTATCAGCATCAACATAGTATTCTCTTGATAGAATATGCCCATCTTCATCTCTCCAAGATTCTTTTTTAGTTTTACAACCATACTCATCAATAGTTTCTGTATGTTCTACACCTTCTTGATCTGTCCATGAATCTGTTCTTCTTTCTCTGCTCATATTAGACCTCCTATGTTTTTGTTAATGAGCAACTATATGTTACCCCTAAAAACTCTTGTTGTCAATACCTAATTTTTTTATCAGCTATTTAATAACCTCTCCACCAACTCCAACTGTTCCTTGGTATTCACTCCCAAACATTCAATCGGCGGAATTTGTATTGATTGAATTTTATGTCCTTGTTTCACGGCCATTTCAATTAAATCGGTTAAATAATATTCTTGCTGATTATTTTGATTTTGCAATTTTGAAATATTTTGCCATAACCATTCGGAATCAAAGCAGCAATATCCGGGATTTAATTCCTTGATCTTTTTTTCCGTCTCGGAACAATCTTTAAATTCACGAACCGCTTGTATATTATTGTTTTGATCACGAATAATTCTACCAAAGCCGGAAAACCCTTTACGCCAATCTAAAAAATCCGAAATCTTGGTAGTCATCATGGTTAAACAAGATTTTTCTTGAAAATGTTTTTCAAAAATACGCTTTATGTTTTTTTGAGAAACTAAAGGATGATCACCGTATAAAACCAAGATCGCCCCTTGGAAATTTTCCAATTTTGGCTTTGCCGAAGCCACCGCATGGCCGGTACCCAATTGTCTCTCTTGCCGAACATACTCGACTCGGTCGTTTAAAAATTTTCTAACCCTTTCTCCTTGATAGCCAACCACCACCACAGGTTTTTCAAGATCTTTTACTTTTTCCACTTCTGTCATAACCCAATCAATCATGGGACGAGCCAAGACTTTAGCCAAAACTTTCGGCTCTTCGGAATTCATGCGGCTGCCTTTACCGGCCGCCAATATTATAATTTTTTGCTTTTCACTCATAAAAAATCAGTTTAAAACAATTAAATTTTATAAATAAAAATTCTTCCTTGTCCATTTTCAGAACAATAAACCTTTATTGGCTTTCGCCAATTTTCTATTTCAAAATCATAAGATATTAACTTTGTGCCTGGCTCTAATTCTTGTTCAAATTTACTTTTCAATTTTTGCAAATATTCAGGCAAAAGATAACAAAAAACCGTATCGTAATCAGACAAGTTCACTTTTTTGAAATTTTTGTAAAGTAATTTTATTTTTGAATTTTTTTTGTTTTTTATTTTTCCCAACAAAAAAGCCCAAAAATTGACTTCATAACCGGTTAAATTTTTTATTCCTTGATTTTCAAACAAACGAAGGACCCGACCATCGCCACAACCTAAATCAACTAATTTTGTTTGTGAATTCAATTTTAATTTTTTTTGCAAAAACTTCAATTTCTCTTTACTCAAAGGAACATACGGCACACCTCCTGCTCTGATTAAGCCAATTAGTGAAGAAAAAGATTTAATGGACAATATTAAAATTATCACGACCAAAAGCAACAAAATAAAATAATAAAAATAATTCATTTTCTATAATTTTAAGTTAAATCTTATACTTTCATTTTATCACTTTTAAATACTCAAACAAAATAATTTAAAATTAAAAAAGAGATAGAATCCTGGCGACGACCTACTTTCCCACTGAGTAGTATCATCGGCGCTGCAGGGCTTAACTTCTGTGTTCGGGATGGAAACAGGTGTGGCCCCTGCGCAAAAGTCACCAGGACTCTATCTCTTTTTCTTATATCCAAAAAATACAATATTGACATTATCGTGGCTATACTTCGGATTATTAGTACAGCTCGGCTAAACACATTACTGCGCTTACACCTGCTGCCTATCAACCTCGTAGTCTTCGAGGATCCTAATAACGATAACTAATCTTGAAGACGGCTTCACACTTAGATGCTTTCAGCGTTTATCCAAACCAAACATAGCTATCCAGCAATGCCCCTGGTGGAACAACTGGTACACTAGAGGTTCGTCCTTCCCGGTCCTCTCGTACTAGGGAAGGGCCTTCTCAGTTATCGAGCGCCCACAGCGGATAGGAGACCGAACTGTCTCACGACGTTCTGAACCCAGCTCGCGTGCCTCTTTAATTGGCGAACAGCCAAACCCTTGGGACCTTCTCCAGCCCCAGGATGAGACGAGCCGACATCGAGGTGCCGAACCTCCTCGTCGATGTGAACTCTTGGAGGAGACTAGCCTGTTATCCCCGGAGTAACTTTTATCCGTTGAGCTTCCGCCGTCCTATATCGCACGGTCGGATCACTAACTTCTGCTTTCGCAACTGCTCTTCTTGTAGGAATTGCAGTAAAGCTGGCTTATGCGTTTACACTTTCAGCCCGGTTTCCATCCGGGCCAAGCCAACCTTTAAACGCCTCCGTTACATTTTGGGAGGCAACCGCCCCAGTTAAACTACCCACCAAATACTGTCTCCCTCCCGGATAACGGGATAGGATTAGAATTAAAAATATACAAGGGTGGTATCTCACTGGTGCCCGAAGGCTCCCACCTATACTGAACATGTATATTCCTAACCCAATATTAAGCTGTAGTAAAGCTTCACGGGGTCTTTTCGTCCGGCTGCGGGTAATGAGCATCTTTACTCATCTTGCAATTTCGCCGAGTCCCTTGTTGAGACAGTTTCCACATCGTTACGCCATTCGTGCAGGTCGGAACTTACCCGACAAGGAATTTCGCTACCTTAGGACCGTTATAGTTACGGCCGGCGTTCATCCGCGCTTCAGATCAGGGCTTGCACCCCTCACCTTAACGTTCGGACACTGGCCAGGCGTCAGCCCCTATACATCATCTTGCGATTTAGCAGGGACCTGTGTTTTTGGTAAACAGTCGCGTGGAATCTTTAACTGCGCCCGCCTTACGGCGGGAGGCCTTCTCCCGAAGTTACGGCCAGCTGTTTTGCCGAGTTCCTTAACAAGGGTTATCTCGTCCACCTTAGGCTACTCGCCTTGTCTACCTGTGTTGGTTTGCGGTACGGATACTATTAACTTAACCCTAGAGACTTTTCTTGGCGATTTAATCAATTAAATCGATTCAACCGAAGTTGAATCTTTTGACGACTTTTTCGACATATGGTTCCGGATTTGCCTGGAACCGTCGATTCGGCCATCAACGAGCATAACCAAATCTCGCTTAATATCATAAACCGCGTCCTCCCATCGGAAATTAATAGTAGTGCAGGAATATTGACCTGCTCGTCCTTCGACTACGCCTTTCGGCCTCGCCTTAGGTCCGACTAACCCTGGGGTGACAAACATTGCCCAGGAAACCTTAGACTTACGGTGTTTTGGTTTCTCACCAAAATTTTTGCTACTCATGCCAACATTCTCGCTTCCATGCGCTCCACCGTCTCTCGCGAGTACGACTTCAGCGCCCATGGAACGTTCTCCTACCACCTTTACAAAAAGTAAAGGTTCGCATCTTCGGTACTAGGTTTAAGCCCCGTTAAATTTTTAGCGCAAGACAACTTGACCAGTGAGCTGTTACGCTTTCTTTAAAGGATGGCTGCTTCTAAGCCAACCTCCTAGTTGTATAAGTCATCTCACCACCTTTTACACTTAACCTTCCGCCAAAAGGCGGATTCCGATTAAACGGAAAGATTTAGGGACCTTAGATTGCGATCTGGGCTGTTTCCCTTTCGACTGATGGAGCTTAGCCCCCATAGTCTAACTCCCCGGTTTTTGACTCTTGGTATTCGGAGTTTGTTTGGAGACAGTAGGTTTCCCATCCGCCCCCAACCAGTGCTCTACCCCCAAGAGGAACACCGGAGGCCAGTCCTAAAACTGTTTCGGAGAATACCAGCTATTACCGAGTTCGATTGGAATTTCTCCGCTAACCGCAGCTCATCCCCTCATGTTGAACGATGAGTGGGTTCGGGCCTCCACTCCGCCTTCGCGAAGCTTCACCCTGGCCACGGCTAGATCACTCGGTTTCGGGTCTTGTACATGCTGCTAACGGGCAGTTAACCCTTGCTTTCACTGTGCCTTCGTCCTTCACGGACTTAAACTTGCAACATACACAAACTCATTGGCTCATTCTGCAACAGGAACGCCATCACCCTGCCGAAGCAGAGCTCTGACTCGTTGTAAGCATATGGTTTCAGATACTATTTCATCCCCCTAACCGGGGTGCTTTTCACCTTTCCCTCACGGTACTAGTTCACTATCGATCACTAAAGGTATTTAGCCTTGCCGGATAGTCCCGGCAGATTCCTACAGGGTTTCACGAGACCTGTAGTACTCGAGAATAACCTACGGCAGAACAATTTCTTTCGCTTACAGGGCTATCACCTTCTATGGCAGAGCTTTCCAGCTCTTTTAACTAAAAATTGTTCAAATCCGCTTGCTATGGTCAGTTCACACACAGGTTATCTCACAACACCTACTAAACATATGGCCCGACCGCCTTGAGCTGTCAATTCAATCTCCGCCGAAGCGGAAAAATCACAAAACAGCAAGGTTTAATAGGTTTGGGCTGATCCCCTTTCGCTCGCCGCTACTAAGGGAATCATTATTATTTTCCTTTCCTCCGGGTACTGAGATGTTTCACTTCCCCGGGTCTTCTTCCACTATTCTATGTATTCAAATAGCGATAATCAAGGTTCTCTTGATTGGGTTCCCCCATTCGGAAATCTACGGATCAAAGGTTGCTTGCCACCTCCCCGAAGCTTATCGCAGGCTGCTACGTCCTTCATCGTCCTTTAGTGTCTAGGCATCCACCATACGCCCTTGAGCGTATAACCACAATAATATCAATATTATTGTTTGTTTGCTTATTTTTTGTTGACGAAATTTGCAATATTATAATTATTTTTGGACTTGATAACAATCAATTGTTAATGAACTGAATATTCTTTTTAAAATTAAAAATATTCCGACTTGATTTTCCGTCCATCCCTAGAGAAAATCAAGTCGAAACACTTTGGTGGGAAATTTTAAATGTGTTCTATTTCTAATGTGATAACTATTATAAAGCAATTTAAAAATTTGTCAAGCGATCTGTGTTGATAAAACAATTAAGCATTTTTTTAACCAAATTAAGGTAAAAAAAATTACGAACTTATGGTGGGCGGGAAAGGACTTGAACCTTCACGGCCGAAGCCACTTGGGCCTAAACCAAGCGTGTCTACCAAATTCCACCACCCGCCCATGATAAGTGCGCAATTAATAATTCAAAAGGTGCTTTTCCGTTTTATTACCAAATTCCACCCATGAACCAGTCGCTTTGCTCCGGTTCACGGCAAGCACCCGCCCATGATAAGTG
>Ga0102938_10000731_pt1 | contig 24582 bp, 24 predicted proteins | sample SalPonR2_B_D2_MG_FD_84516 | JGI IMG/M metagenome (GOLD analysis project Ga0102938, IMG submission 84516) | Salt pond soil microbial communities from South San Francisco under conditions of wetland restoration - Salt Pond MetaG R2_B_D2_MG | ecosystem: Environmental > Aquatic > Marine >... | reverse complement strand
CCGTAGAAGAACGCCAAGCCGGGAATCATTAAGAACACCAGCGCGGATGATGTGAGCAACCACGCGGTAACACCCGAATCCATAAAGGTACCTCCTGTTGTGTGGCCCTAGCCGGGGCAAACACTGGAGGCGCGGCGTTTCGGTCGATGGCGTAACAGGTTTCGCGTTGGTGACGAAATCACCTTTCGTGTTTCGTGTTCGTTACAACACCTAGGCGAGGAGCGCGTCCACGAACTCATTCACCTCGAATGGCGCGAGATCATCCGGGCCCTCGCCGAGCCCCACGAGTTTCACCGGGACCCCGAGTTCGCGCTGTACGGAAACGACGATCCCGCCCTTTGCGGTGCCGTCCAACTTGGTGAGCACGATTCCCGTCACGTTCACCACTTCGGCGAACACCCGCGCCTGGACGAGGCCGTTTTGGCCGGTTGTGGCGTCGATGACTAGCAGCACCTCATCGACTTCACTGTTCTTTTCCACGACCCTCTTGACTTTGCCGAGCTCATCCATCAGCCCGGTCTTGGTGTGTAGTCGACCCGCGGTGTCGACCAGCACGGCATCTACCCCGGCCTTTTGAGCCACATCGACGGCTTCGAACGCCACCGATGCGGGGTCACCGCCCTCGGGGCCCCTGACCACCACGGCTCCCACACGATCCCCCCATGTTTGGAGTTGTTCGGCGGCGGCGGCGCGGAAGGTATCGGCGGCCCCCAGGAGCACGGTGCGGTCATCGGCGATCAGCACTCGTGCCAGTTTTCCGGTGGTGGTTGTCTTGCCCGTGCCATTGACACCAACGACGAGGATCACCGCGGGTCGGCCGGAAGCCTTGGTGGTCAGTGAGCGATCCATGGACGGGTCCACGAGGGTGATCAGTTCGCTGCGCAATGCCTCGCGTACACCGTCCTCACCGCGCACGCCTTCCACCTGGATTCGGGTGCGCAACCGCTCCATCAGTTCACCGGTGGCGGCCACCCCGAGATCGGCACCGAGCAGCACCTCCTCCACTTGATCCCACGTGTCCGCGTCGATGTCATCGCGTGAGAGCAGCGACAGCAGGCCCTTGCCCAAGGTCGTGTTCGATCGCGCGAGGCGCTCACGCAGTCGGTGTAACCGGCCCTTGGTCGGCTCGGGTACTTCGACTTCCCAGATACCCGGCTCTTCGAGGACCGCTTCCTCGACCGCGGAATCGGCCGGCTGGTCGAGCACCGTGGTGCCGACATCGGAAATGTCCCGGCGAGGGGTATCTCGCGGGACGGTGTCGTCGTCCCCTACTCCCGGTGCGTAGTCGATCCCCGGACGCGGCTTGGTGGTGGTCGAGCCTCGCGAAGGCTTACCCCGACCACGCGCCAGCGCCAAGCCGGCGCCGATAGCGACACCGAGGAGAACGACGGCCAGAACGAGATACCAGGTCAAGGAGTCCATAACTCCTTATCCTCTCAGGCGCTGACCGCCTCACGGATCCGCTGGCCGATCACCTGGGTCACACCGTCGCCACGCATGGATACCCCGTACAGGGCATCGGCGATCTCCATCGTGCGCTTTTGGTGCGTAATGACGATCAGCTGCGAGGAGTCACGCAGTTCTTCGATCATGTCGATCAATCGGCCGAGGTTGACGTCATCCAGCGCCGCCTCGACCTCGTCGAGGACGTAGAACGGGCTCGGCCGCGCCTTGAACAGCGCCACCAGGAACGCCACTGCCGTGAGGCTGCGTTCACCACCGGACAGCAAGGACAGCCGCTTCACCCGCTTGCCCGGAGGCCGGGCTTCGACATCCACCCCGGTGGTGAGCATGTTCTCCGGATCGGTCAGCACTAACCGGCCTTCGCCTCCGGGGAACAGTCGCGAGAACACGCCTTCGAATTCCCGTTCCACATCTTGGTAGGCCTCGGTGAAGACCTGCTCCACGCGCGCATCGACCTCTTTCACGATGTCCAGGAGGTCATCGCGGGTGCGCTTGAGATCGTCGAGTTGCTCCGACAAGAAGCGATGGCGTTCTTCCATCGCCGAGTACTCCTCAAGCGCGAGCGGGTTCACTTTGCCAAGCAGCGCGAGCCCGCGCTCGGCTTCCTTCAACCGCTTTTCCTGCTCGGCGCGCACATACGGGTACGGCTCCGGATCGGGTTCGTCTTCGGGGATTTCATCACCCGGGGCTCGTGGCGACGGAGGAACGAGCTGGTCCGGGCCGTATTCACCGATGAGGATCTCGGCTTCGATGCCGTACTCCTCCATGGCCTTGGCTTCCATCTGCTCGATGCGCATGCGCTGCTCGGCGCGGGCAAGTTCGTCGCGGTGCACGCTGTCGCGCAGCCCGTCGAGCTCACTGCCCAGGGATCGCAATTGTTCGCGCACGACGCTGAGTTGCTCTGTTCGCTGCGTTGCCGCGCGATCGAGCTCACTACGACGACGCTGCGCGTGACCCACGGAGTGATCGATGCGGGTACGCACGGTGCCGATCGCCCGCACCACTGCCTCAGCGACGATCAGGTCCCGTGCGCGGCGTTCACGTCGCTCTTGCGCGGCTGCCCGTGCCGCTCGCTCGGCCTCGGCATCGCGCTCCAAGCCAGCTGCCCGTTCGGCAACGGCAGCAACGCGTTCTTCCGCGGTGCGCATCGACAACCGGGCATCTACTTCGGTAGCGCGCGCTGCCTGCGCAGCTTCGAGCAATTCACCGCGTCGGTCCGGGCCGGGATCAGCGACCGGTTCTTCGTGCATCGCGCGAAGGCGTTCCCGCAACTCGGCGATGGCGGCTTCGTCGCCGGCCAACGCCTGCTTCGCTGCTTCCAGCGCCTGTTCCAAACGCTCGGCCTCAGCTGCTGCCGCGCGCGCGACCTGACCTAGTTGCCCAAGTTTCTCGGCAACCGCAGCCATCTGCGCATCGGATTCGTGCAACTGGGACAGTGCCTGTTCGACGCTCGCAGCCGCCTGGGTTTGCCGTTCCCGAGCGGTGGCCAGATCGAAGCGCAGCCGCTCCCCTTCGCCGACAAGTCGGTCCAGTTCGGCGCGGGCCTGCTCGAAAGCAGCCTGCAATTCCACGAGTGAGTCGCTCACCGCGGAGCCGCCCCGCACGATTCCGCGGGAGAAGACATCGCCAGCTTCACTCACCCAGGTGAGGTCGGGGCGCGTGCGCATCCCCTGCGCGGCTTGCTGCACGTCGTTTACGACGACGGCACCGTTGAGCAACGCATCGACCGCTGGGCGGATTTCATCTGAGCAACGCACCAAATCGCGCAGCCAACGTCCGGCTGGCGCTGGCTCCAAAGCGCCCCGGTTGTGCATTGCGGAGTCTTCGACGACCACCATGGCCGCACGCCCGCCAGCCGATTCCTTCAGCACCGCCACGGCATCCACCGCAGTGGAAGTGCCACGCACCACGACAGCGTCGGCCATGTCGGCGAGAACCGCTGCCACGGCGTGCTCGGCCCCACCGTCGATATGCAACTGCTCAGCGAGTGCACCCACCACGCCCGGTAGCCCGGATTCGACCAACGCCGCTCCAGCATCCGAACGTTTCATGCCCAGTTCCAGCGCTTGACAGGTTGCCTCGGCAGCGGCCCGCTCCCGCTCGATCCGCGCCTCGCTGGCCCGAAGCTCTTCGACGGCGGCATCGGCCTCGGCGAGGGCTGCTTGGGCTCGCTCGTGGGCTTCATCTAGGCCGACCTCGCCTTGGTCCAGGCCCACGATGTCCACCTCGACACTGGCGAACTCGCTTTGGGCCGAATCGGCCCGGGCGCGCGCTTCGGCGATTTGCCCCTCGAGTCGGGAGATCTCGGCGCTTCGCGCATCGCGACGGGACGCAGCGGAGTTGACCTGACCTTCCAAGGTGGCCAGACCTTCGCGCCGATCGGCGGCGGCGGCCTCGAGCGCTTCGATCCGTCGCTGTTCGGTCTCGGAGGCTCCCTCGGCGCGATGCCGATTGGCTTCGGCGGTGGCGAGTGCGTCGCGCAGCGCCTCGACCTCTCGGCCGAGTTCGAACTCCGAGGCGCGCAGCGATCGTGCTTCGGCATCGAGTTGCTCGGGATCACGCCCGGGAACCTGCGTGTCCTCGTCTTCGGGTTGCAGGTGCCGCACGGTGGCGCGCGCGAGTTGGTCGAGCCCGTGGAAGCGCTCGCGGGTAGCCGAGAGCGCGAACCAGGTTTCCTGCGCGGCCGCCAACTGCGGGGCTTGTTCTTGCTGTTCGGCTTCGAGTTCGCTTTCGCGCGCGGTTGCTTCCTGCATTGCGGTTTCGACCTGCTGTTGGCGGGTACGCAGCGCGGTTTCGTCGGCGACTTCGGCTTCGAGTTCGGTGCGCGCCTGCAGCAGATCGTCGGCCAGTATGCGAAGGCGTGAATCGCGCACATCGGTTTGGATGACAACTGCCCGACGCGCAACTTCCGCCTGCTTGCCCAATGGCTTCAGTTGACGTCGTAGTTCGGATGTGAGGTCTTGCAGTCGCGTGAGATTGGCTTCCATCGCGTCGAGTTTGCGCAGCGCTTTTTCCTTGCGCTTGCGGTGCTTGAGCACGCCCGCGGCTTCCTCGATGAACCCGCGACGGTCCTCCGGGGTGGCATGCAAGATGGAGTCGAGTTGACCTTGGCCGACGATCACGTGCATCTCGCGCCCGATGCCCGAATCGGATAGCAGCTCTTGGATGTCCAGCAGTCGGCACTGCTCGCCGTTGATCGCGTATTCCGATCCGCCGTTGCGGAACAAGGTGCGCGAGATCGTCACTTCGGAGAACTCGATGGGAAGGGCTCCGTCGGTGTTGTCGATCGTCAGCGCCACCTCCGCGCGACCGAGCGGAGCCCGCCCGGAGGTTCCCGAGAAGATGACGTCTTCCATCTTGCCGCCGCGCAGGCTCTTGGCGCCCTGCTCGCCCATCACCCAGGACAGCGCATCGACCACGTTGGACTTGCCCGAGCCGTTGGGGCCGACCACGCAGGTGACGCCGGGTTCGAACTCCAGCGAGGTGGCCGAGGCGAAGGACTTGAAACCCTTCAAGGTGAGCGTCTTCAGGTGCACGGGCCGGACATCTCCATTCGGTGACGTCCCCACGTGGGTGGGGATCGGGTGCGGGGAAGGCGCAGCCCGATGCTACCCACGCCGGCTCCCCGCCCGGCCTCACCACGCGGACGGCCCACACCTAGGCGTTTCCCCCGGAATCCGGGGGAAGTGACTCGTTTCCCCCGGCTGGCCGGGGGAAACGGAGCGAACCCCCCGGATTCCGGGGGAAACGCTCAGGGGGTGGGGTGGCGGCGCGGGGTGCGCTGGCAGCGGGGGCACGAGAAACTCGAGCGGTTCATGAATGCCTCGCGGCGAATGGGAGACCCGCACCGGTGGCACGGCTCGCCTTCGCGACCGTAGGCATCGAGCGACCGATCGAAGTAGCCCGATTCGCCGTTGACGTTCACGTATAGCGAGTCGAAGCTCGTCCCCCCTTGGGCAAGGGCGGCGTCCATGACATCTTGCGAATGTGCGAGGAGCTCAAGTACTCGCGCCTGGCTGAGCTTGCCCGTGGGCCGTCGCCCATGCAGCCTCGAGCGCCAGAGTGCTTCGTCGGCGTAGATGTTGCCGATCCCGGACACAACCGACTGATCCAGCAGGACCCGCTTGATCTCGGTGTCTTTGCGTCGGATCAACCGCGCGGTTGCCGTGGCATCGAATCGAGGATCAAGTGGGTCGCGAGCAATGTGCTCGATGCTCCGCGGCAGGCCGCCGCGCAGTTCGTCGAGATAGACGCCACCGAAGGTCCGCTGATCCACGAAACGCATCTCTCGCTCGTGGTCGGCGAAGGCGATCCGCACCCGCAGGTGCTTTTCATCGTCGGCAGCCACCGGTTGCATGAGCACCTGGCCACTCATCCCCAGATGCACCACGAGGGCGAATTCGTCCTTGCTGGTCAACGGCAGCCACAGGTACTTGCCGCGCCGGCTAGCGCACCGGAACGAGTCACCGGTGAGCGCGCCTTCGATGGCAGCGGCTCCGCCGGGACTACGGCGAATGGATCGCGGATAGAGCACCTCTACCTCGGCGATCGTGCGGGCAGTTGCCCACCGGTCGATTCCCCGCCGGACGACCTCTACCTCGGGAAGTTCAGGCATCGCCGCCGAGGGCGGCGTAGGCCTGAGCGGCGGCCTCCTGCTCTGCGACCTTCTTGCTGCGGCCGTGGCCGGATCCCAGCACTCGACCGCCCACGATCACCTCCGCGGTGAACTCCTTCGCATGATCCGGTCCGGTGTCGCTGACCCGGTATTCCGGAACCCCGCTGTCGGTCTCCGCGGCTCGCTCCTGCAAGGAGGTTTTCCAATCCAGGCCGGCACCGAGGTTCGCCGATGTTGCGATCAACGGACCGAAAATACGTTCGATGAACGAGCGGGTGCTCTCCAAGTCGGTCGACATGTACATCGCGCCGATCACCGCTTCCATGGCGTCGGCGAGTATCGAGGACTTGTCGTGGCCTCCGGTGCTCTCCTCCCCCTTGCCGAGGAGCAGATAGTCACCAAGACCCAGGGCGCGGGCAACCCCAGCGAGCGCCTGGGCGTTCACTACCGCGGCTCGAAGTTTCGCGAGTTGTCCCTCCGGTTCGTCCGGAAAGTCTCGGTACAAGCGCTCGGTCACGACGATGCCGAGAACCGAATCGCCGAGGAACTCCAGGCGTTCGTTGGTCGGCAAGCCACCGTTCTCGTAGGCGTAGGAACGGTGAGTCAGTGCCTGACGCAGCAGAGCCGGATCCATCGACTGACCCAGTGCGGTCATCAATTGCCCCAACGATCCGTCGACACCCGACGAGGTCATCTCGCTCACCCTTTCGTTCGCATGGTGTCGTCCGGGGCGCTGTTTGTCGACACCGATCGTTCGTGGATGGACACGACGATAGCGACAAGTTCACCGATCGTCACCGGTTGCGCGTCCTGTGGTGGATCACTATCGATCGGGTACCCGAGACGGTCGCTGACGACCGCCCACTCCCCCGCTGTGCCCGACCAACCCAAAGAACTCAGCGGAGTGTCCGATCGCACTGTTTGCGGATCGACATTCAGTGCGCGCGCAACCACAACGACGTCCTCTGGATCGACGATGCCGTTCACGCGCTACTCGCTCTCCGGTTCACCACGGGCGTCCAACGACGAGAAGTCACGCAGCGATCCTCGAAGTCGATCGATGACCGCAGCATCGAGCAACTGCACAGCTCGGTTGATGCAGGCAACGATCTCATCCCGCCCAGAGGCACCATGGCCCACCACGACAGCGCCGGGAACGCCCAGCAGCACACCACCGGATAGGAAGTGCGACGTGCGCAGCACACCCTGCGCGGGTTCAGGGTCGTTGTAGACATGCGACATCGCTGCGACCGACCAGCGCAGGGCGCCCTCCATGGACTTCAAGGCAACATTGCCGGTGAAACCGTCCACGACCACAACATCAGCCGGGCATTCACCCAAGAGATCGTGACCTTCGACTGCACCCACGTAACGCTCGGCGAAGTGCTGCTCGAGTTGGATGTCGGTGTTCTTGCGCAATCTGTCGCCCTTGCCGCGCTCGGATCCGATGCTCAACAACCCCACGCTCGGCTGCTTGATGCCTCGCGCCTCGGCGTAGGCCAGCCCACAGGCGGCGAAGCGGACGAGATCGTGCTCGGTTGCGAACGGCGCGGCCCCGCAATCCACCAGCACGACCGGACCCCGTGCACTCGGTAGTTCAACGGCGAGCCCGGGCCTGCCCATACCCGGAAGTCGACCGAGGCTCAGGACGCTAGCGGCGACGGTCGCTCCGGTGTGTCCGATGGAAACGAAGGCGTCGGCCTGCCCATCGCGAACGGCGCGGATTCCCACATTGCTCGCTACCGCCTCGCGCTCACGCAGCAGGGCAAGGGTGTCGTGCGAGGTTGCTGTCATCGGCACGCACGAATCGGCATGCATGACTCGGTGCCCGCCGGCTTCGGTGAGGTCCACCCCACGTTGATGCAGAAGTTCTTGGGCTTGCTCGCGGGGACCGACGATGCACAGGTTCACCCGATCGTCGTCGGAATCGTGCAGGTAGGCCGCAACAGCGTCCGCGACGACCTCCGGTCCGGCATCGCCTCCGAAGAAGTCGATGGCGACCCGGGGCATTGACTACACGTCCAGAACGCGTCGCTTGGCGTAGGTGCCGCAGTTCGGGCAGGCGGTGTGGGACGGCCGCTTCTCCTTGCACCGTGCGCAGGTCACGAGGGTCGGCGCGCTGGCTTTCCACTGCGAACGCCGACTGCGGGTGTTCGAACGGGACATCTTGCGCTTGGGGACAGGCACGGTGGTTCCTTCTCTCGGGTGTGCAGGCGCTTTGTGGGCGTCTGCTCAACTCAGGCGGCGCCTATCATTCCCTACCGCTCTTGATCGTCCTCGCTGGCCCCCTTGCCGGCGTCTTCCAACAGGGCCTCCAGGGCGGCCCAGCGCGGATCGGTGTCGGGGTGATCGTGCGGGGTATCGAGGGATTCCAGCCGCTCGCCGCACTGGGGGCAGATACCGGCGCAGTCCGGGGAGCACAAAGGTGCCAGCGGCAGCGAAAGCACGACGGCATCGCGCAACGGCCCCTCGATATCGATGGTGTCGTCGTGCACTTCGGGCTCGGGTTCCTCGGCATCGCCGGTGGCGTCGCCGTCGGCTGCGCCCCTCACAATCGCACCCGAAGCATCGGTAGCCGGGTAGACGAACAACTGCTCGAGTTCCACGGTCTCAGCCCACTCGATCGGATCAAGGCACCGCGAGCACTCGGCGGTCACATCGACGTCGGCGGTGCCGCTCATCCAGATGCCCTCGACCACCGACTCCAGCGCGATGTCGATATCGATCGGTGATTCCGGGGCGACGCGGGCCATCGCAACCGAAAGATCCGCCGGCGCTGGAATCTCCCGGGCGACCTCGAGCACACTTCCCGGTGAACGTGGCAACCGTGAGACGTCGATCGCCGTCGCGGCGACGTCGGACATGCTCAGTACTCCTCGCGCGCCTCGGCGTCGAAGAACTCCCCGCCACCTTCTACCGGCGCGAGGTCCTCGTACATCTGGCTGCGAATGCGTTCGCGGCCACGGTCCACCGTTTGCAGGGTCTTTTGCAAGGTGATCTCAAAGCTCGCGAGTTTGGCGTCGATGTAATCGTCGGTTTCCTGTCGCATGCGCGCAGTGTCCGTGACCGTCTCGCCGCGAAGGGCCTCGGCTTCGGCGACGGCCGCGAGGTACACCTCGTGCTCGGAGACCATCTTGTCGGCTTCGGTGCGAGCCCGTTCCAAGATGCGGTCGGCCTCGCGCCTACCGTCTTGCACAACCGCCTCGCGGTCCGCGAGCAGCTCATCAGCCCGCTGCACCGAATCCGGCAACAGTTGGCGGATCTCGTCGATGAGGTCGAGCACCTGGGAGCGGTTGATGACGCACGATGCCGACAACGGCATGGACTTGGCATCCTCGACGAGCACGGTCAACTCATCGAGCCGTTCTTGGATGTCCACTCCTAGGCCTCCTGTTGGTCCAGCCCCGCCGCCTGCGGGCCCTTCTCACATTGTGTCGGAGAACTTCTCAGGGAAGCGATCCAACACGGCCTGGGGCACCAACCCGGTGACGTCCCCACCGTGGCGGGCCACTTCCTTGATCAGGCTGGAGGACAGGTAGCTGTACTGGGGGTTGGTGGAGACGAACAAGGTCTCGATCTCCGCGAGCCGGTGGTTCATCTGGGCCATCTGCAGCTCATAGTCGAAGTCGCTCACCGCCCGCAGGCCCTTCACGATCGCCTCGATGCCGTGCTCACGGCAGTAGTCCACCAGCAGGCCGTGGAAGGAATCAATCCGGACGTTGGGCAGGTCCGCAGTCACCTCGCGAAGGAGGTCCATGCGCTCTTCGACGCTGAACATGCCGGCTTTGTTCCGGTTCACCAGAACGGCAACGGTTACTTCGTCGGCGAGGCGCGCGGCTCGAATGAAGACATCGAGATGTCCATTGGTGACGGGGTCGAAGGACCCCGGGCAGATCGCCCTCATCGCGGTAGTTCCTCCCGCCCGTCGATGGCTCGACCGTACCAAAGCGCGGTGTCTCCGTAGGTGCGTTCGTCGGTGGTCTCGATGGAACGTGGGAATGGGCACTCCCCTCGCTTGTCGCGCTCCACGACCACGATCGCATCAGCTGCGAACCACCCGGCCGCGAGTCCACTGGTCAGGACCTGTTCCACGTTGGTGGCGTCGTCGTCATACGGCGGATCGGCGATCACCACATCGAAGGCGCCCCCGGGTGGCGCTGACATCAACGCTCGTCCTGCCTCGGCGCGCAAGACGGCAACCCCTTGGGCATTGAGTTGCGCGATGTTGGCCTCGATGGCTCGGACCGCTCCAAGTGCACGATCCACCGCCAACACCCGCGTTGCGCCGCGGCTCCACGCCTCCAGCGCGATCGCCCCGGAACCGGACCACAGGTCGCAAACGGCTACCTGACCCCAGGACCGACCTTCGGCGGCCAATCGCGCCTCGATGCTGGCGAACATGGCTTCGCGCACTCGATCCGAGGTGGGCCGGGTACCGGAGGCGGGAATGGTCAACCGGCGTCCGCGCGCGGTACCCGCGATGATGCGTGTCACGTCTTGTCCAAGAACTCGGCCTGCTCGTTGTCGAGCGCGGCGATGGCCGCCCGTAGCGCTGGATGTTCACCCAACGACGGATCTTGCGACAGTAGCGATTCGGCGAGCGCGCGAGCTTCGATGATCACATCGGCGTCTTGCACAACGCGCAGCAGGCGCAAAGAGGACCGAACACCGGACTGCGATCCCCCGAGCACATCACCTTCGCGCCTGATTTCCAGGTCGCGCCTAGCCAACTCGAATCCGTCCCGAGTCGCGGCCACCGCGTCGAGCCGCTCCCTCGCCGGCGACCCGCTCGGCGCGGAACTGACCAAGAGGCACACGCCCGGCAAGGAACCTCGCCCGATCCGACCGCGCAACTGATGCAGCTGCGAGATCCCGAAGCGGTCAGCATCGAACACGACCATCATCGTCGCGTCGGGTACGTCCACACCGACCTCGATCACCGTCGTCGAGACAGCCAGATCCACATTCCCGGTTGCCAGGCCGGTCATCACTGCGTCCTTTTCTTCCCCCGACATCCGACCGTGCAATGCAGCGATGTTCGCCTCCGGCAGCCGGCGTCGTGCTTCCTCGAGAACATCCTCGACCGTCGCTGCCGCTGTGGTGCCCGATTGCGGATCATCGTCGGGATCTTGGGCATCGATGCGCGGGCACACGATGAACACCCGGTGACCTGCCTCGATCTCCTCACCAGCGCGTTGCCACAACCGACCAACATGCGCGGGTTGATGGATCGGATCGACCACATGCGTGGCGACATCGGCTCGACCGGAGGGCACTTCGGCCAACGTCGAAACATCGAGGTCACCGAAAACGGTCATCGCCACGGTCCGCGGAATCGGTGTGGCCGTCATGACTAACACGTGCGGATGGGTGCCGTCGGGGGCGCGGCGGGCAAGCGCTGCACGTTGCTCAACACCGAAACGGTGCTGCTCGTCGATGACCACGAGCCCAAGATCGGCGAACTCCACCGATTCCTCCAGGAGGGCGTGCGTGCCGACGATGAGCCCTGCGCGACCACTGGCGATCGCCTCGAGGGCTTCACGGCGCTCCCGGGAACGAGCCGACCCAGTGAGTAGAACAACTTGCGTTCCGTTCACTCCATCGACGCCGCTTGCCTCCAACAACGTCCCCGCTTGACCGAGGGGTCCAAGGAGCGCACGGATGCCAGCAGCGTGCTGCGATGCGAGCACCTCGGTTGGTGCCAGCAGCACCGCCTGGCCGCCGTCGGCCACCACATCGAGCATTGCCCGGACTGCCACCACCGTCTTGCCGCTACCGACATCGCCTTGCAGTAGTCGCTGCATCGGGATGTCCCGAGCGATGTCCGCACTGATCTGGGCACCGACCTCTCGTTGCCCATCGGTCAACGCGAACGGCAACGCTGCATCGAACGCCTGCCGCAGCTGCGAGCCTTCGTCCGTGCGCGGCTGGGCCCGGTGTCCCTGGGCGATCAACCGACGTTCGACCAGCGCGGCCTGCAGCACAAGCGCTTCTTCGAAGGCCAATCGGTGACGCGCCTGTTCGATCTGTTCGCGCGTGGTCGGGCGATGGATGCCTTCCAGCGCTGTGCGTAGATCGCACACACCGGCCTGTTCCCGAAGGCTCGGCTCGAGCGGATCGAGTTCAAGCAGCTCACTGCCGAAGGCATCGAGCACCACTCCCACGGAGGTCTGGATCTGCCACGTGGTCACCGACTTGCTCGACGGGTACACCGGGATGATCGCACCGGCAAAACCCGCAGCGCGTTCCTCCGAGGCCTCGTCCAGCATCACGTACTGCGGGTGCGCGAGTTGGCGTCGCTCCCGATAGGTGCTGACGGTGCCGGCGAAAAGTCCTCGCTGACCGACCCGCAGTTCGCGTTCGCGCCAGGCTTGGTTGAAGAAGGTGATGACCAGGGAGTCAGTCCCGTCGGTCACCAGGACTTCCAGGATCGAACCCTTCTTTTGACGCATCCGGCGGGCAGTCACCGAGGCGATATCGGCCACGACTGTCACATGGTCCTTATCGACCAGGCTGGCGATGGCGGTGAGCTCACCGCGCTCCGCGTAGCGCCGTGGGTAGTGACGCAACAGATCCCGCACCGTCACCAGACCCAGACCGCGCTCCAGGGCCCCGGCGGTTCGACCACCGAGGAGCCCGCGGAGTTTGGTGTCCCATACGCCCTGCGACGTCACGGCGTGGACGCTACCGGGCCGAAGGCGCAGGCGGCGGGGTCACGCATGCTGGCGCCAGGGGTGTCGGCTACCCTTATGCGGCTGTCACCGACTCGGTGCAGCCGCATCGAACGTCTCGAACCGGAGAGCAACTGCTCTTCGGGCTGGAAATCAAGGAGTGCACCGTGGCTGCCACCTGCGATGTCTGCGGCAAGGGTCCCGGTTTCGGGCACAACATCTCCCACTCGCATCGGCGCACCAAGCGGCGCTGGAACCCCAATATCCAGCGGGTGCGAGCCAAGGTCGGCGCAACCCCCAAGCGCATGAATGTGTGCACCTCGTGCATCAAGGCGGGCAAAGTCACCCGCGCGTGAGTTTCGCTTAGCCGAAGTGGGCGAAGCCGCCTGACTCATCGCCCCACGGGGCACCATCCACTGTGACGACTACATCGTCGCCCGCGCGTTCGCGCGCGTTTCCAATTACGACGAATCCCTCCGGCAGTTTGCCCTTGGCCGGGAACGCCGCCACAAGCGCATGGTCATCTCCCCCGGTGAGCATCCACCCGCGTGCATCAACGTTGTAGGCAGCCGCTGCCGCTTGCATAGGTTCGGGAACCTCGAAGGCAGCGTTGCCCTCGGTGGTCAGTTCGATGTCTATCCCCGAGGCCTGGGCGACATGGCCTAGATCGGCGATGAGCCCGTCGCTGACATCGATCATCGCGTGGGCGCCTGCCTGCGCAGCCCTCGGTCCGGCGGTGTAGTCGATCTGCGGATAACGATGCGCATCCACGAGCGCCTTCGGCGACCGGAATCCTCGCCCGAGCACCGCCACTCCCGCAGCAGCCCAGCCCAACCGCCCGCACACGGCGATCCGATCCCCTGGCTGCGCTCCGCTGCGGGTGATCGGTGCACGGCCGTCTAACGAGCCCAGCGCGGTTACCGAAATCACGATCGCATCGCCCTCGGTGGTGTCACCACCCGCGAGCACCGCACCGGCCGCCGAGCACTCTTGGGTCAATCCGGCAGCCATCTCATTCACCCAAGCAACGGGCAGGTCTCCTGGCGCGACCAGCCCGACGAGAACGCTGGTGGCCTGCCCGCCCATGGCGTTGACATCGGACAAGCTCGCGGCGGCGGCCCGCCTGCCCACATCGATGGCACTGGACCAATCGCGGCGAAAATGCCGGCCCTCAACCAACACGTCCACGCACGCGACCACCCGGCCATCGCCGGCGGCGAGCACGGCGGCGTCGTCCCCGGGTCCGACCTCGGCGATTTCCGCAGGGACATCGGTGGTTTCGATTATCCAGTCGATCACGGCGAACTCGCCGACATCGCGCAGCGTGCGTTCGCCGGTCATGTGTTGCCCTTCACAGAAGTAGTCTCAGGTGCGTGGTCGCGCCAGCCTACGTCGCTTCTCTCGCGATCGGGGTGATCGTGGCGGGCACTGCGCTCGGTGGTTGCGCGCGACCGGTCGCGGTGCAAGCCCCGAGCATCTCGACGGCGTGCGAACCGGTCCTAGCCGCGGCGCCCATCAGGGTGCTTGGCGAACTGCAACGCGAGACCACGCCAACGAACGCAGCGGCCATCGCGTGGGGGGATCCACCGATCGTGTTGGCGTGCGGGGTCGATATCGACGTGCCTGCCGATGCGCAGATCGTTGAGGTCGATGGAATCGCCTGGGTTGCCCAAAGCGACGACGCCGGCACCGTGTTCACGACCTTCGAGGCCGATCCGGCGATCCAGGTGCGCGTCCCTGCCGCCTACCGCCCGGAGGTCGAGGTGCTCACCGACCTCGACGCCATGCTCGCCGAAGAGTGAAGTTGCGCCCGATATGTCATGATCCATAGATGCCCCGCATCGACGCACCCACGATCACCGAGCACCGCGACCAGCGTCGGGCCGCGCTGCTGGCTGCCGGCCACGAGTTGGTGCTGACCGGAGGGCCGACGGCGGTGACCATGACGGCGGTGGCCGCCCGCGCCGGGCTGTCGCGTCCCGCGGTGTACGAGTACTTCGCTTCCACGCAGGATCTGCTCTCGGCTGTCCTCAGCGAGCGCATGGAGGTCTGGACCCAGGAGGTCGATCGGGCACTCGCCCAGGAGACCTCCCCTGAGGAGAAGGTGCTCACCTACGTGCGCGTTTCTCTGGAGTTGATCAGCGACGGTAGCCACGGGCTATTGGTGCTGCTGAGCAGCGAGACCCTGCCGGCGGATGTCCGTCGCACCCTCAGTGCTCTGCACGCCACCTTGGCTGCGCCGTTGAGTTCTGCGATGCAAGATCTCGGGATCACCGATGTCGATCGGGCCACCCGGTACGTGCAGGGCTTGGTCGAAGCCGCCGCCCGCCGGATCGAACCGGGGCAAGATCCGTCCGCGGAAATCGAGTCCGCCACGATCTTCGCGGTGTCCGGGGTCCGCGCCCTCGCCGGCGTCTAACGCAAACCAGGCTGGCGGGCCGCCGCCTCGAGCACCAACGAGTCGATCAGATCGGCGTAGGGCACACCCGAGGCTTCCCACATCCGCGGGAACATCGAGATCGGCGTGAACCCGGGCATGGTGTTCACTTCATTGACCACGATGTCCGTGCCTCTGACGAAGAAGTCCACGCGGGCCAACCCCTCGCACCCGGCGGCACGAAAGCACCTCTTCGCCAGCTCTTGGATCTGCTCCACGGCGTGTTGGTCCAACTCGGCGGGAACGATGAGTTCAGCGCCGTCGGCGATGTACTTGGCGTCGAAGTCGTAGAAGTCGAAACCCTCGCGCACGCGAATCTCCGCCGGAGCGCTGGCAAGCACGCGACCGCTTAAGTCTTGACGCACCGCGCACTCGATCTCGCGGGCGCCGACCATTCCCTGCTCCACGACCACCCGCGGATCATGCTGGCGTGCGATGTCGATCGCCGCCGCTACATCGTCTGCGAAACGATCAGGAAGGTTCGGCTCCGTGGCGAGACGCTCGACGCGCGTGATGCCTACGGAAGATCCAGCCCGCGAGGGCTTGACGAACACCACCGGCGCGAGTTCCTGGATGCGGGCGAGTGACGCATCGGCGTCGGTGGGCCAATCCGGACCCACGATGGGCACCCAGGGCGTGACGGGAATACCGGAAGCCGCCAGCACCTGCTTGAGGGTGAGTTTGTCCATACACAACGCCGAGGCCAACACACCCGAGCCGACGTACGGGATACCGGCGAGTTCGAGCAGCCCTTGGATCGTGCCGTCTTCACCCCACGGTCCGTGCAAGACGGGAAAGACGACGTCCACCCGCGTGGGCGCCCCGTCGATCAAGACGCCGTGGGTCCGCGGATCGGTTGTGAAGACAACCGACGCTGGGCCGTCCGTGACGATGGGCAACTCCACACCGCGAAGATCGCTGGGGCGTCGCTCGTAGCGCACCATGGCGCCAGTCGGGGTGACCGCGATCGGCAACACGGTGTGACCCGCAGCCTCCAGGGCCTCCCACACGGCTGCGGCGCTGATGCAGGAAATGGAGTGTTCGCTGCTACGCCCACCGAACACGAGCGCCACCGTCGAAGCCGACATGGTGCGCACGGTATCGGCCTGGCGTTACCGAGCGCCGAAACACCACTACGGTCAGGGCATGAGCGAGAGGCACCACGCGGTAGATCAGGCCACGCTCGCGGTGACGGCTGGGCGACCTCCCCGCACCCCGGATGCCCCGCTGAACACCCCGATCGTTGCCGCCTCCACCTTCGTTGCGGGCGGTGACATCGAGTACGCGCGCGAAGGTGGACCGACCATCGCCGCCTTCGAAGAGCTGGTGGCGCAGTTGGAGTCGGTCGATCTCCCGACCCCTGCACAGGCGGTCGCCTTCTCTTCCGGCATGGGCGCCGCCGACGCAATCTTGGACCTGGTGCCCCTCGGTGGCCGGGTCATCGCACCGACCACTGCTTACACCGGAGTCGCAGCGCGCTTGCGAGAACTGGGCGATCGGGGAGCTATCGAACTCGACCTTGTCGATATCAGCGACACCGCTTCGGTTTTGTCCGCGATCGACCAACCGGCCGCGTTGTTGTGGCTGGAATCCCCCACCAATCCGCTGCTTGAGCGGGCCGATCTCGATGCCGTGCTCAGCGCTGCCCGCACGCGAGGCCTGCGCTCGGTCGTGGACAACACCTTCGCCACCCCGATCCTGCAACGGCCGTTGAACTCGGGGGCCGATGTCGTGATGCACAGCGCCACCAAGGCACTCTCCGGCCACTCCGATCTGCTGATGGGCGCTCTGGTCACTAGTGATGCCGACCTCGCCGAGTCATTGCGGGGCAGGCGCACCCTCCTCGGTGCAACACCCAGCGCCTTCGACGCCTACCTGGCAACCCGCGGCATCCGCACCTTGCCGCTACGCATCGAGCGCGGGCAACAAACCGCCGCCCTGTTGGCGGAAAGGCTCGCCGCGGAGCCATCGATCAGCCGAGTGCGGCACTTCGGCACGATGCTCACTATCGAATTCGGCAAGGACGCGCAGCGCGCCGACCGCGTATGCAACGCCACCCGCATCTGGGTGCATGCCACCAGTTTGGGGGGCGTGGAATCGTCGTTGGAACGACGGCGTCGCTGGCCGTTGGAGGCAGCGCATGTCCCCGACGATCTGGTGCGGTTGTCCGTGGGAATCGAAGCCCCCGAAGACCTGTGGCGGGATCTGCACGAGGCGCTGCAAGCGACTTAGGCAGTACCTGCTAGCCGCGCGCGTCGGTCTCCGAACGGGTATCGCGCGCCATGAACGCCGCCGCCATCACGGTTGGTGAATGCCCATGGTGCAACACGTTCACCACCTGCTCGGTGATCGGCATCTCCACCCCGTGCTCGCGGGCCAACTCCAAGATCGGCGTGCAACTCTTGTAGGCCTCGCAGGTCTGTCGGGTGATGTCGATCGTCTCCTCGACAGTCAACCCGGAGCCGATGTTCTCCCCGAAGGTGCGATTACGGGACAGCGACGACTGACACGTTGCCACCAGGTCACCAACACCAGCCAGACCTTGGAAGGTCAACGGATCGGCACCCAGCGCCACCCCGAGGCGGGCCATCTCCGCCAGACCGCGGGTGATGAGCGAGGCTTGTGAGTTCTCCCCTAGCCCCATCCCAACGGCCATACCGTTCGCCACGGCGATCACATTCTTGACCGATCCGCCGATTTCGGTGCCGATCACATCGGTCGTCCAGTACGGCCGGAAGTAGTTCGTGGTGCAGGCCGCCTGAATCGCCTGCGCTGTTTGGGCATCGGTGCACGCGACGGTACTTGCGGTTGGCTGACGCTGCACGATTTCCCTCGCCAGATTGGGTCCGGAGATCACCGAAATCTGTTCGCTCGGGGTGCCGAGGGTTTGCGCAATCACCTCGCTCATCCGCATCGTCGTACCTATCTCGATGCCCTTGATGAGCGAGACGATGACCGCCGAAGTGGGGATAACCGATTTCCATTCCAGGAGATTGGCTCGCACGGCCTGCGCGGGAAGCGCAAGCACCACTAGTTCGGCTCCGTCTAGTGCCTCCGCGGCCGACAACGTGGCACGAATGCCATCGGGTAATTCCACTCCCGGGTGGTACGTACGGTTCTGCCTGATCGTGGTGATCTGCTCGACGGTGCGCTCATCTCGCGACCAGATCGTCACATCGCATCCGGCGTGGGCCAGCACCATGGCGAAGGCCGTGCCCCAGGAGCCCGACCCCATCATCGCTACCTGCATCAATGACCACCTTGCGGCGAAGGATCCGCGGGCGCACCGTGGTGCTCAGGGACGAACCTGTGCGCCGGCGGCTCGCCGCCACGGATCTTGGCCAATTCAGCACTCAGCGCGTCCATGATCCGGTCGGTCGCCTCCTCGAGAGTGTCATGGTCCATCGGACGATCGGCGAAGTCCGATAGGTCCACCGGCTCCCCGACGGAAACGTGCATCGTCTTGCGGGGCAACAACCGAAGTTCCTTGCGGTAGGGACGCATAACTTCGGTTGCACCCCACTGCGCCATCGGCAACACCGGCCGGCCTGTCGCGAGCGCGATTCGCGCGGCCCCGGTCTTGCCGGCCATCGGCCACTCGCCTGGATCCTTGGTGATCGTTCCTTCGGGGTACACAACAACGCATTCCCCGCGCTGGACAGCGGCAATCGCATCGCGAACCGCCGCTACTGCTTCCTTCGTTTCCCGATAGACGCGAATCTGCCCGGCGCTTTCGATGATCGAGCCGATCACCGGCACCCGGAAGACCGACTCCTTGGCCAGGAAGCGAGGTGGCCGATCGTTCTCCCACATGGCGTGCGCGATAACCAACGGGTCGAACCAAGAGATGTGGTTCGCCACGACGATGATGCCGCCGTCGTCGGTATTCAGCCGCTCCATCCCACGCCAATCGCGCTTGGTGAAGCCTGTCATCACCGGCCACAGCAAGAACACCGCGATCCGATATCCCGGACCGAGCCGCCAGCGACGCCGCACCCGCGGCACACGGCGGATCGAATGACCGGTCATCCGCGCAGGCTAGTAGGTCAAAGCCCAGCAACGCCGGGGATAGCGTTCAATAGGCCGGTGGATACGTGGACCGCGATCGTGCCTATCCGCTCGCTGCATACGGGAAAGTCCCGGCTCACAGGACGCCCGGATCTCTTCGCCCTGACCGAATCCTTCGCCCGGGACGTCCTCGCCGCTTGCGCGAACTGCCCGGAGATCGACGAGGTGATCGTGGTCACCTCCGATCCGCAGGTGGTCGAACTCGCCGAGCAATGCGGTGCACGGGGCCTGCTGCAAGCACCGCCGGAGGGAATTAACGAAGCTATTGCCCAAGGTCGAGCCGCCTCCCGCGAAGGGTCACCGGTGGTGGCGATTCTCGGCGACACACCGTGCCTGACCGGCGCCGTCTTGACCACTGTCCTCGCCGCAGCCACCGAGCACGACGTTTCATTCGTCGCCGATACCGCTGGCACTGGGTCGACCATCTGGTGTTCGCGGATCCCGGGTGCCACGTCCCACTTCGGTCACCACTCTCGCGCCCACCATCGGGCGATGGGTGCGGTGGAACTTGGCAGCGATCAGCGGGGTGAACATTGGTTGCGCGCACGACGCGACGTCGACACCGCCATCGATCTGTGGGACGCGCAACGGATCGGCGTCGGCCCCGCTACCAACCGCACCTTGTCCTGAACGACAAGTGTCCTGAGAAACAAATCGGGGACCGCCGATAACGACGGTCCCCGATCCGAAGCGATAGTTAGCGACGCGTGGCCTTCTTGGCCGGTGCCTTCTTCGCAGTCTTCTTGGCGGCGGCCTTCTTGGCCGGCGCCTTCTTAGCAGCGGCCTTCTTCGCGGGTGCCTTCGCAGCCGAAGGATCCACCAACTTCTTGGCGCCGGAAACCACGCCCTTGAACTCCGCACCTGGGCGGAACTTCGGAAGCTTGGTGGCCTTGATCTTCACTGCCTCGCCGGTGCGCGGGTTGCGGCCGATGCGGGCCTTGCGGGCCGTCGACTCGAATACCCCGAAGCCGCTGACAGCAACCTTGTTGCCCTTGGCGACGGCCTTCTTGGTCTCATGGAGGAACGCATCGACGATGTCGGTGACGTCCTTCTTGCTGTGTCCGAGCCGGTCGGACACGTTGTCGATCAGATCTGCTTTGTTCACGAGTGTTACCCCTCCGGAGGGCTCAAGTAATCGACCGTTTGGCCGACACCTGAAACCTAATGTTCGAGCGGCATTTTCGCGATTCGGCGCGCCGGTGATTCATGTTGCGCTGCAAGGGATTTCGGTCACACCCACCGGGCTAGGTCCGGGACCCAAATTCGGTGTCGGCGGTTACTGGGTGACCGGCTTGAAAGCCGGTCGCGCAGACTCGAACTCGGAGATTTCATCCGCGTACTGCAACGTGATCCCGATGTCATCGAGGCCTTCCATCAACCGCCAACGCACATAGTCATCGACATCGAAGTCGGCCTGCAGGTCCTGGGCGGTCACCGTCCGGGCATCGAGGTCGACCGTCACCTCGGTGGTGGGATCGGCTTCGATCATGTCCCAAAGCCGCTCGATGACCTCCTGGTCGACCTGCGCGGTCAGCAATCCGCCTTTGCCGGAGTTTCCGCGGAAGATGTCCGCGAAGCGCGAGGACAGCACCACGGCGAAGCCGTAGTTCTGCAGAGCCCACACCGCGTGCTCGCGTGAGGAGCCAGTGCCGAAGTCCGGTCCGGCCACCAGGATGCTGACACCCTCGTACTCGGGCTTGTTCAAGACGAATTCCGGATCCTTGCGCCAGGCAGAGAACAGGCCGTCCTCGAAACCATCGCGGGTGATCCGCTTGAGGTACTCGGCCGGGATGATCTGATCGGTATCGACGTTGCTGCGGCGCAGTGGCGCGGCGGTGCCGGCGTGGCGCACGAACGGTTCCATCGAAGTCTCCTCGTCCCTTGGCCGTTAGGCCAGATCCGCTGGCGAAGCCAGATGTCCGGTGATGGCGGTCGCAGCGGCTACCGCCGGAGACACCAGGTGGGTTCGACCGCCGGGACCTTGCCGGCCTTCGAAGTTGCGATTGGAGGTGGAGGCACTGCGCTCTCCCGGGGTGAGTTTGTCCGGGTTCATGCCCAGGCACATGGAACAGCCCGCCCCTCGCCATTCGGCTCCGGCGTTGATGAAGATCTGATCCAGGCCCTCGGCTTCGGCATGCAGCCGCACCCGCGCAGAGCCCGGCACCACCATCAGGCGCATCCCCTCAGCGATCTGCTGCCCTTGCAGGATGTCCGCAGCGACCCGCAGATCCTCGATCCGACCGTTGGTGCACGATCCAATGAAGACGGTGTCGATCGGAATATCGCGCAGCGGTGTGCCCGGCGTGAGATCCATGTATTCCAGCGCACGCTCGATCGCGACCTTGTCGACCTCGTCCTTGGCATCGTCCGGGGACGGCACCGAAGCGCTCAGCGGCAGCCCCTGGCCGGGGTTGGTGCCCCAGGTCACGAAAGGCGACAGGGTGGAGGCATCGATGGTGACCTCGGCGTCGAAGACAGCGTCGTCGTCGGTGAAAAGCGTGCGCCAGTAGGCAACTGCTGCGTCCCACTCATCACCGCTGGGTGCGTGTTCACGGCCCTGTACGTAGTCGAAGGTCGTCTCGTCCGGTGCCACCATCCCGGCGCGGGCGCCGGCCTCGATGGACATGTTGCAGATGGTCATCCGGCCTTCCATCGACAGCGATCGGATGGCCGAGCCGCGGTATTCCAGGACATATCCCTGTCCGCCGCCGGTCCCGATCTTGGCGATCACGGCCAGGATGATGTCCTTCGCCGAGACGCCCTCGGGCAATTCGCCTTCGACGTTGATCGCCATCGTCTTGAAGGGCTTGAGCGGCAGGGTCTGGGTGGCGAGCACGTGCTCGACCTCGCTGGTGCCGATACCGAAGGCCAAAGCGCCGAATGCACCGTGGGTGCTGGTGTGCGAATCCCCGCACACGATCGTCATGCCGGGTTGGGTCAAGCCCAGTTGCGGGCCGACCACGTGCACGATCCCTTGCTCAATGTTGCCCAGGGAGTACAGCGGCACTCCGAAGTCCGCGCAGTTCTTGCGCAGCGCCTCTACCTGGGCTCGGGAAACCGGGTCGGCGATCGGCTTGTCGACGTCGATGGTGGGGATGTTGTGATCCTCGGTGGCCAGCGTGAGATCCGGGCGGCGCACCGGACGACCGGCGTTGCGCAGACCATCGAAGGCCTGCGGGCTGGTGCGTTCATGGACCAGGTGCAGGTCGATGTAGAGCAGATCCGACTCAACCTCGGCGGATCTGACGATGTGGTCGGACCAGACCTTCTCGGCGAGGGTGCGTCCCACGGGGGCCTCCAGATAGCGGGTTTTTCGTACTCATCGATCTTACGGGGGCAAGCACGAGGGCCCTCCCACCTGGGAGGGCCCTCACTCGTAGCCCCGACGGGATTCGAACCCGCGCTACCGCCTTGAGAGGGCGGCGTGCTAGGCCGCTACACAACGGGGCCGTGCAGAGCACACGTTAGCGATTGGCCGCGCGACTTCTCGCGCAACTGACCACCGACATCCGCTCGTCGCTGGGGTACCAGGACTCGAACCTAGACTAACTGGGCCAGAACCAGTCGGGCTGCCAATTACCCCATACCCCATGGGACCGCACAAGTGTAGTCATGCACTCCGCAGCGCAGCGATCCGGGCGATACCCGGCTCCCGGCCCATCAACTCCAAGGACTCGAATAGCGGCGGTGAGACCCGACGGCCGGTGACCGCGAGCCGCACCGGCCCGAAGGCCACTTTCGGCTTCAACCCCAGTCCGTCGATCAAAGCCGTGCGTAGCGCCGACTCGATGGATTCGGTGGTCCACTCGGGCACCTGCGTGAGCGCCTGCTCGGCCGCGGCGAGCACCTCGGCCGCACCTGAATCCGCCCCCAGGATCTTCGCGGCGTCATCGGGATCCACCTCGACCTGCTCCACGAACAGGAAGCGGATCATCTCGCTGGCTTGCCCGAGGGTTTCCAACCGCTCGGAGATGAGCGGCACCACTTTGGCCACCAACTCCACCTGCTCTGGGCTCGGCGGATCGGACAGCACGCCGTCGCGAACGAGGTAAGGCACCAAACGCTCGGCCAATTCGGCATCACCTAGGTGGCGGATCCAATCGCCGTTGATCGCCAGGCACTTCTTCGGATCGAATCGCGCCGGGTTCGGATTGACGCGCTCGAGGGTGAACGCCTGCGCCATCTGCTCTTTGCTGAAGAACTCCACATCCCCACCGAGCGACCAACCAAGGAGCGCCAGGTAGTTCAGCAGGCCTTCGGGCAGGTAACCCTGATCGCGATACAGCTGCAACGACGACGACGGATCCCGCTTGGACAGTTTCTTGTTGCCCTCCCCCATCACATACGGCAGGTGACCGAAGCGGGGCACCGGTCCATCGAATGCACCGATGTCGATCATCGCCTCATACAGGGCCATCTGCCGCGGCGTGGAGGACAGTAGGTCCTCGCCACGTAACACGTGCGTGATGCGCATGGCGGCGTCGTCGACCGGATTCACCAGCGTGTAGAGCGGTTCGCCATTCGCGCGCTGCAACACGAAATCGGGAACCTGCCCGGCGGCGAAGGTGATCTCACCGCGGATGAGGTCATCCCAGGTGTAGTCGCGATCGGGCATGCGAAAGCGCACCACCGAGGATCGCCCCTCGTCGAGGAACGCCTGCCGCGCCGCTGCATCGAGGTCCCGGCAGTGGCCGTCGTAGCCGGGCGGGCGGCCCTCGGCCTTGGCCTGCTCGCGGCGCACTTCGAGTTCCTCGGTGGTGCAGTAGCACTCGTAGGCGTGGCCGGACTCCAACAAACGGCGCACCATCTCGGTGTAGTTGTCCCGCCGCTGGGACTGCCGGTAGGGCCCGTAGTCGCCGCCCACTTCCGGGCCTTCATCCCAATCCAGCCCGAGCCAGCGCAGCGCACCGAGCAGGGCCTCGTAGGACTCCTCGGAGTCACGCGAAGAGTCGGTGTCTTCGATGCGAAAGACGAAAGTGCCACCTGTGTGCCGGGCGAAGGCCCAGTTGAACAGCGCGGTGCGGATGAGTCCGACGTGCGGATTTCCGGTGGGCGATGGGCAAAAGCGCACGCGAACCTCGCTCACGGGGCTTCACTCCTCACGGGGTTTGTCAGCGTCCCGACTCCGGTGATGGACACGCTCACCGAATCGCCGCGCTGCAGCGGCCCAACTCCTTCGGGTGTCCCGGTCAAGATCACGTCTCCAGGTAGCAACGTCATGCAGGAACTGATGTAAGCGACTAGCGCGGGGACGTCGTGCACCATCGCGTCGATTCCCGAATGCTGACGCTGCTCACCGTTCACCATCACGGTGAGGTCCGCATCGG
>Ga0102938_10000729_pt1 | contig 24708 bp, 22 predicted proteins | sample SalPonR2_B_D2_MG_FD_84516 | JGI IMG/M metagenome (GOLD analysis project Ga0102938, IMG submission 84516) | Salt pond soil microbial communities from South San Francisco under conditions of wetland restoration - Salt Pond MetaG R2_B_D2_MG | ecosystem: Environmental > Aquatic > Marine >... | reverse complement strand
GAACGGCCACGACGCGCCGCCCCCTTGGGCCTGCTCGCGGTGGTACCAGTCGCGCTCGCGCTGTCGGGGGGTGTGGTCCACGCCGTGCCACCGGACGTGCCGGTCCCGGTCACGGTGGCCCCGCAGGCACCACCGCCGGACACGGATCTGCAGCCGGGATCCTTGATCCCCGTCCCCGTCGGCTGTCCGGTTCCTGATCGGGCCGACGCGGTGTTCACCGGCACGATGACCGCCAAGGACGACGTCACCCAGGTCGTGCGGTTCAGGATCGATCAGCTGCGTGCCGGGTCGCTGGCACCTTGGGAGGCCAACGGACTCGTCGACGTGCGCTACGGGCCCGACTACCGGTTTCTCGAGCCTGGCGAGCAGTACCTGATCGGTGTCGGCCTCGACCCGGTCTTCGGGGTGCTGTCGTCGACGGTGCGGCCCGCTGAGCCGACGTTCGGAGGAAACGACGTCGTCGGCGTCGACGATCTCGCCGTCGAGTGTCCGGAGATCGACGACCCGGTTCGGACATTGCGAGTCGACGGCACCAGTGTCGACTCCGGCGTGCTCAGCCTGATGACGGAGGATCGGCGTCTGCTGCTCGCCACGTTGGCCGTCCCGGCGGCCATCGTGTTCGCGGTGCTGCTCGCACTCGTGGTGCTGAGGTTGTTCGGGCGACTCGCCTTCCGCGGTGTGTTCCAGCTCGGTCGTGCGGCGGTCACACCCGTCGCCGACCATCGGGCGGTGCGGGTTCGTTCGCACCGCCCCAGGGATGCTGTGTCCGTCGACGCAACCTCACCCGAGACCTCGGTCGACGCCTGAACGTCACTCGACCGCGCTGCGCACTGCGTCGAGCGCAGCGTCCCAGTCGTCGACGTGGATCTCGTCGGCGTCACCCTTCGGCGAGCACCGCACCAGGATGCCCCCGACGATCGGCTCGTCGAGCACCGTGGTGAGCGCAGCTGCGTAGGCGGCGAGCTGCAAGCGGTACCGCCCGACGCGTTCGGCGGACTGCACCGGGCCCGACCACTGATCGGTCTTGTAGTCGACGATCACGAGCCCGCTCGGGGTGCGTACCAACAGGTCGACGTAGCCCTCGAGCACGCGACTGCCCACGGGAGCGACGACGAACAGCTCGCGCCAGTGTTCGGCGCCGCCGGCCACCGTCCGCACGACCGGTGTGGTGAGGGCCGACCGGGCCAACGCTGCGACCTGCGGTTCGAGGCCGATCACGCCCTCGGACGCGCACTGGGCCCGTGCAAGGTTGTCGATGTCGGAGCCGGTGCCCAGGTCGCAGAACTGCAGCACCCCGTGAACGGCCCGACCGATGCTGGTGCCGTAGCGCCCCCGCTGCCAGGGTGGGAGTTCGACGTTGACGGGGCGCTTCTCGAGGCCGGGATCGTCGACGGCGTCGCGCCCGTCGACCCCGGCGAGCTCCTCGGAGAGCCGCGTGGCTGCGATACCGGTGCGTCGCGACGCTGCGGTGAACACCCGGTTGCGTTCGCTCTGCCATTCGCCGGCGTCGGCCCAGTCGAGCTGAGTCGGCTGCGATCGATTGGGGAGCACCCGCCGAAGTTCGACCGCTGCGGCGTGCGCACCCGACGTCGGTTCTGCTGCGCCCGCCGCCCACAGCAGCTCGGCTGACGTCAGCGGTCCCCAATCGGCGTAGTCGGCGTTGTTCTTCGTGGGGGCTCCGCGGTGGAGCGACACCACCAGATGGTCGACCGCCCGGGTGCACGCGACGTACAGCAGCCGTCGTCGTTCGGCGTCACCCATCTGCTCGTCGATCGGTTGGTGGGCGACGAACACGCCGTCATCGCCGCGCCCGGCGAGCATCCAGGTGTCGTTCGCCCACACCACGCCGTTGGTCGTGGCCCGGCGCGGCCTGGTGGTGAGCCCGGCGACGATCGTGATCGGGAACTCGAGCCCCTTGGCGGCGTGGACCGTCATCACGCGCACCGCGTCGTGGTCGTTCTCGGGCAGGATCGTGTCGGCGACCCGGCTCTCCGACGCCTGCAACGTGGCCCACTGGAGGTAGCGACGCACACCGTGGCCACCGGCGTCGGCCCAGGCCCGTGCCTGCTCGATGACGTAGCGCAGTCGACGCCAGACGTCACGGGCGTCGGGGCCGTCGAGGGCGAGATCGAACAGGCGTCGTTCGTCGGCCACGGCGGCGAGCAGATCGGCTGCCGAGGTGGTGCCGACCCGTTCGGCCACCGACCGCACGTGGCTGATCGCTTCGCCGACGGCATGGTCGCGGAGTTGCGCCGGCGATGTGGCCCACAGGTTCCAGGTGCCACCGCCGGACCGCCACTCCCACAGCTCGACGTCGCTGCAGCCGTACAGCGGGCTGCGCAACGTCTCGACGAGGGCCAACGTGTCGGTCGGGTCATCGGCGGCCCGCAGCGCCAGCAGCAACTGACGGACCTCGGACGTGGCGTACACCACCGAGGAGTTCTCGGCCCGGTAGGCGAGCTCGGCCCGTCGGAGCTCGGCTTCGAGCGAGGGCAGCGAGATGCGAGTCGGCAACAGGATGCAGATGTCACCGGGGCGGCACGGGCGCAACTCGTCGATCGTCCCGTCGTACACGGACCAGCCGTCGGCCAGCGCGGTGGACACGGTGGCGGCGACATCGGCGGCTTCGCGGAGCCGGAGGGCGTCGGCTGCGCCCAGTTCGCCCGTGCGTTGGTTGGCGGCGAGGTCGTCGTGGCGGTCGACGCCGATGAGTGACACCGTGCCGTGGTCGAGTCGAGCCGGCGGCCTGCAGGCGTCGAGCGGCTGGAACGCCGGTTGGGCGTCGGCTTCGTACGTGATCAGTCGGGAGAAGGCGTCGTTGACGAAATCGATCACCGCCCTGGTGGAGCGGAAGTTCGCCGACAGCCGCACGTCGTCGGCGCCGACCTGGTCGGCAGCGCGCAGGTATTGCGAGATGTCGGCGCGCCGGAACCGGTAGATCGACTGCTTGGGATCGCCGACGATGAACAGCCGTCCGGGCAACGGAAGCAGGTCGCGCCACGAGCGGCCGTGTGACGTGGTGGATGCTGTCTGCGCCGGGTCGTCCGGTGCGGCGGTGAGGCGGACGGCGATCTCGAGCTGGATCGGATCGGTGTCCTGGAATTCGTCGAGCAGCACACGCTCGTAGCGTTGGTGCAGCAGGCGGCGTACGTTCGGGTGGTCGGTGAGCAGACGGCGGGCGAGGACGAGCAGGTCGTGGAACTCGAGGTGCCCACTGCTGGCTCGCTCGGCTGCCGCGTCGAGCACGAACCGACCGAGGATCGCGCCCAACACGAGTCGACGGTGGCGTTTGACGTGTTCGAGCAGTTCGCGCGCACGGCGGCCCAGCTCGACCTCGTCGGCGCGGATCGCTTCGAGCGCGTCCTCGCCTCCGGCTCCGAACGCCTTGGTCCACTTGCCCTTGGCGCCGGGGAACCGCTTGCGTTCGTCCCAGTCGCCGAACTTCTCGTCGAGAGAGGCAACGGCCTCGAGGCGGGTGCGCAGGCTCTCGCTGTGGATGCCTGCTGCGCGGGCGTCGACGTCGGCCACCGTCTCGGCCTGCGTGTCGTCGGGCGGCAGCGGAGTCGCGGTGATCCGGGCGACCAGGCCTTCGATGGCGGTGGTGTCGAGGTGCAGAGGCCCCGGGTCGGACAGGTCGACACGGTCGCTCACCAGGTCCCAGTTCGAACGGAAGTCGTCGGCCATCCGACGAGCGCCCTTGTTGACGCCGAAGCCGTCGAACTCGCACAGCTCGACGAGTGCTCGACCACCCGCCAACAGCCCGCCGTCGGGCTCGTCGTGGTCGAGCAGCCGGTCGAGGAGGTCGCCCCACTGTTCCTCGAAGGCGAGGCTGCTCTCGAGTTCGTCGAGCACCGTGAACCCGGGCGGGAGGCCGGCATCGATCGGGAAGTCGAACAGGATCCGCCGAGCGAACGAGTGCAACGTGCCGATCGGGGCGTGATCGAGGCGGTCGAGCGCAGCGGCGACGGCCGGGCCGGACCGGTCGCCGAGACGTTCGCGTGTTCGAGTGCGCAGCTCGGCGGCGGCCTTCTCGGTGAAGGTGATCGCAGCGATGCCGGTGATCGGCACTCCCGAGCGCACCAGGTTGACGATGCGTTCGACGAGCGAACTGGTCTTGCCGGCGCCCGCCCCCGCCTCGACGAACAGCGTGGCATCGAGATCGGTGCGGATGCGCTCGCGTTCGGCCTCGTCCGGCGGCACGGTGACCCCGGCGGTGGCGGTGACGGCCTCGCTCACGGTGTGACCGCCGTGGTGCCGTCGGCGTCGACGGCATCGCCGAACCACGGCGCGAGCCGCGGGTCGTGCTGCTTGCGCTGCCATTCGGTCCACCGATCGGCGGTGCCGAGGCCGTCGGGTTCGCAGTAGTGGCAGCCGACGAAGAAGCGCCAGCCGGGCCGTTCGGGCAGGTTCGGGAAGAAGCCGGTCTCGATGCCGGCCACGACCCGTGCCAGTGACTCGCCGACCAACGTGTCGACCTCGGGGGTCAGCAGGAATCCCGGCCGGGCGTAATCGCCCTTGCGGAGCAGGCCGTACTCGGCATGGACCGGGGTGTCGGCCTCGCCGAACCGCGCTCGCGCCGCCGCCGCGTAGCTCGGGAGCTGGAACAATGTGTCGTCGACGGTGGGGTTCTCGAGCGACAGGTTCTTGAACTTCTCCTTGCCGCCGGACTTGTGGTCGGTGACCACGAGGTGGCCGTCACGGGTGCGGTCGACCCGGTCGACGGAACCCTTCAACCGCAGACGTCGTCCGTCCGGCAGCGCGATCGCGACGTCGTCGTCGTCGCCGAATCGCAGTTCGGATGCCAGCACGGTCGAGCCGCGTTCGACCACGAGCCTGCTGTCGTGGCGCAGCCAGCCGAGCAGGTCGTCGAGCATGCGGGCGCGTTCGTCGGCCCAGAACGCAGGTCGGCCGGTGCGGCCCCGTCGCTCGGTGCGTTCGCACACGTCGGCGAAGTACGCCGCGAGGGCGTCGGCGTGCTGGGGGGTCCATCCGGCGGGCCCCGGTTGGGGAAGGGTGCCGTCGACGACCGCCTGATGGAACAGGTCGAGCGCAGCGTGGTGGGCGGTACCTCGGTCGCGGGCGGTGATGCTGATCTCGTCGCCGGGTTCCTCGACCGGTTCGACGTCGAGGAGGTAGTGGTCGAAGTAGGCGTGCGGGCACGCCGACCACGACTCGAGCCGGCTGGGTGAGACCACGTCGTCGAGGCGCGGCACGGGGAGTTCCGAGAGGTCGCCGTCGTACTCGGTGAGCGCATCGCTTCGTCGGCCTGCCAGCAGGCGCAGCCCGCGCTGGAGCACGATGTCGAAGGGGCCGCCGACCTCGGCGGCGAGCGGTTGGCCGGACCTGACGTAGTGGGCGCGTGCCCGGAGCCGGTGTTCGGCGGCGCTCGCCGGGAACGGCGTCGATTCGACGCCGGCGTGATGGGAGGCCACGACACGTTGCTCGGTGGCCCACGGGGCGACCCATCGCGACAGCTCGACCGACGACGTGGCGCGAAGGTCGCCGCGCGGCACGGTGACGGTGACGTCGCTGGTGGCGAGCGTGGTGAGCAGCAGGCGATGCAGTCGAACGGCGCGTGCGTCGGAGGTGGGCAGCCCGGCGAGCGCACGGTCGGCCTCGGACAGCAGCGGGTCGCTGGTCGGACGTGGTGGCAGCAGGCCTTCGGCTGCCCCGAGCACGATCGCCACGTCGACGTCGAGGCCGACGGCCCCGGCCAGTGGTGCGACGGTGACGCCGTGGCCCACACGCCCCTGCCGGGGCGCCGTGGCGTCGAGTTCGGCCTCGAGCGTGGTTCGGAACCGGTGACGGGTGACCGGCGCGCTGATCGGGTCGAGGTGAGCGAGTCGGTCGAGTGCTGCCGTGAGCGCCTCGTACGCCCGGTACTCGGGATCGGGCAGCCGCTCGATCGTGTGGCGACCCAGCCGCTCGTCGAGCTGGTCGCTGCACCAGGCTGCCCACTCGGCCCAGGAACGGGTGGCGGCCGGATGCCCGAGTTGTCCGCGCAGGTCGCTGACGAAGGCCCGCAACGAGTCGGCCGATTCCCCCCAGTGCGCGCTGGCGCTCATCGAGCCGAGGCGACGGTCCCAGTCGTCGTCCCGGGCGACTCCGGCGTGACGACTCACCCGTTCCCAGCTCGCGGTGGGCAGGTACTCGCCCTCGGGGTTGCGCAGTGGGAGGTCGGCGAGCATGTCGAAGAGGTTGCGCCGGCGCAACCCGCGACGATCGACGTCGAGCAGGTCGAGCACCAGTCTGGGTGCGAGCCGTTCGGCGAGCGTGGTGCCGGGCCGTCCGTTCCACGGAATGTCGGCGGCGTCGAGGTGATGCTCGACGAGACGTGCGTACGGGCGCCGAGCCGGCCACAGCACGGCGATCCGCTCGAACGGCGTGCCCCCACGGGCGGCCTCGACGACGAGACGGGTGGCTTCACGCACCTCGTCGTCGGCGTCGGTGGTCGACACGATCGCCCGTGGTGACGGGCGTCCGTGGTCTGCCCCACCGGCCTCGCCGCCGGCGGTCGGGTCGGGCTCGTGTGTGCTCGCGGCGCCGAGCACCTGGACGAGCCGAGCGGTATCGGTGTCGGCCGCGTCGTCGCCGGTGAGCTGTCCGACGACACGGACGTCGATCTGCTCGGCGAGTGCCCGCACGAACGCAACCGCCAGCCCGGACAGTTCCTGGGGGAGGTACAGCACGAGGCGGTTCAGGCCGTCGGGGACGCCCCCGGAAAGGTCGCCTCGGACGGCACTGGTCGCCGTGGAGAACAGATCGGCCTCGTCGTACCACTGGTCCGAGAGTGCAGCGGTGATCTGCGAGCTGATGCGAACGGCCTGGCGCCCGCGGAGCGACTCGTCACGGAGCCGCCCGACCGCGCTCGGGTCGGCGAGGCGCAGCTCGGCGTGCAGTTCGCGCAGTGCCACCACGGTGGACGGATGGCCGGCGACGGCACCGAACGGGCCGGGGTCGTCATCGAGGACCGCGGCGATCGTGAGGTCGATCACCGGGGTCGACATCGGCGATCGCCCGTCGGCGGCGAGGGCCGGCCCTGCGATCAGCTCGGCGAGGCGGTTGAGGGTGACCAGGTCGACGCCGGCGACGCCGCCGCGGCGGCCGAGGGCCCGGCGGGTCATCACCCCACAGGTGTTGGTGGGCACCGCGACCGTGACCGGTGCGAGGCGGTCCGACCCCTTCGCAGCCGCAATCGTTGCGGCGAGCGCGTCGAGGGCTCGCCGAGGGGCAACGAGAGTGGCAGAGGTGGGCACACCACCGATCGTAGAGAAGGGGTGTCACAGTGGCGCCTACCATCGCCGGATGCGAGTTCGTCGAGCGACCCCCGATGATCGACCGGCGCTGTGCGTCACCGCCATGCGGGCATTCGTCGACGACCCGGTGATGCGCTGGCTGTATCCGGAGGACGAGGTGTTCCTGGCCCCGGGCGGCGAGGTGTTGCGACCGGCGATGACCGGCTGGATCGGCCTCGGCGAGGTCTGGTGCACCGACGATGGCGCTGGTGTCGCCGTCTGGATCCCGCCGGGTCGGCCCGAGATCGACGTCGACGTCGACCCGCCGGCTCCGGAACCGCCGCCCGAGCGAGTGGAGCGGTTCGCGATCCTCGGGCCGCTGATGGCCGAGCACATGCCACCCGAGCCGCACTGGTACCTGCAGTTGCTGGCGACGCATCCCGACTGGCAGCGCCGCGGGATCGGCGCAGCGCTGATGGGCGCGATGTTCGAGCGGGCCGACGCCGAGGGGCTGGCGTGCTATCTCGAGACCGAGACCGTCGAGAACGTCGCCTACTACCGCCGCCACGGTTTCGACGTGCGCTCCGAGTGGGACGTTCCCACCGGGCCGCACATGTGGGGCATGTACCGCCCGACGCGGTGATCCGACCGCGACGAGTTCGCGCGCCGACGGGTGTGACGCGAGCTCATCGCACGCCCGCGGTCGGCGGCTGCTCAGGCCGAGCGGGCGGCCTCGGCGCGGGCGCGGAGGTCGCTGACCGCGTGTTCGAGACCCTCGGGGTCCTTGTACAGGGCGCTCCCCGCGACCAGCACGTTGGCGCCGGCCGACGCTGCGCCTGCGATCGTCGAGGGGCCGATGCCGCCGTCGACCTCGAGCTCGACCGCGTCGGTGAGCCCGGCACGATCGATCATCGCCCGCACCTCGGCGATCTTGGGTTCCATCGAGGCGAGGTACGCCTGGCCGCCGAAGCCCGGGTTGACGGTCATCACGAGCACGAGATCGACGAGGTCGAGCACGTGGGCGACGGCGGACGGCGGTGTCGCCGGGTTGAGAGCGACGGCGGCGCCGGCACCGAGCTCGCGGATGTTGCCGAGCGTCCGGTGCAGGTGTGTGCACGCCTCGGCGTGCACGATCAGGCGCGAGCACCCGGCCTCGACGTACTGCTCGGCCATCACGTCGGGTGTGTGGACCATCAGGTGGGCCTCGAACGGCAGTGTCGTGTGTGAACGCGCCGCCGCGATCACGTCGGGTCCGAACGTGAGGTTCGGGACGAACTGGCCGTCCATCACGTCCCACTGGATGAGGTCGACGCCGGCCCCTTCGAGCGCAGCGACCTCCTCGCCGAGCTTCGAGAAGTCGGCTGGCAACACGGACGGAACGATCTGGATCGGACGGCTCATCGGGGGCTGAACCTAGTCTCGCGCAGGAGTGGGAGGCAGGCACTCACGCGGACGTGATCAGTCGTCCTCGCCGGCATGCTCCCAGGCCTCGTCGTCCTCGACCCAGTCGTCGTTGCGCTCCTCGGAGATCGACTTCCAGTTCTCGGCGTCGTGACGTGTCGCGTACGGGCCGAGTACGTGATCGAACGAACCGCGCTCGGACGCATGCACGGCGATCTTGCGGTTGAGGTCCCAGTACCACTCGTTGTCGCTGCTCACATCTCCAGTGTCGCGCACCCGGCCATGCATGACACAGCCATCGCCGTACGCTGGCGCGCATGCAACTCACCCCTGATCGTCTCGTCGCGGGCGGCGACGCCATGGCCCGTGACGCCGATGGTCGCGTGGTGTTCATCGAAGGTGCGCTGCCCGGTGAGGTGGTCGAGGTCGAGATCGAGACCTCGAAGAAGGACTTCGCCCGCGGGAGTCTCGTCGCGGTCGTCGAGCCGTCTCCGCTGCGCGACACCCCGTCGTGCTCGCACCGCCGCAACGGCTGTGGCGGATGTGACTGGATGCACCTGCAACCCGAGGCGCAACTCGACGCGAAGGTGGAGATCGTGCGCGAGTCGCTGCGGCGTGTCGGACGACTCGACCCCGCCGTGGTCGACGGTCTCGTGCAGCGTGGCGGCGCCGTCAGCCAGTTCGGGTACCGCACCACGATCCGCGTCGTCGGAGGGCCGAACGGGGCCGTCGGATACCGGGCACAGGGTTCGAACGAGGTCGTCGAGGTCACCAGTTGTCCGATCGCCGAGTCGAAGCTGTCTCGGCTGCTGTCGGTGATCGAGGCCGACGAAGGTGCCGAACTGACACTACGAACCTCGGTCGACACCCGGTCGATCACGGCGATCTGGGACAAGCAGTACCGCAAGAGCATCCGTGGTGTGCCCTCGAAGGTGCACATCGGCGAGCGGGCCTGGCTGACCGAACGGGTCGCCGGCCACGAGCTGCGCGTCTCGGCAGGCTCGTTCTTCCAGTCCGGCGCGCAGGCTGCCGAACTGCTGGTCGCCGCGGTGCGGGCGGCAGCTCCCGAGTTGGCCACAGCGCGCCACTGCGTCGACGCGTACGGCGGCGTCGGGCTGTTCGCCGTCGCCGCGATGGATGACGTCGAGCAGGTCACGGTGATCGAGTCGTCGAAGTCGGCCTGTCTCGACGCCGAGCACAACCTCGCAGGCCGTACTGCCAGCGTCGTGCGATCAGACGTGTCCGGATGGACCGCACCGGCCAGCGACGGCCCGACCCCGCCGGTCGATGTGATCGTGGCCGACCCCGCGCGTCCGGGTCTCGGCAAGCCGGGCGTTGCCGCATTGGCCGCTGCCGGCGCGCCGATCCTGGTCCTGGTGAGCTGCGACCCGGTCTCGCTGGCACGTGACGTTTCGCTGCTGGGCCCCGCCGGGTACGAACCCGAGCAGATCGTCGTGCTCGATCTGTACCCCAACACCCATCACGTCGAGACCGTGACCAGGTTCGTTTTGCGCCCCTCGTGAAATAATCTGTTCCTCACGTCATCCAGGAGGACGCCCTGCAACGAACAGACGATGTGAAGCGCGAGTACACCGAGGCATCCGATGCGACACTGGTCGTGTCGATCGGGCGGTACCAGCAGGCTGCGCTCGCCGAGGCCTACCGTCGACACGCCGGTGCGTCGTTCGGGCTCGCCAAGCGCCTGCTCAACGACCACGCTCGTGCCGAAGAGGTCGTGCAGGAGGTGTTCGTCCGTCTCTGGAACGAACCGAATCGCTACGACCCCGACCGTGGAACGCTGCGCAGCTTCCTGCTCGCCCACACCCACGGACGCTCGGTCGACATGATCCGCTCCGACGTGTCACGGCGCACCCGTGAGGAACGGGAAGCTCGCGAGCAGGCCGACGGCGGATACGACGTGGCGCACGAGGTGTGGGATCTGGCGCTCGCCGGACACGTGCGAGAGGCCATGGAAACCTTGCAGCAGGGCGAGCGCGATGCGATCGAACTCGCGTACTTTGGCGGTTTGACGTACAAGGAGGTCGCCGAGCGACTGGGCGAACCCGAGGGCACGGTGAAGAGTCGGATCCGGTCCGGTCTGAAGCGTCTCCGCGGAGAACTCGTCCACGCCGGTGTGACGGTTGGGGCCGACTGAGATGGCCGATGGGATGGGTGGAACGATGGGCGACCAGACCGGAGCTTCCGGCGACGCGTACGAGCTCGACGAGCTGTTGGGCGCATACGCGCTCGACGCCGTGGACATCGACGAGCGTCACCGGGTCGACGACTACCTCGCGGTGAACCCGCGTGCGTCAGCCGAAGTGCAGGCGCACCGTGAGGTCGCCACCATGCTCGCCTTCACGGGAATGGACGCACCCGACGACCTCTGGGGGCGCATCTCCGACGAGATCGGCGAGCAAGCGCCGCCGCCAGGGCCCGAGTTGGCCAAGGTGATGTCGTTCGACGATCATCCCAGGCGTCGTGCGATCAGCCGTATCGCGCCGTGGGCGGTGTCGGTCGCTGCGGCCGCGGTGGTCGCCTTCGTCGCGGTGGGGTTGGCCGACCGTGCCGACGCTCCGAACGAGCCGTTGGCCAATGCCGTCGAGGTCGCGCAGGCCGACCGTGACTCGCTCACCACCACGTTGGTGGCGGAGGGATCCGACGCTTCGGCCGAGGCGATCATCGACCAGGACGGCCACGGCTACGTGCTCGCCCGCGACCTGCCGACGCTGCCCGAGGGCCAGACCTACCAGCTCTGGGGGGTCGTCGAGGGTGGAGATGTCATCTCCCTCGGCATCTTCGGGCCGAATCCGGAGATCGAGACCTTCACCATGGAGGGACAGGTCGATGCCTTGGCGATCACGATCGAGCAGCATCCCGGTGTGATCAGCAACGGTAATCCCGACGGTGCTTTCGTCGGCACGTTCTGACCCGGAGTGCGACCCGGCGCACGCGTGACGTCGCCCGCTCGGCGATGAGCCGAACCCCAGGATCTGGGGCTGTCGCTCATCGCCGTGGAGGGCGCCCGCTCGGCGATGAGCCGAACCCCTGCATGTTGGGGGTTCGCTCATCGCTCTGAAGGGGTCGGACGTAGCCTGGCGGGGTGTTGACACCGGTCTGTTCCGAGGAAGTTCGCAGTGCGCTGGACGAGAGCGTGCCGATCGTGGCGCTCGAGTCGACGATCTTCTCGCACCTCGGGTTGCCGTCGCCCCACAACCGTGAGGCGCTGGAACGTTGCACCGCAGCAGTACGAGCCGGGGGAGCGGTGCCCGCGGTCACTGCGGTGCTCGACGGTGTGGTGCGCCTGGGGCTGAGCGACGACGAGCACGAGCGGATCCTCGGCCCGGCGCGCAAGGCAGCCGAGCGCGATGTCGCCGTCGCCGTCGGACAGCGATGGGACGTGGGCGCCACCACGGTGTCCGCGTCGGTGGCGATCGCTGCGGCGGCAGGCGTCAGCGTGTTCGCAACGGGTGGAATCGGTGGCGTCCACCGGGGAAGTGAGCTCACCGGCGACATCTCCGCCGACCTCGACGCGATCGCCTCGCATCCGGTGATCACCGTGTCGGCCGGGGCGAAGGCGTTCCTCGATCTCCCGCGCACACTGGAGTTCCTCGAGACCGCTGGTGCGCCCGTGCTCGGTTGGCGACACGACTGGTTCCCGGCGTTCTACACACGATCCTCCGGCTTGCCGGTGCCGCACCGGGTGGAGTCGGCCGACGAGGTCGCTCGCATCTTCGCTGCCCGCAGCCGGGCGACATCCGGGATGCTGCTGACGGTGCCGATCCCCGAGGAGGCGGAGCTCGATGCGTCCGACCTCGATGCCGTGCTGGGCGACGCGCTGGCGGAGTGCGAGCGCGCCGGCATCACCGGCGCCGGCGTCACGCCGTTCGTGCTCGGGCGCATCGGTGCCGCTACGGAGGGCCGCAGCGTGCCCGCCAACCTCGCGCTCGCCGAGCACAACGCCGCCGTCGCCGCCGAGGTCGCCGCCGCTCTCGCCCGCACCTGAGGCAATGAGAGGCAATGAGTTTCTGCGACGCCCGTCGTCACGGAAACTCATCGCTCCGGAGGTGGCGGTGACGAAGATGGCGTGGCCCGCGTCAGGCGAGGCGACCGATGCGACGTTCGACCCGGTCGAGGAAGGCCTGCCGCCGAGCCTCGGACGCGTTGTCGATGCCGTACATCGCGAGCCAGGTGGTACGGGCGAGCGGGTGGCACATCGTGCGCAGACTGCGGGTCATGGTGCGTTTGCCGGTCTCGCCCTCGACCATGTTGACGAACTTGGACGAGCCGTGCGTGGTCACCGCCACCAGTCGTCGCACGTTGCGCAGCTCCGGCCGCAGACGGTTCGCTCCCTCGGGGAGCGTCCAGGCCACGCCATTGACCCACACCCGATCCATCCAGCCCTTCAACATCGCCGGCTGACCCGACCACCAGGTGGGGTAGACCAGCACCAACGTGTCGCACCACTGCAGATCGTCGGCGTACGAGCTGATCGACGGGTCGGTGCCAGGTGCCATGTGGTTCGCCCGCTCGGCCGCACTGAACGCCGGGTCGAAACCGTCGGCGTAGAGGTCGTTCATCCGCACCTCGGCACCGCCCGCGAAGAGTGCGGCGGTCACCCGATCGCGCGCTGCGGCCACGAGCGATTCCTCGAGCGGGTGGCAGTAGACCACGAGCGCCCGCGTTGCGCTGGTCATCGCAGGTCCGCCATCTGCTGCTCGACCCGGGCGAGGAATGCCTGACGCTCGCCAGGGGTGGCAGTGTCGATCGCGTACAGCCCGAGCCACGACGTGCGCACCCGCAGCCCGCAGCTCATGCGCAGGGCCCGGGTGACGATGCGCCGCCCGTTGTCGTTCACCAACCGGACGTACGGCCGGGGCGAGCCGTAGGTGGAGATGCCCACCAGTCGGCGCATCTGGCGCAGGCCCGGGCGTACCTTGTTGGTGCGTTCGTCGAGGACGAACCCGACACCGGGCACCATCACTCGCTCGAGCCAGCCCTTGAGGATCGCGGGCAGGCCGCTCCACCACGTGGGATAGACGAACACGAGCGCTTCGGCCCGCTGCACCAGCTCGGCGTGCTCGGCGACCAAGGGATCGACGATCGGTTCGTCGCCGTGGTAGGCGCGGCGTTCGTCGGCAGACATCGCCGGTCGGATGCCCTGCGCGTACAGATCGAGCACGACCACGTCGTGACCTGCGGCGCGCAGGCCGACCTCGGCGCGTGTCGCCAGCGCGTGGCAGTAGCTCTCGCTCGACGGGTGGGCGACGACGACCAGTGCGAGCACGCTCAGTCCCTGGCCGGGAAGGAGGATTCGGGCGCTGCGACCGGCGGCTTCGACCGCAGCGACAGCAGTTGGGTCACGGCGACGAACACCAGCAGGGCAGCGAACATGATGTTCGAGACGTGGGCGCCGAGCCGGTCGGAGATCGTGCCGCCCACGACGGCGCTCGCCGCGCCGAATCCGCCGACGACCGCCGCCACCCGGATGTCGGCGTTGGACTTCTTGCGGTTGCGGATCGTGCCCATGATCGCCGTCGGCACGATCACGGCGACCGAGGTGCCCTTGGCGACCACCGGAACCATCCCGAGCAGCACGACCATCGCCGGCACCATGATCACCCCGCCACCGATACCGAGCAGTCCGGCCAGGGTGCCGGTGAGCAAACCGATCAGCACCAGCGCCAGCGCCATCAGCACGGTGAGGTCAGCCCGGCCCGTCGAGTCGGTGCTGACCGCCAATCGGGTGGCCGTGGCGAGCACGGTGATCACGAAGATCACGACGAGCACGTTCTTCGGGATGATCTGCAACAGCGTGGTTCCGACGATCGCGCCAGCGATTGCGCCGATCGCCAGGAACAACGCCACCATCCAGTCGACGTTGCCGTGCGACACGTAGGTGATCAGGCTGGCCACTGCGATCGGCAGCGTGGCGGCGAGCGAGGTGCCGTTGGCGAGGCGGCGGTCCATCCCGGCGAGGCTCACCAGCCCCGGCACGATGATCAGTCCGCCGCCGACACCGAACAGGCCGCCGAGCAGTCCCGCCGCCAGACCGACGACCACGGCATGGCTGAGCTTGACGGAACTGTGTGAGAGCGGCACCGGGGGCGACGTTACGACGGATCGGCCTGCGACGCGCAGTTCCCGGTCGTCGTCACGACCCGAGGTGCTCGCCGAGCGACGTCCGCACGGCCGGCCAGTCGTCGATCGTGATCGCGTAGGCGGCGGTGTCACGCAGCTGAGTGCCGTCTCCGGCTCGGGTCGAGCGTCGGTGGCGGCGCAGCACGCCTTCGAAGCTTGCGCCGAGGCGCTCGATCGCTCGACGGCTCTTGGTGTTGCGGGCATCGGTACAGATCGCGACACGCTGGGCGTCCCAGGACTCGAAGGCGTGGGTCAGCAGGAGCAGCTTCGCTTCGGTGTTCACGGCCGTGCGCTGTGCCGACACGGCCAGCCAGGTGCCGCCGATCTCCACCTCGTCCGGATGCTCACGGTCGAGCGGCCACAGTGGGTGCAGGAAACGCGTGCAGCCGACGATCGTGTCGTCGGCCAGCCGTCGTTGGGCGAACGGCGCCGCGCGGTCGTGGGCCGCGTCGTCGAGGAGCCACCGCACGTAGTCGGCGGCCTGGTCGGGGCCGTCGGGCACCTGGGTGTACCCGAACGTCGAGCGGTCGCCTGCGCCGGCGGCCCCGAGCGCGTCGACGTGCTCGAGGGCGAGCGGCTCCAACGACACGTGTCGGCCGGTGAGTGTGGCAACGCTGAGGCGGGGCATCGTCACGCAGTCTGACCGATCGGAGGTCGCCGATTCCGCTGGGTTACCTTGCACCGATGGCCGATTCGACCCCCACCGACGACCTGTTCGCCACCTCCACCATCCTGCCGACCGACCCCGTCGGCGACGACGGTGAGCCGCTGGAGGCACTCCACGACCGTGAGTACCGGGTGCGGGCGTTCCGCAAACGCGACGACCTGCTGCTGATCCGTGGTGCAGTGCGCGACCAGAAGCCACCGGGGCTGTACATCGAGATCGACCCGGAACCGATGACGATCCATCACATGCAGATCGACCTCGAGATCGCGTTCCCGACGCTCGAGATCGTCGGCGCGAAGGTGGGCATCGAGACGCACCCGAGCGCGTCGTGTCCCAGCATCGAGGGCCACTACGACAAGCTCGTCGGGCTGTCGATCGCGCGCGGATTCACCCACAAGGTGCGCGAACTGTTCGGTGGCCCGCGGGGCTGCACGCACACCACGGCGTTGTTGCAGGCAATGGCGCCGGTGGCGATCCAGTGCATGTGGTCGATGCGGGCCTCGCAGGCCAAGCGCAGCGGGGCCATGGCCCAACAGCCCACGGCCGAGCAGCAGGAGACGGCGTGGCGGTTCAACCTGAACACGTGTCACGTGTGGGCCGAGGACGGCGAGCAGGTGCAGCGGCTGCAGGCCGGCGGCGACTTCGAGCCACCGATCTGGGCGACCGAGCGCATGGTGGAACTCGGGTTGAAGCCCGACGCCTGGCGCGAACGGATGCAGAGCTGAAGGCCGGTGGGCGTGGGCGGTTCGAGGTCGTGAGGAGCGCGGTGGTGGGGCCGCGAACCGTTGGTGGCGAATGCGATCCGACCTGGCAGACTGTCGCCCACATGGTGGTCATAGCTCAATAGGTAGAGCACCAGGTTGTGATCCTGGCGGTTGGGGGTTCAAGTCCCCTTGGCCACCCCAAACGCTGACCCTGAGAGGGTGGCGGGCGAGCGATCGCTCGGTACCCTCTCCGGGCCGCAAGCTTCTCTAGCTCAATTGGCAGAGCAGTGGACTCTTAATCCATTGGTTCTGGGTTCGAGTCCCAGGGGAAGCACCAATCACGCCAGGGGTCAGACCCCAGGCGTGATCGGATCACGTGTGGGGTCTGACCCCTGGCGTGCTGTTCAGGCTCGCAGGAGGTCTTTCGCGATCGCGGTGATCTGGATCTCGTCGGTGCCTGCGTAGATCTGCAGCACCTTCGCGTCACGGGCGAGCTGCTCGACCCGGAACTCGCTCATGTAGCCGTTGCCGCCGAACAGCTGCACCGCTTCGAGGGCGATCTCGGTGGCGGCACGCGCCGAGTAGAGCTTCATCGCGGACGCTTCGGCAAGGGTCATGTTCACCCCGGCCGCACCCATCTCCATCGTGCGGAACACCAGGTTCTGCACGTTGAGGCGGGCAACCTCCATCCGGGCCAGCTTGTCCTGGATCAACTGGAACTCGCCGATCGGCTTGCCGAACTGCACGCGGTCCTTCGCGTACTGCACGCTGAGCTGCAGGCACTCCTCGATGATCCCGAGCGCCATTGCCGCCACCCCGGAGCGTTCCTGTTGGAACGTGGCCTTGGCGCCGTCGCGGCCACCCGCCGGGAGGTCCTCCGTCTCGCCGATCAGTCGGTCGCGCCCGACGCGCACGTCGTCGAGGAACAGCTCGCCGGTGGGCGAGGAGTGCATGCCCATCTTGCGCAACGGCTTCGACTGCTCGAAGCCCGGCATTCCCCGGTCGAGCACGAACGACAGCACCTTGCGCTGGTCGGCCGGTGTCTCACCGTCGTCGAGCTTGCAGATGAACACGGTGGTGTCGGCGTACGGGCCGTTGGTGATGAACGTCTTCGAGCCGTTGAGGACGTACTCGTCACCATCACGGCGGGCGGTCGAGCGCATCGAGCCGAACGCGTCGGAGCCGCTGCCGGGCTCGGTGATCGCCCACGCGCCGATCTTGTCCATGGTGAGCAGATCGAGCGCCCACCGCTCCTTCTGGGCGATCGTGCCCTTCGACATGATCGACGCGGACGTGAGCCCCATCGACACACCCATTGCCGTCACCATGCCAGGACACACCCGGCACAACTCGATGATCGGGATCAGCGACATGCCGCCACCGTCACCGCCTCGCGACGGCTTGTCGCCCACGTCCTCGCCGGCCTCGACGGCGCGTTCGCGTTCGATGCCCTTCTTGAAGCTCTCGCGCGCCATTGCGTCCATCCCGAACGTGGCGAAGAGCTTGCGCAGGATGTCGTACGGCGGGAGATCGCCGTGCTCGAGCTCGTCGACGTGCGGTCGGATCTCGTCGTCGACGAAGCGCTTGACCGCTTCTCGGATCATCTGGTGCTCGTCACTCCACTGGAACATCGCTGGCCCTCCTCGGGTCTCGAACCGTCGAGATGATCGTAGGGACGCCGATGTGCATGGCCAAACGTCCTCGGCCCACGTCCTTGCCGACTGGTTGCGGGCCGCTGCGGTCAGCGAGAGCGAGCCGGTCGAGGCGGATCACTACGATCGCGGCATGTCGCCGTCGGAGATCGTCACCGCATTCATCGAGGCCATCGAGCGCAAGGACGTCGCTGCCGCCGCAGCAATGGCGTCGCCGTCGATCTCGTACGAGAACATGCCCATGCAGCCGATCGTCGGTCGGGATGCGATGGTGGCGACGCTCGAGATGTTCCTCGGCAACGCCAACGAGGTCGACTGGGTGATCGTGCGTCAGTACGAGGTCGGCAACGTCGTGTTCAACGAGCGCATCGATCGGTTCCGGATCGGCGACGGCTGGCTCGAGCTGCCGCTCGCCGGGGTGTTCGAGGTCGACGACGACGGTCTGATCGCGTTGTGGCGCGACTACTTCGACCTTGCCAGCTATCAGCGCCAGCTCGCCGAACTCACGGCGTCCTGAGTACGGCACGTTCCTACAATTGCACGACCGCTTCTTCGAACTGGTCCAGGATCTGCTCGGTGAAGAGACGGGCGACGAGTTCGCCGCGGCTGTTGACGTCGGCTTTCACGAAGACGACCTTGAGGTGATCGCGGACGGTGTGCGAGGAGATGCCGAGTTCGGCGGCGATCTCCTTGGTGCCCAGGCCGCGGCACAGCGACAACACGATCTCGGTCTCACGTCTCGAGAGCCCGTAGGACGACAGCAGCAGCGGGACGAGGTCGCTGGCGGTGGCTCGGTCGATGGTGATCGCCACCTGGTCGCCATCGCCGTCGAGGGCTGCGGCGTGGAGGCGCACCCACTGCCCGCTGCGTCCCCGCAGGCGGGTGCTGATTCGTTCCGTCTTGTCGGTGCGGGCTTTCGATGCGGCGACCAGGACCGTGCCCGGGAGGTCGCCGTCGATGTCGATCCGGAGGTCTGCGAGTTGTTCGGCGGCGCCGCTGGTGGCCGAGAGCAGCCGACCGTCGCTGTCGACGATCAGCACGGCCGGTGCGGCGAGGATGGCGTCGGCGGACTGATGTCGCGCCCGCCGCAGGACCTCGGTCGCGGGCTTCAGCAGATTGCCGACATCTCGAAGCTCGGTGGGCGAATACTCCTCACCGTCGGTGCGCACGGCCGCCCCGATGGCGAGACATGTCGCCCCCGCCATGAAGACGACGCGCAGTTCGTCGCTGGCCCCGTACCGCGAGTACAGCTTCTGGAACCGGGGGCTCCGGCGGAGTTCGCCATCGGTCGCTTCCGTCAGCGTCGCAATCGGCTCGACACGGCGGACCAGGTCGTTGAACTTGTTGAAGTCGGGGTCGAGGAGTTCGTTGTCCCAGAAGGGTACGCACGCCGTCGAGTCGAACCCGGCGACGACGCCGCCCGCCGGCAGGTGCGTTTCGGGGTCTGTGCTCATCAACGCCATCGCATCGCAGCGGGCGACCTTACTGACCGCCCGGGCGACGACGGCACACGCCTCGTCGCCGGTCATCGTGACGTCGTCGACCGCAGCCATCAACGAGTCGCGGGCGGCCGTGAATGCGGCAATTCCCATGTCGGAACAGTACGTGGCCGGGCTGGTGAGCGACACCCCGCTTTCGAGGGGGGTCCCGTCTCCCAGGTGCTGGCGTCGCCCCCCGATGAGGGGATTCACACTCCCGCAGCAGTTCCCTACGTTGCTCCCATGACATCTCAGAGTCCGGTCCTCGTCGCTCGTGACGACGGCGAGCACTTTCATTTCCTCAACAATCTGTTCACCGCCAAGGTGACCTCCGAACAATCGAACGGGGTGATGTCGGTCATGGAGTTCGTTGGTCCGAAGAACTTCGGACCGCCGTTGCACCGCCACGACATCGAGGACGAACTGTTCTACGTCGTCGACGGCGAGGTCTGGTTCGCGTGTGGTGACGCCGAGGGCGTCTACGAGACCGGTGCGACCGTGTGGTTGCCTCGCGGACGGCCGCACACCTTCCAGATCCGGTCCGACACCGCCCGGGTCCTGCAGGTCACCACCCCTGCCCAGTTCGAACGATTCGTCGCTGCGCTCGGTCGGCCCGCCGACGAGCCGGTCCTGCCCGAACCGGAGGAGATCGACGGCGCCCACGTCGCAGCTGTCTGCGCCGAGTTCTCGATCGAGGTCCTCGGTCCGCCGCCCGCACCGTTCGACGATGGAGACCCGGCGTGAGGCGCGCATCGGCCTGACGGCCTCGTCGACCGTTGTCGACGATCGCTCGGCAGAGGGCGAGCGATCCATCACCCCGTCCGGCTGGAGGCCCTGAGGTGCCGGAAACGGGTCAGCGGCTCCAGCTGCGCTCGTCGCGGTAGCGGCCGACGTTGAGCGGCGTCGAGTGCTGGCGTCGCTCGCGCCGACTGCTCGTGCCGAAGACGATCAGGGCGGCGGCCACCAGTGCTGCAACGGCGAGGAGCAGCGTGAGGTTGCGGTGGTGGTTGGCGAGGCGAGCGAAGACGCCCATCCACGGATCGTCGGAGAACGCCGGCAGGACGAGCAGGGGCACGAGGTAGCCGAAGACCACGAGCGAGCCGGCGGCGGCGGCGAAGAACACCCCGAGCGCGAACGTGCCCTCACCTCGTTCGGGTCGCAGGGCAGTGCCGGCGATCACCGAGACGACTCCCAGTGCCAGCGAGCCGAGCGCGAGCCATGTGAGCCATCCGTCCAAGAACGCCATCGAGCCCACCCGTCGCACCGGCAACGTGACCGGCTGCTCCTCGCCGACGAGTTCGTTGCGCACGATGTTCACCTGTTCCTGAGCGGTGATCACCACACGACCATCGAAGGCTCCGATCACCCGAGCGTGCGCATCGCGGACGAATTCGCTCATCAACGCGGCACCATCGGGGATCTGGGCGTACCCCTCGATGCGCTCGCGCAGATCGGCGGGTGACTCGTTGAGCACGGGAGCGTCGGCGCCCGCCACGATCGTGGCGATCTGTCCGCGGATGTCCTCGTCACCGAGGATCGAGTAGGCCACGTTCGAGTCGTCGGACGGTGAGAACGCCACGTGTTGGAGCCACCACGAGCCGACCGACAGCGCGACGAGTACGGCGCCAGCGATCAACATCAGGCCCCCGAGTGATCTGCGCATCTTGTGAGTCTGACAAATCTTGCGCGTAACCTTGAATCGTGAGCCGACCTGCACTCTCTCGCATGCTTCTCCGGGGAGCGTTCCGACGCTGCGCATGGTGTGGTGGACGGGGCGCGTTCTTCACCGGGTGGTTCAAGAAGGCAGAGCACTGCCAGACGTGCGGGCTCAAGTGGCGTCGTGACGACGTGGGGTACGAGCTGGGCGCCGCGGCCGTCACGGCGATCATCACCTTCGGCCCGTTGATGCTCATCCTCGGTGGCATGGTGGCGTTGACCTGGCCCGAGGTGAACGTCGTGCCGATGTTCATCGTGCTCGCCGTGCTCGCCGTGGTGTTGCCGTTCTTCACCTACGGGCCGGCGTACTGCATGTGGCAGGCGATCGACATCCTGCTGCGGCCGCCGGAGCCCGGCGACTTCGAGCGGGTCGAGGAATCGACACCCGCGCCGGGTCGCGACGGTCGCTCGGCGTCGGGCGAGTCGGCGTCCGATCTGCACTATTGAGCGCTGCGCGTCCGTGCGCGTTGCATCTCGGGTGGTCCGCCCCACCGGGAACATCACGCGAACGTGTGGTGATGGTCGTTCGTCTGGGTGATGCTTGACCGAACAATCGTTCGTTGGTTACACTCGTGTCATTCGGGCGCCCCGAGCAGCCCGAGCTACCAGGCCATCAGCCGTCGATCAACTCTGTGACACCCCCTCTCTACGGTGCACATCACCAACCGCACCGGGTTCGCCCGCCGCACGACGAAAGCGAGACACGACATGAGCAACGACCGCGACAAGGCACTCGACATGGCGCTGGCCCAGATCGACAAGCAGTTCGGCAAGGGCGCCATCATGAAGATGGGCGAGCGCACCAATCTCGACATCGAGGTCGTGCCGACCGGCGCACTGGCGCTCGACCTGGCACTCGGCGTCGGGGGACTGCCCCGTGGCCGCGTCACCGAGATCTACGGTCCCGAATCGTCGGGTAAGTCCACCCTCGCCATGCACGTCGTGGCCGAGGCGCAGCGCAACGGCGGCGTGTGCGCCTACATCGACGCCGAGCATGCGATGGACCCCGTGTATGCCCGGGCGATCGGTGTCGACGTCGACCAGTTGCTGATCTCCCAGCCCGACACCGGCGAGCAGGCGCTCGAGATCGCCGACATGCTCACCCGGTCGGGTGCGATCGACGTGGTGGTGATCGACTCGGTGGCGGCCCTCACACCGCGCGCCGAGATCGAGGGCGAGATGGGCGACACCCACGTCGGCCTGCAGGCCCGGCTGATGAGCCAGGCACTGCGCAAGCTCACCGGCAATCTGCACAAGACCGGCACGATCTGCATCTTCATCAACCAGCTGCGAGAGAAGATCGGCGTCATGTTCGGCTCGCCCGAGACCACGCCGGGTGGGCGGGCGTTGAAGTTCTACTCGTCGGTGCGCCTCGACATCCGCCGGATCGAGTCGTTGAAGGACGGTGCCGAGGTCGTGGGCAACCGCACCCGGGTCAAGGTCGTCAAGAACAAGGTGTCACCGCCGTTCCGACAGGCCGAGTTCGACATCATGTACGGCAAGGGCATCAGCCGTGAGGGGTCGTTGATCGACATGTCGGTCGACCTCGGCATCGTCAAGAAGTCGGGCGCCTGGTTCACCTACGAGGGTGAGCAGCTCGGTCAAGGTCGCGAAAAGGCCAAGGACTACCTCAAGCAGAACCCCGAGGTGATGATGGAGATCAGCGACAAGGTGCTCACCGCGGCCGGGCTGAAGAAGCCCGACGACGATCCTGGGGTCACCGATGTCGCCGAGGAGTTCACCGAGGCCGACGACGCACCCATCGACCTCGGCTGACGTCGCAGCGGAGGGGTCGGTCATGATGGGGCTCCGCCGAAGGAGGCCCGCATGACCGTTCCCAACCGCATCTCGATCATCACGCTCGGTGTCGCCGACCTCGCACGGTCGACGGCGTTCTACGAATCGCTCGGCTGGACGAAGTCCTCGGCGTCGATGCCGGCGATCACGTTCTTCGAGATGCAGGGCTCGGTGTTCGGGCTCTACGAGTGGTCGGCGCTGGCCGACGACGCCAAGGTGCCGCCGGAGGGTTCCGGCTTCCGTGGGGTGACGCTGATGATGAACCTCGCAACGGTCGACGAGGTCGATGCCGTGTTCGCCGAGTGGGTGGCGGCCGGCGCCACGCCGATGGTCGAGCCGCACACGGCGTTCTGGGGTGGCCACTCGTCGTACGTCGCCGATCCCGACGGGCACCTGTGGGAGATCGCCCACAACCCGTACGCCCGTCTCGACGACGACGGCCGCCTCGTCATCGGTGGCGGCTGATCACCGCCGGACCTCACGGGTTCAGTTGAACTCGTAGCCGCCCGGCTTGAAGATCATCAGGTACAGCGACACGACCAGGATCAGGTGGGTGACGCCGATGCCGGCGGCCATGATCTTGCGGGTGTCGTCACTCGGGTCGGTCAGTGCCGGGCGGATCATGAACCAACTCACCACGAGCGAGATCAGCCACAGCACGATGGTCGAGGTCACGAACGGCGTGCCGACGAGGTCGATCTTGCCGACGCCCGCCATGCCCATCCCGGCGACCCAGAGCAGTACCAGCGCCGGGAACACGAGACGCATGTGCAGTCGTGCCACCTCGGACGTCTGGCCGGCGCGCTGCAGTCGCGGGTACAGGAACAGCGGCCCGAACGCGGCGATCGCCGACAAGAGGTGCACGAAGTACAAGATCCGGTAGAGGTCGTTGTTCTCGGGGACGAGGATGCCAAGCACGGCCGGGATGGTACCCCCAGTAGCCTCTGGCCCCATGTCCCGCAGCTACATCGTGCGCACCTACGGGTGCCAGATGAACGAGCACGACTCCGAGCGCATCTCCGGCCTCCTCGAAGCCGATGGCCTCGTGCGCGCCGAGAGTGAAGCGGACGCCGACGTGGTCGTGCTCAACACCTGCTGCATCCGTGAGAACGCCGACAACAAACTGTACGGCAACCTCGGGCACCTCAAGACGTGGAAGGGCCAACGCGACGGGCGCCAGATCGTGGTGTCGGGGTGTCTTGCGCAGAAGGATCAGGACCTCGTCGCGAAGCGCGCCGGCCACGTCGACGTGGTGATGGGCACGCACAACGTGCACCGAGCCGCCGAACTGCTCGCGCAGGCGCGTACGTCCGAGCGCCCCATCACCGAGATCCTCACCGAGGCGGTGATCGACGACCAGGCGATGTTCCCCTCGGCGCTGCCGGCTCGGCGCGAGACGTCCTACAACGCCTGGGTCACCATCCAGATCGGCTGCGACAACAACTGCGCGTTCTGCATCGTCCCGGCCGTCCGCGGCGTCGAGATCAGCCGCCCGTACGACGAGATCCTCGCCGAGGTCGCCGACCTGCGCGACGGCGGGGTCACCGAGGTGACGTTGCTCGGCCAGAACGTCAACAGCTACGGCCGTGATCTCCAGTTGGCCGCCCGCCAGGGTGGCGACCCGAGCGTCCGGCTGCGGCCGCTGTTCGCCGACCTGCTCCGGGACGTGGGCGCCATCGAGGGCATCCGGCGAGTGCGCTACACGAGCCCGCACCCCAAGGACATGCGACCGGAGACGTTCGCAGCGATGGCGGAGACCCCCGAGGTGTGCGAGCACCTGCACTACCCGTTGCAGTCCGGCAGCGATCGTGTCCTCGCGCTGATGCACCGCGGGTACACCGCCGAGCGCTACCTGACCCGCCTGGCCGACGCCCGTGCGACGATCGAGGACCTCGCGGTGTCGACCGACATCATCGT
>Ga0102938_10000726_pt1 | contig 24781 bp, 19 predicted proteins | sample SalPonR2_B_D2_MG_FD_84516 | JGI IMG/M metagenome (GOLD analysis project Ga0102938, IMG submission 84516) | Salt pond soil microbial communities from South San Francisco under conditions of wetland restoration - Salt Pond MetaG R2_B_D2_MG | ecosystem: Environmental > Aquatic > Marine >... | reverse complement strand
TGATCGTGAAATTCGCAAGGACAACGCCGATCATGTGCGCGAGACGCTGCGCTTTTCACGGAATGTGAACAGTTCCCTCGAGCGGCTGGCGGTGTACCAGCTCTACCATAATTTCTTTAAGCCCTACCGGGTTGATGATATTGAGCTGAGGGAAAGCAGCCATGCCGAGATAGCGGGAATCGGGGGATCGCGACTGCAACAGGGCCTTGAAAATATTTTCTCGATGCGAAAGTTCTTCTCTCATGTGCGGCTGAACTGGTCCCAAATGCTGGTGTGGGCGCGGATGGTGGGGACCCTCGACAAGAACGACGGGGTCTTTTGGCCACAATATGTGTGGATGTGAGGAGAGGCAAATTCTCGCTGTAGGCGAGTGAGTTTTCTTTCCCACAGGGTTTGGACCAGTAGAAAAATCTTAGAATCGGGAACTGCTTTGTTGAAGATTGAGGGTGTTCTTGTTACATTGATACGAAGAGTAGAGGAGTAAGAGAATGAAAAAGCGTGTACTACCGGCAGCTGTGCTGCTAATTTTTCTTGCCGCAGGTCCTGTTGCAGCGGATTCGACCGTAACCGGCAATTTCGGTGTAAATCTATTCGCATATGATACTACGTATCTCACTACTGGAGCTATGTACCAGAGGTCTATACAAACAGGTATGGATATGGTTGTAGGGGCGGATTTCGGTATCCACACCGAAAAAGATAATCAGGGTGAGGTCCAGGCTGATTTTCTTGTTCCCCTGCGTCTGGGGCTGCATTTTCCCTTTGAGGGTGAAAAGGTTACCTATGGCTTCGGGACCGGGCTTACACCGACTTTCCAATTTGAACAAAGCAAGGATTCCGCCCGTTTTTTGATGGGGCCCTATGTGAACGGGAGTGTGCGCGTGAAAGTGCATCCGGTGATGAGTGTATTTCTGCAGTATCAGCAGGATTTGTTGTTTGGAGAACCCGACTGGATTTATACCGGCTCTCGGTTCCTAATCGGAATTTCCTTTTAAAATTTTCACGTTTGCCGCCTCTGTACAGATAACCTCTGTACAGCAATTTTTGCCCTATTGAGCAAAAAATAGCTGCAGGTCACAATAAAAAGTAATAAAACCTCTTGAAAGTTTCAGTTAAAGCTGAAAAGTTTTATTAATCCCAGGTAGTCTCATTTTTATTGGAGTTATTCTTATGACCCAATTTCTTGTTTTGTTAACCTTATACGTAATTATTGGAAGCGCCATTGTTCTCATCGTAGCCCGTAAAAAGCAGACCCAAGAGGAGTACTTTATCGGGGGACGGACCGTCCACTGGATTGTAACCGCACTTACCTATGCCGCCACAACTTATTCAGCCTTCATGATGGTAGGGTTGGTTGGAATGGCATACGGAACAGGTGTCGGTGCAATGATCTTTGAATTGGTATATCTAATTGCGACAGTTATTATCCTGGTGATGTACGGCAAACGGATATGGCATCTTGGAAAAGAGAAGGGCTACGTATCTCCGATGGAGATGTTTGCGGACCGCTATGGAAAAGCAACCGAAGCACTTGGAGCGATTGTGGCCTTCATCGCACTAGTACCCTATGCCTCTGTGCAGGTAATCGGATTAGCTTTGGTTTTTGGTAACTATGGGATAGGCTTTATCGCTGGAGTTACAATAGCTTCAATCATTATTTTTATATGGGCTTTTATGGGGGGACTGCGGGGAGTTGCCTTAACCGATGCGCTGCAAGGGCTGTTTATGATGATAGTCGCAATTGCCGTGCTTGCCTGGACGGGTCGGGAGTTCAACGGTATTGAAATATCTACTTTTCCGAATCAAGTATGGACTCCCTTGTTCTTTATTAATATTACCTTGCCCTGGGCTTTCTTTGCGCTTACCAATCCCCAGGTTGTCCAGCGCCTGTTTATTATTAAGGATCCTAGGGGAATCAAAAAAATGATTATCCTGTTTGCCTCCTTCGGGGCGGTGTATACGGTAATTGTGACGGTAATAGGATTTGCTGCCAAATCCGGGACCTTGGATGGTATTTTACCGGTTATTCAAGACCGGGACACTGTTATAGTACATTTGATGGGTCGTATGGGTGCCGTCCTTGCCCTTCCTCTTGGTTTAAGCATTATTTTTGCCTCCGTATCAACATCGAACTCTATTATCCTTACCCTTGCCTCGATGATGACCCGGGATGTGTTTAGGATGCGAAAAAACATGGTGATCGGGAGACTTTTTACCTTTTTAATGACACTGGTAGTGTTTCTCTTTTCCTTGTTGCGTCCCGACTATCTGGTTGAGTTGTCGGTTGCATCCTCCAGAATTCTCTTAGTCTTTCTGCCGCTCTACATCGGTTTGTTTCACTGGAAACGCGGTGGTGTGTGTGCAGGTGTTTTTACAGTAGTTGGCGGGGCGGTGCTTGCAATTCTTGTGAATGTGCTTGGTCTTTCTCTTGGTTCGATATATACTTTTTTCGGTGTGTTCATACTCTTTTTTCTCGGTGCTCTGTGTGATAAATTTTTTACTCCCAAAACTGCATCCGGGATCGTAAAAATGGAGTAAAATGGTATAATATTAAATTGAAATTATATTGATACTTCTTTATTATTTAACTTATGAACATTTCTGATGCACCTTCTGCTCATGATAAATCTCCGCTTATTTTAATTGTAGATGATGTTCCGGAAAATGTGGAAATTCTTCATTCCGTATTAAAAGAGCAGGACTACCGCTTCGCTATTGCCCTAAACGTCTCTGATACCTTTAAGGCACTCGAAAAGGAAGTTCCCGATTTGATTCTGCTGGATGTGATGCTGCCGGATGGTGACGGTTTCTCCGCGGCAAAGGATATTTTATCTGTTTACAGCAGTTATTATATTCCGATTATTTTTATAACTGCCCGGGCCCATCTGGAGGATAAAGTAAAGGGTTTTCAGGCTGGAGGGGTCGATTATATTACAAAGCCCTTTGAAGATGCCGAAGTAAGCGCCAGGGTTAAGACCCATTTAGAATTAAAACAGGCACGGCAAAAACAGGAAGAGTTGATTAAACAGCTGCAGCATGCCCTGGATGAAGTAAAACAACTGCGCGGGATTATTCCTATTTGCGCACGCTGTAAAAAGGTCCGTAACGATGAAGGCTTCTGGATGCAGGTGGAACATTATATAAGTGATCATAGTGAAGCGGAGTTTAGCCACGGTTTATGCCCGAATTGTATGAACGAGATGTATCCCTATCTAAATAACGAGGAGAATAGAGGAGAATAAATGAAGAGTGTAGTATTGGTCATACTATGTGTACTTTTTACCCCTATTCTTCATTCTCAGGAGCACGTGTACTTCGAGCACATTGATAAATCAACCGGCCTGTCTAATTTGGCTGTTTCCGATATCGTACAGGATTCCCGCGGATTTTTGTGGTTTGGAACCCAGGGCGGACTGAATCGGTATGACGGATACGAATTCAGGACATATAAGAAAAAACCCTTTGATTCAAACTCCCTTTCTCATGATCTGGTGCAGACCCTGTATATGGATAAGGATGACATACTATGGATAGGTACTTACAACGGTCTTAACCGCTTCGATCTAAAATCCGGGGAGATCACCCGATTTGAGCATGTGCCGGGAAAGGCGGATTCCCTTTCAAATGATGTAGTCGTTTCAATTTTACGGGATGAGAGTGGTCGGTTATGGGTAGGTACCCTCGATGGATTGAATGTCTTAAATGAAGATCAGGGAAATTTTATCCGTTACTTTCATGATCCCGAGGACCCGCATAGTATTAGCAACAATGCTATTCGATCAATTGCCCAAGACAGCCGGGGGAGAGTATGGTTTGGGACTTACGGAGGCCTGAATCTCTATCGCCCTTCAGAGGATAATTTTAAGGTCTTTACTCATTCCGAGGATGATCCGGAGAGTATCGGTAATAATAATGTGATGACGATTGTACAAACCGAACCACACTCACTGTGGCTTGGTACCTGGGGTGGGGGTGGATTAACCCGCTTTAATATAGAAGCGGAAACAAGTACCAACTACACTCTGCCGGATAATAGAACCTACGTACTTAATGCACAAAAAGAAGGGGTCCTGCATATCGGGACCTGGGGCGGAGGTCTTATAGAGTTTTCGATAGAAGATGAGGAATATAACCATTATACTTCGCATTCCTACGATAGCTCCAGTATTAGTCACAATATTGTGTATTCACTGCATTACGATGATTCCGGGGTACTGTGGATCGGCACAAACGGCGGCGGGATTAATAAGATGAAAAAGCCGGATAACGAGTTTACGTACTGGCAGCATAATCCGGAGGATCCCCACAGCTTAAGTGAAGGAAAGGTAAATGCCGTTTTACGTGATTCAAAGGGAGTTTTATGGGTAGGAGTGTATAACGGCGGGCTTAACCGGTATGATGAAGAACAGGACCGAATGATTCGCTACCGGCATAATGAAAACGACCCAAAAAGCCTGTCCAACGATATTGTCACCGATTTATTTGAAGACAGTCACGGAAATATCTGGGTATCTACCAACGCAGGCCTCAATCGATACAATCGTGAAAAAGATAATTTTGAAAGGTGGTTCGGGCCAGAGGACAAAACTCCCCTCAAGGATCAGATTGTTTATGGAGTATATGAGGATAATGACGGTTCCCTCTGGATAGCAACCTACAGCGGTGGTCTTGCCCGGTATTATCCCCGCACCGAACGGATGGAGTATTATCAGCACACACCCTACGATCCGAAGAGCCTTAGCGACAACCTGATTTACGATATACTGATTGATATAAAGGGAAACCTCTGGATTGCCACTAACAACGGATTAAATCGATTTAACCGGGAGGAAAAACAGTTTACCAGATATTATCACGATGAAGACGATTCGAGTACCTTGACAAGTAATACTATTCGTGAACTCTACGAAGACAGCCGTGGACGACTGTGGATGGGGACAGTGAGCGGCGGCTTAAATCTTTACCATCCCGATTCCGATAGCTTTACGCATTTCATGCAGGAGGATGGGCTTCCTTCCAACACAATATATGGAATTTTAGAGGACCAACAAGGCCGTCTTTGGATCAGTACTATGGACCAACTGGTGGTTTTCGATTACGAGATGTCCCAGTTTCAAGTGGTTGATGAGGACAATGGAATATGGGCGGACGAGTTTTCTCGGGGGCATTTTAGGGACATTGCAGCGAATGAACTGTATTTCGGTACAACTGAGGGGCTGTACCTTCTTAAACCCGGAGATTTTAGTCGAAATGAGCATGTTCCTCCGGTCCATCTCACTTCGTTTAGAGTATTTGACCGGGAGGTGGATTTCGGACAGAGCTTACAACTGGTAGATGAGATTGAACTCTCCTATGAAGACAAGTTTATTGCTTTTGAATTTACCGCACTAGATTATGTAAATCCGAAGAAGAATAAATATGCGTATAAACTAGAAGGCTTTGATGACCAATGGATATACCCGTCCACTCGACGTTATGCAAGCTATACCAATTTACCCCCGGGGGATTACACTTTCATGGTAAAAGCTTCCAACAGCGATGGAATTTGGAATGAGGAAGGTGTGTCGATAGATCTGAAAGTTATACCTCCTTTATGGAGGACAAATGTCGCTTATATACTCTATGTAGTATTAGGAATTTTTCTCATATACATTGTGCAACTGTTAATAAATAGAGAGCAGCGGCGAAGGTTTGAATTACAGACGCAGGAAATCGAACGGCAGCGGCTGGAACAGTTGGAGTCGGAGATTAAAGAGCGGCGGCGGATAGAAAAGCAGCTTATTCAGGCTAAAGAAGAGGCGGAAAACGCGAATCGTATAAAAAGCGATTTTATTGCCAATATCAGTCATGAAATTAGAACTCCGATGAATGCAATAATCGGATATACCCAGTTAATTCGAAAGCAAAGCGAAGATCCGACCATACACAATTTTCTTGATACCATTAAGAGGAGCGGTAGTCAGCTGCTTGCGTTGATAAACGACTTGCTTGATCTTTCGGCTATGGAAGTTGGAATGTTGAAAATTCACAAGTCCGCTATGAATCTGGAAGAGTTGGTCCGAGATATTGAATCGATGTATGGATACAGGGCCGGCGAGAAGGGGCTTGAGTTTACCGCGGAGATACAGCAGGGGACTCCTGTTGAAGTATACGGGGATTCCCACAGATTTAGACAAATTCTGTACAATTTGGTAGGGAACGCAGTGAAGTTTACCGAAAAGGGTAGGGTGTCCTTGCATATCCAGGGTGAAAAGAACGATGAAGATAGTGCTGACCTCCGTATTTTTGTAGTTGACAGTGGCATTGGGATACGGCCTGATGAGCACGAGAGGATTTTCGATGCCTTTACCCAGCAGCGCGGACAGGAAGATAGGTTTAGAGGTACTGGCTTGGGCCTGACCATTACTCGGCGACTGGCGGAAGCGATGGACGGTACCATCAGTGTACACAGTACCTCCGGTGAAGGTAGTACCTTTATTCTGAGGTTTCCGAAAATTAAAATAGTAAGTAACGGGCCGGCGGGTATTACACAGCCCCGCGGAGAGGAGCTGCAGACAGCTGATACCGAGGATGTGCTTAACCTGGACTTCAGCCGTTCTATATATCGGAAAAAAGACCTCCTGCGCCGGCTGGAAGAGCCGGGAAAAGAGAAATGGGCAGTAATCTCCAATTCACTTTTTATTGACGATATTCAGGAATTCAGTCGATTTCTGCAGGAGCTGGGAAAAGCACATCAAGCCGAAGCGCTGCAAAAATACGGCCGGCTTATCGAGAGGAATGCGACTATTCTTAATTTAGGGGCTTTAAGGCTTTATCTAAGTCATTTTCCTGAATTGATTGAAAAAATTCGTAGGGCCCCTGAAAAAGAAAACTCTGAAAAAGAAAACCTGGATACCTAGGTCTCAAGCGTTTATGTGTGCGTTACCCATGCAGCTTCGCAGTTATACGCGCCTGTCGGTTATGATGTTTCTTTTCTATGTAGCCGCGGGGGCCCACATCCCTCTTTTGAGCCTCTATCTCAATAGGGTGCTCGGATTCAGCGGCGTACAAACCGGGACTATACTCTCGATGTCCGCCCTTTCGGCGATTGTCGCTCCCTTGATAGGGTCCTTTATAGCCGATCGAATTATGTCTGCTGAGCGGGTCCTTGCGGTTTCACAGATTGGAAGCGCAGTGGTGATGTGGATATTGACACTGCAAGACCAGTACCTTCACTTCCTATTCTTTTATATTATTTTTCAGTTGCTCTTTGGGCCGGGGGTGGCCTTGACCAATGCTATCGTATTTCACCATGCTCCGGACGCCCGCAGGCAATTCAGCGGTGTACGTTTATGGGGCACCGCCGGCTGGATTGCCGCGGCCTGGTTTTTCAGCTTCCTCTGGTTGGACCGCCCGGGGGGTACTGTAGGGGATGCCCTGCGGTTTACAGCCTTGGTCAGCGGAGTGTTAGGCGTATATGCCCTCTCTTTGGCACCGACCCGCCGTGCCGGTCCCCGTCGCCGCGAGTTAATTCCGCGGGCGGCTTTACGGATACTGATGCAGCCCCGGGTCCTGATTGTTGCACTGGTGGGGCTGGTGGTGCAGATGGTGGACAAGTATTACTATTTCGGTACCGCTCCCTTTTTAGATGCCCTAGGTGTGCCTGAATCGTCCATCATGCCTGCTATGAGCCTGGGACAGGCAACAGAACTGCTCTCAATGCTGGCGATGGCGGCGCTTCTGGTCCGTTTTAGCTATCGGCGTATGCTTATAGCGGGTATTTTTATGGAGCTGGCCCGCTTCATTTTTCTTATCGTCAGTGCGGTTACCGGGAGTGCTGTTCCGGCATATATCGGTATTGCTTTTCACGGTCCGGCCTTTGCCTTCTTCTTCTCCACCGCCTTTATTTATATCGACAGCTTTACCGACTCAGAATCCCGGGCGGGAATACAGCAGCTGTTTAACTTGATTACCATGGGGGTCGGTAACTTACTGGGCAGCCTAGTCGCCGGTGCGGTTTTCGATTTGACGGCGGTAAACGGGCACGTACGCTACTCCTGGTTTTGGGGAGTACCGGCGGTTTTAGTTGTGGCAATGCTTGGTGTAGTGGCCTCTTTTCGCCTTCGGCGGCAGTAGGCCGTGGCAGTAGGCCCTACAAACTATTTAGCATAAAAAGACTCTAAATCAGCGGTGGGTGGAGTTATTCTTTCAGATAGAAACAAAAACTACTAAATTCTGATTGACAAATGAGGTCCCGATTGGAATAATAAATATTCATGCTATATCAAAAACAAAAAAAGGAGTGTGTTGATGAAAAAAGCATTAAATGTTCTGTTAGTATTCCTTCTGGCCTTCGCCGTATTTGCCGGTGGACAGCAGGAAGCTGACCAAGGCGCAGCAGCCGAAGAGGCCACTGAAGAGTCTGCCGAAGATTCAAAGTACGGAGGAGTTCTGGTATTTGGACGCGGCGGAGATTCAGTTGGACTGGATCCGGCCCGTGAAACCGATGGAGAATCTTTCTACGGATCTACTCAAATTTTCGACAACTTGGTTGAGTTTAAGAATGGTACCACCGAAATACAACCAGCCCTGGCAAAGAGCTGGGATATCTCAGATGACAGCCTGACTTTCACCTTTCATCTTGTAGAAGATGCCACTTTTCACGATGGGACCCCCTTCAATGCTGAGGCTGTAGTGTTTTCACTCGGACGGCAGCTGTGGGAAGATCATCCTTACTACGACCTGGGACCCTGGAAGTACTGGGGTTACATGGACATGAGCAATATCGTCAAAGATATTGTTGCGGTTGATGAGTATACTGTTCGCTTCGAGCTGCAGAAAGTTGAAGCACCCTTCCTGGCCAACCTGGCAATGGACTTTGCCGCAATGGTAAGCCCCGCCGCAGTTGAGAAGTACGGCTCGGATTTTCCGTCTAATCCTGTAGGAACCGGACCCTTCAAGTTCGTATCCTGGAAGAAAGACGACCATATTGTTCTCGAACGAAACGAAGACTACTGGCGCCGTCCGGCATATCTGGACCGCCTGATCCTGAAGGTTATTCCCGATGCAACCGCCCGTTATCTGGCGCTGCAGAAGGGTGAAATCGATGTAATGGACTTTCCCTCTCCTGAAGATATTGCCGATATGAAGGCAGATCCGGACATCAAAGTGATTCAACAGCCCGGACTGAATGTTGGCTACCTGGCGATGAACTGCGAAAAAGAGCCCTTCGATGACGTACGTGTACGTAAGGCTTTCAATTACGCCATCAACAAAGAGGAAATCATTGCTGGTGTATTCGGCGACGCCGGAACTACCGCAAAGAACCCGATTCCTCCCACAATGTGGTCATACAACGAAGATATCGATCCTTATCCCTACAACCCCGAAAAAGCAAAGGAACTGCTTGCTGAAGCCGGTTATGCCGATGGATTTAAGACCGACCTGTGGGCAATGCCTGTTGCACGGCCTTACTTCCCCGACGGACGCAAGGTTGCTGAAATTATGCAGGCCCAGCTGAAAGAGATCGGTGTAGAGGCTGAGATTGTGAGTTACGAATGGGGTACTTATCTTGAAGGTACCGATAATGGTAAACACCAGACCGCCCTTCTGGGATGGACTGGTGACAATGGTGACCCCGACAACTTCCTGTTTGTACTGCTGTCGATTCCTGCTGCAGAAGTTCCCGCCGGAAACATCGCTTTCTGGAAGGATAAAGAGTTTAATGATCTGGTTGTTGAAGCCAAGTCTACCTTTGATCGTGACAAGCGAACTGAGCTGTACAAAGAGGCTCAGGAAGTGTTTCATGAAGAGGCACCCTGGGTTCCTGTTGCTCACTCGGTCGTCTCCGAACCCATGCAGCCCTACGTGATGAATTTCAAACTTTCCCCAGTTGGAAAGCGCGTGTTCTATAGCGTGTGGTTGGACAAATAAGTCTTGAGATGCATAAATCTATGATTTTTGTATGTAACTGAATGAAGTAACAATTTTGGGAAACAGAGGCCATGCGGTCTCTGTTTCCTTTGTTCAAAGAGATAATGGTTTACAAATGCTAAAATACTTATTGAAAAGACTTTCACTGCTCATTCCAACACTGATTGGTGTAGCTACCCTAGTATTCGCCATGGTAGCCCTTTCTCCCGGAGACCCGGCACGGGTGATGCTGGGAGAGCGGGCCACTAAAGCTCAGTTAGAAAAAATTCGGGCCGAGATGGGCCTTGATCGACCTTTAATTGAACAGTACGGCATTTATATGAAGAACATGGTGCAGCTCGATTTCGGAGAGTCAATTAAAACCGGCCGTAAGGTAATGGATGAAATCAAGGAGTTGTATCCGGCTACCATTGAGCTGGCTTTCTTCGCGATGCTGTTTGCCACTATCGTCGGCATTATTATAGGAGTGTTGTCCGCCACCCGGCGGAATACCTGGATCGACTACACGTCGATGGTGGGGGCGCTCGTAGGGGTGTCCCTGCCGGTCTTCTGGCTGGCGCTTGTGCTGATAATGATTTTTTCGGTTGGCTTTGACTTATTGCCGACCGGAGGAAGAATTAATATACGCTATTACTTCGAACCAATGACCAACTTCTATGTTATAGACTCAATTATTTACCTGTTTCGGGAGGGTGATCCAAAGTTCTTGACCTCTGTACTTCGGCACATAATTTTGCCGGCTATTGCCTTGGGTACCATACCATTGGCAATTATCGCCCGGGTTACCCGCAGCAGTATGCTGGAAGTTCTGAAACAGGATTATATCAAGACTGCCCGCTCGGCCGGTATTCTTGAGAATAGAGTTGTCTATCGTTATGCCTTGAAAAATGCTCTTCTACCGGTAATTACGATCATCGGCATTCAATTTGGACTGCTTCTGTCGGGAGCGATTCTCACCGAAACTATTTTTGCCTGGCCGGGTATCGGAAAGTGGCTGTATAAAGCCATTGAGGCACGGGATTATCCGGCGGTGCAGGGAGGAGTTATGGTGATTGCAACCACTTTTGTACTCATCAATCTTGTGGTTGATATTTTGTATTCCCTAGTAAATCCGAAAATCAGGCTGCAATAATGAAAACTGAAAATAACGACAAAGACATGAACCTAGAGAGGACCGCCGACAGAATGCCGCCGGTGGGAAAAACACTGGATGTACCGGATGAACCGACCTTTTTTCAGGAGTCCATTCATCAATTAAAACGGAACAAGGGTGCCATTGCCGGCTTAGTTGTGATTGCTTTATTCCTGGCAGTGGGAATATTTGCCCCCTATGTCTCCCCGCATGATCCCCTCGAACAGGTGATTGAAATGCGGAAATCCCCTCCGTTTACCGAAGGATACTTGTTAGGCACCGACGATCTGGGGCGGGATATGCTGTCCAGGCTCATTTTCGGAGCCCGGATTTCTATGATAATCGGGGTGGTTTCCGTTGGTATTGCCATGTTCTTTGGTTTGTTGATCGGTGTAGTTTCCGGATATTACGGGGGCTGGTTTGACAAGATTGTGATGCGCATAATTGATATTATGCTTGCCTTTCCGTATGTCCTGCTTACAATTGTTATAGTGGCCATCCTGGGGGCTTCGCTAACTAATGCAATGATTGCCATAGGTATCAGCCAGATCCCGCGGTATGTACGCCTGGTACGTGCTTCGGTACTCGCTGAAAAAGAGGCCGACTATGTAATCGCAGAGCGTTCAATAGGGGCTTCAAATTTTGAATTGATGTTCGGCTCTATCCTGCCGAACTGTCTGGCACCAATATCGGTGCAGGCAACCCTTGGTGTAGGTGAGGCAATTTTGAGTTCGGCCGCGCTCTCCTTCCTGGGGCTTGGTGCCCAGCCTCCAACACCTGAGTGGGGGCTGATGATCGCCAGCTCACGTGAGTTTATAACCAGCGCATGGTGGATCGTTACCTTTCCCGGCATTGCCACATTGTTTGCCGTTTTGGGGTTTAACCTGTTCGGCGATGGTCTGCGAGACATACTCGATCCGAAGTTGAGGGACTAAGGCATGGATGAATCAACATTGCTGTCAATACAGAACCTTGAGGTGAACTTTTACACCCAGCGCGGAGTAGTGCGGGCTGTACGGGATATCTCATTCGATATCAAAAAGGGCGAAACATTGGCGCTGGTCGGTGAGTCCGGTTGTGGTAAGTCGGTAACAGCTCACTCTATAAACCAACTCATTCCGATGCCTCCGGGCAAAATCGACAACGGACAGATTTTTTTTGAAGGCCAGGACCTGTTGAAGCTTTCAGAGCGGAAAATACGAAAGTTGCGGGGCGAGCGGATTTCAATGATTTTTCAGGAGCCGATGACCAGTTTGAATCCGGTGTTCAAAGTTGGAGAACAGATAGCGGATGTATTTCTCACTCACCAGAAGATAACCAAGCAGGAGGCCTGGGACCGGGCGCTGAAACTGCTGGAGCTGGTGAAGATCCCCGCTCCCGAAAGCCGGATAGACAGTTATCCCCACCAGCTTTCCGGCGGAATGCGGCAGCGGGTGATGATTGCCATGGCCCTGGCATCTCCGGAGCCCGGACTGATGATAGCTGATGAACCGACTACCGCCCTTGATGTAACCATTCAAGCGCAGATATTAGATCTGCTGGCGGACCTCAAAAAAGAGATCAGCATGTCGGTGTTGTTGATTACCCACGATATGGGAGTTGTGGCTGAAACCGCCGACCGGGTAGTGGTAATGTACGCCGGTCGCAAGGTTGAAGAGGCCGGTGTGTTCGACATCTTTGAAAAACCCTCACACCCCTATACCCTGGGCTTACTTAATTCATTGCCTTCAAACAAAAAATATCGTGGTGCAAAACGGCTGGAGGCAATTCACGGCACGGTACCGGACTTACTGACCATAGGCGACTGGTGTCCCTTTGAGAACCGTTGTCCCTTTGCTGTTGATGAGTGCAGAAACTCTTTCCCTGAAGAGACTTCCATCGCCGCGGGGCATTCTACCTGGTGTCATCGGGTGGATGACGTGATTAAAGAGAGGAATAAAACATAAGCATATGGATACTTTACTTGAAGTTAAGGACTTAAAAACCCACTTTACCCTGCCCACTAAAAAGATCGCCGGCCCGAAGCCGGTCTTAAAAGCGGTAGATGATGTCAGTTTTAATGTGTTGGAGGGCGAAATACTCGGGGTTGTAGGCGAATCCGGCTGTGGAAAATCGACTCTCGGACGTACTGTATTGCGGCTTGAAAATAAAACCGCCGGCTCCGTACTCTACGAGGGACGGGATGTGTTTGAATTGAATAACACTGAAATACAGCACTTGCGAACACAGATGCAGATGGTGTTCCAGGACCCCTATAGCTCTCTAAATCCCCGTAAAAAGATCAGTAGTTTGTTATCACAGCCCCTGCGTATCCACACTACACTTTCCCCGGCTGAGCGCCGGGAAAAAATAGACAGTATTATGGAGGAGATCGGGCTGAATCCTCGCTATACAAACCGCTTTCCCCACCAGTTTTCCGGCGGTCAGCGGCAGCGTATTGGTATCGCCCGGGCCCTTACCCTTGACCCTGAGTTTATTATCTGTGATGAAGCAGTCTCGGCACTGGATGTTTCGGTGCAAGCCCAGATTTTGAATCTTCTTCTTGATTTACAGGACCGGCACAGCCTTACCTATCTGTTTATTGCCCATGATTTGGGGGTAGTCGAATTTATTTCCAGCAGAATTATGGTTATGTACCTTGGTAAAATGGTAGAATTTGCTGAGAAAGAGGAACTGGTTGCCCATCATGCACATCCCTACACTAAAACCCTGTTTGCGGCCTTTCCCACTACCGACCCTCATGCAAGAGAGACTAAGGAGAAAGTGGTAATGGGGGATGTTCCCTCACCGATAAATCCGCCGACGGGATGTCATTTTCACCCGCGTTGTCCCCATGCGATGGATATCTGTAAAGAGGAATATCCGGAATTGAGAGAAATTTCTCCCGGACATTTTGCGGCTTGTCATTTACTCAAATAAGACGCATTTAATTCACAGGTATCCCATGAATATGTGTGACAAACTATTATACATTTGATATTATAGCTCACAATTATGAAGAAGATTATTGTTGGTGCCGGTAATGTTGGTCTACAGTTAGCCCGAAAGCTTATAGAAGAAAAACATGACGTGGTTATAATTGAGCGCAACATCGATAAAGTGCGGAAAGCAGCGGGAAGCCTTGACTGTATGGTGATACACGGCGAAGTAAATAACCGGGAAGTGCTCAAACAGGCCTCGATTAATGAGGCCGACTTTTTTATCAGTGTGACAGAATCTGACGAGCTGAATATGATCGCCTGCGGAATGGTCGCCAGTGAGTACAAAGTACCCTATAAAATTGCCCGGGTACGGAACTTTGAGTACACCACCTCCACGGTTGCCGAACATCCCTTTCTTGGAATTGATTATGTGGTAAATCCGGAGGTAGAGGCCGCTCGAGCGGTATTGAGATCAGTCGAGCATGGTGCGATCAGTGATATTATCAATTTTGAAGGTACTACCTTTCAAATGCGGACTATGGTGATCGGCGAGTACTCCCGTTTTCGAGATCGACGCATAGAAGATATAAAGAATGAAGTTCAGTACGATTTTATTGTTGCTGTGATAGTCCGTGAAAATGGATATATTATTCCTCAAGGGGATACTATCATACGCGAGCGGGATACCCTTTATCTTATGGGTACCTTAAAGCACCTTCAGACTGCCTTTGAAACAGAGGGAAAGCCACGCAAGGAACTGCGAAAAATAGTTATTGTCGGCGGCGGACGTATCGGTAGTCATGTGGCCAGGCAGCTTCTTCTTACAAACGAACGGGAATCTTTTATTTCAAGGATGCTCGAGTCTTTTATACCACGGCAAAAGAGAAATATTGTTATAATCGAACAGGATTACGATCGATCGAAGCAGCTGGCGGAGGAGTTTCCCCAAGCCCTGGTACTCTACGGTGATGTAAGCGATGAAGGACTACTGGAAGAGAACGGCCTTGTTGATTACGATTTGCTGATCAGTACTACCGGAAATCAAGAACTGAACCTGGTCACCTCTATGTATGCGAAAAGTATAGGGGTGAAGCGATCGATTGCTCTGGTAAATAAAAACGACTTCTTAAAAATGGCTTCAAAACTGAGTGTGGATACCACTATCAGTATGAACAATGCGGTAGTGAATTCTATACTAAAACTCGTGCGGAAGGGTAAAGTCCATAGTATACACGCAATAAGCGGCGGAAATCTGGAAGTAATTGAAATGAGCGTTGATCCCGGCAGCCGTGTAGCCAACCGTATGATCAAGGATATAAAATTTCCCTACCATTCACTGATACTTTTCATTTCACGGGGAGATGAAAATTACCTCCCCCACGGGAACGATATGCTCCTCGGTGGTGACAATATAGTGTTGATTACCCGTAAGGAGCACGTGAATAAACTCGATCAGATGTTTGCGAAGAAGAAAAAATGAAAATCCCTGTAGTGCTTCGCGTGTTAAGTGTTTTTTTACTCATTATATCGTTTTTTTTGCTTTTGCCTATTCTTATAGCATTGTGGTATGGTGAGTACCACCTTATTAGGGCCTTTGCAATTCCCTCTGCTTTGAATATTGTTATTGCTTTAACACTCTTTCTCGGGTTGCGGTCATACGGTGGTTTGGCAATATCTATTCGCGGAGGCTTTTTGTTTGTCTCCTTGGCTTGGTTGACCGCCTCTGCCTCAGGGGCATTGCCTTTTTACATATCCGGTGAAATCCCCAGTTATACCAATGCCTTTTTCGAGACTATGTCAGGTTTTACTACTACTGGAGCTTCTATCCTAACGAATATAGAGGGACTATCATACAGTTTACTCTTCTGGCGTTCTCTCACTCACTGGCTTGGTGGTATGGGAATTGTGGTACTTACGGTTGCCCTCTTTCCTTTGTTGGGGATCGGCGGGTTTCAGCTTTTAAAAGCAGAATCACCTGGGCCTTCAGTTGACAAAATTACCCCCCGGATTACCGAGACAGCTAAAATACTGTGGCTCACCTACCTCTTACTTACAGTTGCCGAAACGATTTTGTTGTTGATCGGTGGAATGAACTTCTTTGATTCCATTACCCACACCTTCGGCACTCTTGCTACCGGCGGGTTTTCCCCGAAAAACAGCAGCGTCGGTTTCTATACCTCCGGCTATATCCATGTGATTATCACAATTTTTATGTATCTGGCAGGGGTAAACTTTATTATGTATTTCCGCCTTATTCGCGGTGATACCCGTTCGATTATCAAGAATACCGAATTCCGGGTGTATACCGGGATCTTCATTGTGGCCAGCCTGTTGATAGCCCTCGACCTTCACGGTACCGTCTACACTAGTTTCAGTGAGAGCTTGCGGTACGCAGGATTTCAGGCAGCCTCTATATTGACTACTACCGGTTATGCGACCGCTGATTTTGCGGCCTGGCCGGCAATGTCTAAAATTACCCTATTTACACTTATGTTTATCGGTGGTTCCGCCGGTTCCACCGGAGGCGGTATGAAAGTGGTAAGGGTTGTCACTATTATCAAACAGGGTTTTAATGAGATGAAATATCTCATTTATCCCCGAGGGGTGTTTAGGATCCACCTTAACGGAAAAGTAGTAAAAAAGGATGCGGTGTACGTGATAACCGGTATGGTTTCTCTGTATTTCTTTTTGCTTTTGTGTGTGACCTTTGTAGTAGCTTCCGCCGGTAATACAATTCTTACCTCCTTTTCTACCGCTTTGGTAACCCTTGGTAATATTGGTCCGGGTTTTGGAATGGTTGGACCGACGGAAAACTATGCTTTTTTTCCCGATTATGTGAAGTGGTTTCTTTCAATTGTGATGATGGTCGGGCGGCTTGAAATCTATACAGTCTTGGTCTTGTTTACTCCAATATTCTGGCGCGATTAAGCTGGATTTACATGTGAAAGGCCCCTGCAACAACACTCAATAGCAGAACTCAATAACAACACCCTTAGAAAGTGCGGTTCTAGAGGATATAGAGGAAGTTATTTGTGCGATCTTACTTGGCGTGGGGATTCTCATTCTGGAAGAGAGTCGTGGGCAAAATTTTCGCCAGTTCTTTTTGCTACTTCTTGCTACTTCTCCGGCGGTTTGAGTTCGGCTTGAGTATGCTGACCGAGCTGTTCATGGGCGATCCGACGGCCTTCTTCCTCATCAACTTTTGTAAGTAGAAAACCGCCTATGGCAAATAGCACAATAATCGACAGGATGCCGAAACGGTTGCTGCCGGTTAACAGGGTAATCGATCCCATCAAAAAGGGCCCGATTACAGCTGCAAACTTACCCAGCATGTTGAAAAAACCGAAGAACTCGGCGGATTTATTGGCGGGTATCAATCTTGTGTAATAGCTGCGGCTGAGTGCCTGGATTCCCCCTTGGAAGAGTCCGACCAATCCTGCAAGAATATAGAAATGAAATGTTGTTTTCATAAAATAGCCTAAAATGGTAATAACCCCATAGGCGATAATTGCTACATACAGGGCGTTTTTAACCCCGATTTTCTTTCCAAACCAGCCGTAGGCCAGGGCAGATGGAAAGGCGATAAACTGCACCATCAGGAGGGCAACAATAAGCGATTCGGAGGGAAAACCGAGGGCAGCCCCGTAATCTACGGCCATACGAATAATAGTGTCGACTCCATCAATATAAAACCAGTAGGCCAGAAGAAAAATCCCGACGACCCTCAAGTGGCGAATATCCTTCAGGGTGTTTCTCAATTGGAGCCATCCGCCCTTTACAGCCTTTCCCAGTGGAAGCGGTGATGCTACCGGCGGTTCCGGTACAAACAGCAGCAAGGGAATGGTAAAAAGGGCCCACCACACCGCTACGCTTAGAAAAGCAATCCTAATAGCCGTCGCCCCGTCGGGGATACCAAAAAGCTCCGGTTTAAGGTACATTACGACATTTACAAGAAAAAGCAATCCGCCCCCTATATAGCCAAGTGAAAACCCGAGGGAAGATACAAAATCTACTTTTTTCTCCGAGGCTACACCTGTGATGAGAGAATCGTAGAAAATATTCCCTCCTGAAAAGCCCACAGTAGCCGTCACATAGAAGACTACAGCCAATTGCCAGAAACCCATTCTTACAAACCAAAGGCTGCCGGTCATAATCACACCAAGAAAGGCAAAAAATACTAAAAACCGTTTTTTAGTGCTGCCCCGATCGGCGACGGCGCCGAGGAAGGGCGCAAGGGCTGCAACAATTATTGAGGCCAGCGAATTGGCCATCCCAAGGTAGAAAGTACTTTCCTGCAAATTGGTGGGGTCTGCCCAGTAGGATTTAAAGAAGACCGGAAAGAAGCCGGCCATCACAGTGGTGGCAAATGCACTATTGGCCCAGTCATACAATGCCCAGGACCAGATGGTACGTCTTGAATCTTTCATTTACTCTCCCCCAGGATCGTCCATTTGGTCTTCTATGGAACGCCAGTTTTTAATATTATTTTTCAGCCATTCAAGGAGCAACTGCTGCTTTTCTTCCGGTTGGAGTTGCCAGTTAATGTTATGCCCTCTAAGCGTGTGTATAAGGTGATGAAGTACAATTGCACAGGAGACGGAGATGTTAAAACTTTCGACAAACCCGAACATCGGAATTCTCACATATTCATCGGCGTGTTCTTTCATCTCGGAGGATAAACCGTCAAGTTCGTTTCCGAAAAAAAAAGCAGACGGCCCTTTAAGGAGATTATATTCTTCAAGTTCAATATCGCCATGTTGGGGTGACGTAGCTACTATTCGATACCCCCGGCTGCGCAGGGTCTCAATGGCAGAAAGAGTGCTCATTTCACCTTGGTTGAAGTGATGCAGAGTCAGCCATTGACTCGTTCCCAGTTCTATTCCCTTGCTCGGAGTGAAGGAATTACGGCCTTCAATAATATATGCATCCTGAATACCAAAACCGTCACAGCTTCGCAAAACGGCACTTGCATTATGGGGTTGATAAATATTTTCCAGGGCCAGGGTGATATAGCGGGTCCGGTTCGATATCACCGACTGCATCTTTTCAAGTCGCTGAGCAGTGACAAAACGGCTGAGATGGTGAATCAAATTCTGGATATGATTCACAGAGGTCTGCCCTTTCCGGAATCGGTGATCTCCACCAGGTCGTGAGGGTACGGTTCCATCAGGAATTGATCGAGGAGATATTGGTTTTCAAAACGAATTGCCCAGCTTTTCAGCAGATGAATAATGGTGCCGGCGGGAATTCTTTCATCACGATACTCTTCGAGACTGTTTAAGAAAAATTGCCGCTCCTTCGGTTGCAGCTTTGGAGAGAGTCCTCCAAAAGCGTGTTGAAACGCATTGATCATATTGGTAAAAGCAGGTGGTTCGGAAAATAACTCACGTACACGACTCTCATATAGACTCAATACCTGCGAAATCGGCAACTGCTGATGGTTCGCTGTTATAGTTCCCAGCTGATGTAAAATGTTCTGATTGTATCCCATAAATAGAAGTTTGCTTCGAGTATGGTATTCAACTAAAGCCTTCATTTCCTGCTGTTCTTTCACCAGTCTAAAATTGGTGAGAGAAAAAAGACGGGTAAAAAAATGCTCCCGGAGTATAAAATTTTTCAGCCGCCCTTCATCTTCAATTGGGAATCCCGGAAAATGGTCTATTACATATCCTCCGAAGATCCCAGCCCCCTTGCCCTCGGAATTCTGCGCTTTTTTACTGTTGTACTGTTTAACCTGCCAGGGGCCGCAGGAGGGGGATCGGGATTTCAGTAGGAATCCGTCTACAGTTATCAGATCGGAAAAAAAGCTATGGACGTAGTTCTCCATTTCTCGGGTTACTACGTTTCCACTTGCCGGTTGAAAGAGAATGGTTGTTCCATTTTCTTTTACGAGCCTCACCGGATCTCGCGGAACTCCCAGGCCGATTTCAATTTCCGGACAGGTTGTAATAAACTCAACATGACCGGATAGCATTTGTACTACAGGATCCAATAGTTTCTGGCCGTTATAACGACAACTTTCAAAACCCAGACACTTGCTTACTACGATCTTTGGGGTTGGAAAATTCATTACTACTCCTTGAAGCTGAAGTACTATACTAATGAAGAGCCGGTGGTAGTGCGGTTTCGTCCGTTTTCTTTAGAATAATACAAGGCCTGATCGACTCGCCGAATCAACTCATCCGCCGTCTGGTCAAGATGGGGAGTATATTCAACTACACCTAAAGAAATATGGACGTTTTCATCACACCCCGCCCTTTTGTGATCACAGGCAGCAACCTTTTTGCGTAATCTTTCAGCAATCTCAAAGGCCTGGTCTTCACCTGTGTTATGAAGGAGTACCACAAACTCTTCTCCGCCATAGCGCGCCCCGATATCGTTCATTCTAAGATTGTTGCGGATAATGGAGCTCACAATTTTTATTATTTCATCACCTGCCTGATGTCCATAGGTGTCGTTTACATTCTTGAAATGATCGATATCAGCCATTATTACTGATAGTTTTGATTTGTTTTTAGAAAGATGTTGAATCCGTTTTGCGAGGATAGTGAAAAAATAGTGACGCTGTTTTAGATGGGTCATTAAGTCGGTAGTGGACATCTCAAAGAGTACTGCATTATGTATTGCTATGGAAGCGAAGTGTGCGATATCCAGAAGGTACCTTTTGTCTTCCTTTGAATATTCTTCGGTATGAATACGTTCTCCCAGTACGATAAGCCCCATGAGTTGGTCCCGTACCGCTAAAGGAATAATGAGAGTTGGATTTAGACTCTGAAGAGTATCAAGGCTTTGCGGATCATCTACAGATTCTGAAAGCTCTTTCATGGAGAAACAGCAGGGATTAGATCTAAGATAGCTGCTCAGGTTGCTCTCAGTATCTATAATATACCTTCGGGAAGAATCAATATTAAAGCCCTCCACATTGCGCATCAGCTTTAAGCCCGGGACTTCAAGATTATCCCTGCTAAAAACTGCCGCCTGGGTTACCCCCATTTGGCCCATGCAAATGTAAAGAATAGAGTCCAACAAACTATGATAATCCAGATTAGAACTAAGGCTCTTGCTAATTTCTAGTAATTGCCGTAGATCAAAAACCTCTTTTTCCAGCCCTCCGACGGTTTCGGTGTCCAAACTACACACTTCTCCTTTTTTCTATTATCGGTTACAGCAATTCTAAATTTGAAAAATTTTGGTAATTTTTCTCACTTAAAATGACCCCATAGGTCCACATCCCCATTTTGCCTTAGATGCTATAAGTATAACTGTATCGGCTACTTTTTTGTAGTCTTAAAAAGAGAAGAATGTAAAGCGGAAAATAGGATCATCCCGATAAAAGTGATAAAAAATGGAAAAGCCAACAGCAGAGATGAGGGGGCACCGACGATTCCCTGGGCATGCTGGGCGATTAATTCCGCCGCAGCAAAAAGAAACGCTACAATAAAAATACCGTAGGGCCGTTTGTATCCGAGAAAAATTGCTACAAGGGCGATCCAGCCCCTTCCGGAAGTAATATTGGGCACATACGCCCCCAGATTGAAAGCCAGAGAAGCACCGGCAAGTCCACAGGTTATACCTGAAATTGTAATTGCCAACACCTTTGTCCTTTGTTCGGAGATTCCCCGTGCAAAAAGGGCAGTAGAGTTTAATCCGGCGGCTTTTACGTACATTCCGAAGGGGGTTGAGTTGAGCAGCCAGGCGAATGCCGGAACAAGGACAAAACCGGCATATACAAACAGGGAGTGTTCTGTAAAGAACTCACCGAGAAGGGGAATATGTTGCAGCAGAGGAAGAGAAACGGAGGGTTGGGAGGGGAAAGCCTCAAATTCTATAACACCCTTCGTGCCGAATATGAGATGGGCCGCAATTTGTGTACCGCCGATGGCCAGCAGGTTCACAGCAAGGGCGGCTATAAAGATATTCGCCTTTAATCGCAGGGCGGCGTGTGCATATATATACGCGACCGCTCCGCTGACGGCAACTGCAGATAGGGTCCCCGGCAGTAAACCGCCGCCGGTGCCCGCAACAGCGGCTGCTGAAAAAGCCCCGATCAACATAAGGCCTTCAAGGGCAATATTTAATACCCCCGCTTTTTCAGTGAACAGTCCACCGAGCGCAGCCAGTAGAAAGGGAGTCATTATTTCAACTATCGAGTGCAGCATTTTTCCCTCCTTTCTTCCGCATAAAACCGCTGAACCGCGCCGTTACAAAAAAGAGCACTAGTGCCTGCAGAACAGCTCCGAACTCAAAGGTGAAGTCGGCATATATCATCGCATTTTCCGCTCCGAAATCAAGATAAGTGAAAATAAACGCCGCCGGCAGGAGCAGTAGCGGGTGAATGCGGCCTATCAATGCAATAGCAATACCGTTCCATCCCATTCCGGAAGTAGAGCCTTGAAGGGTCGCAAAGGAAGTGCCGAGTACATACAAGCCGCCGGCAAGTCCATATAGAGCCCCGCTTAGGGCCATCGGTATAAAATAGTAACGTTCCACCGGCATACCTCCGTAACGGGCGAATTCGCGGTTGAGTCCGGTCATTCTCAGCTCGTACCCTCCGGAGGTGTGAAACAGGTATTTATATGCAAGTCCAACAAGTAGCAAAGCCGTTAAAAGACTAAGATTGAGGTGAGATGGAGGAAGAAGTTGGGGTAATCGAAACTGGTAAGAAATTTCCGGTGTAGATAGTAGATAACTCTTAGAATTTCGCAGCGGCCCTGAAACCAGGTAGTTAATGGTGTACACCAGCGAGGATGAGAGTAAAAAAGAGGAGATCAATTCATCGGTGCCCCACTTCATTTTAAGAAAACCGGAGAGTCCTGATATGAGACCGCCGGTACACGCCGCAACAATCACAGCCCCGGTAACTCCAAGGGGGCCGTAGAGCTCAGGGACACTTAATAGAAACATTGTAGTGCCGAGGGCCCCAGCGTAGACCTGGCCTTCGCCTCCAAGGTTGAACATTCCCCCCTGAAAAGCGACAACCATCGCTAAGCCGGCAATCATATATAAACCGACCCTGTTAAGAAAATTACCAAAGTAAAACAAGTTCCTGAAAGGCCCCATCAGAAAAGCCGAAAGTGTTTTTACCGGAGACTCACTGAGAAGGGGAAGGGCAATTATCATAACCAGTAGTGCTGCTGTGATAGCAATGCCGATGCTGAAAAAGGTTGATGCCGGTCGTGTATCATGCATATGGTCCCACTCCCAGCATGAGCCTGCCTATCTCTGCTTTATCAACTCTATCGGCGCTCACTATACCGTTCACTTTACCCCTGTACATTACTACAATGCGATCGGCACTTTCCAGGGCCTCTTCTATGTCGCTTGTAATTACCAGAACAGCTGATCCTTGTGATTTTAAATCGTCTATTTTTTGCATTACGAACTTTCTACCCCTCAAATCCAGCCCCCAGGATGGTTCGGAGAAAATCAACAGCTCCGGGGAATTGATGATCTCCCGGGATATGATGACCTTCTGAATATTGCCCCCGGAAAGTCCCGCCAAGCGGTCCTTGGTGGATGCTTTGATGTTAAAAAGTTGTTTCAGATTTCCTGTAAAGTGATCAATTTCTTCCTTTTTTAGTCGTCCCCAACTGTGGAAATCCTTGTAATTCAGTAAAATCATATTTTCAGCTACCGATGAGTCCAAACTGGCCCCGCGAAGCATCCGCTCAGTAGGAATATATGCAAAGCCCCGGGCTCGCAATTCACGGATTGAGAGGCCTGAAATTGATTTCCCCTTGTACAGAATGTCGCCTGTACCTGGATTCTCGAAACCGGACATAAGTTGTTCAAGGGTTTCCAGCCCATTCTCTCTTATACCCGTAACAGCTAACACTTCACCCGGAAATACTTCAAAGCTTACCTCCCTTATTTTCGGCAAAGCGGAGTGACCTGAATGAGGGGCATATCCGACATTTTTAACCTGCAAAATTGGTTCTGCGGCTTGTTTAAAGTGAGCTTTTGGTGTTTTTTGCTGGTGAATTGTGTCGGCGGATGTATCAGTTCCAAAAGATGCAGGGATTACAGTATTCGGACCTACCATGAGTTTTGAAAGTTCTTCTTGTGAAAGTTCCCGGCTGGGGCGTGTGATGATTCGACGCCCTCCGCGCATTACACTTACACGGTCGGCGTAGTGAAGTGCCTCTCGCAGTTTATGGGTGATAATGATAAGGGTATACCCGTTTTTTTGCAGTTCACCTAATACCGTATGTAAAAGGTCCGATTCGGATTCTTCAAACAGTGTTGCCGGTTCATCTATAATAATATATTTAACCCCGGCATAGAGGAGAGCCAAAAGGCCGGTCTTCTGTTCGCCGTCAATACTAAGTTCGAAGGAGGGGCGATCAAGGTCGATATTCAACTTATACCGCTTTTTCAACGCCTCAACCTGCTGCCGGGCTTCTGTTAGTTTAATATGCCCCCACCAGGTCCGCGGTTCCCTGCCGAGAATAATATTCTGCAACACGGTATACTCCCGTACGATCTGCACATGTTGGTGCACCATGCCGATACCGTATTTTAATGCTCCATGGGGCGAATTGATCCGCACTTCCCTGTTGTCTAAAAGGATTTTACCCCTGTCGGGACGGACCAATCCGCTGAGAATATGCATGAGAGTCGATTTTCCTGAGCCGTTTTCACCGACTATGGCGTGGATCTCACCCTCCTCAATAATGAGGTCTACTGAAGAGTCGGCGGTTACACCATTTTCAGGAAAATACTTTGTAATATCGACTAACTCAATACCGCCCATGCTTTTACTTCGGCATTTCGAAGCCGATCTCACCGTTTTTCATCTTTTCAAGTATATCAGTCT
>Ga0102938_10000725_pt1 | contig 24784 bp, 24 predicted proteins | sample SalPonR2_B_D2_MG_FD_84516 | JGI IMG/M metagenome (GOLD analysis project Ga0102938, IMG submission 84516) | Salt pond soil microbial communities from South San Francisco under conditions of wetland restoration - Salt Pond MetaG R2_B_D2_MG | ecosystem: Environmental > Aquatic > Marine >... | reverse complement strand
TTGCTGTTTCCCGCTCTGACCGTACACAAGGCGATGGAAAATCACCACTTCGATCGAATGCGTCTATCGGTGGATTTTCGTTACCAACTAGAGGGCGAAGCACTCACTGAGGGCTGTCTCAAGCCGCATTTTCAGCGTCTGAGCTGGGAGCAAATCTACCGCGACTGGAAGTCCGACGAGCTACAGTATTACTGGCGCGAAAAGGATTATGTCGAGGTGCCCTGGAACGAGGCGTTGCATGCGCTGCCCGCCGATCATGTTGACGAAGCTTACGAGCAGGAGCTCGCGTTCAACCTTTTGCTCAACCGCCGCAAAGCCGCGAAACCGCAGGTCTGAAGTCGCGATCGACGCGCGCCGCGTGAGCCATGCCTGCCCCGGCTGATCACCAGGCCAGTGGAATCTGATTTTTTGGAAAGCGGCTCTGCCCGAAGAACCAGGTCTCGATTGCATAGCGAACTTTGCTGAAATCGATGCCGTGCTGGGTCCGGTGCAGGCAGAAATGATCAAAGAAAAACGCGTCGCCCGCGTTGAATAGCGGACTTTCCCACTGCCCGGATGCATTGCTGACCTGTGATGTACTCACCGACCAGTTGAACTGTGCACCATCGGCGGAGGCAATACGGGTGAGCCGGCGGGGTACTACATCCATGCCGGGAGAGCCGGTTGTGCCGCCGCACTCGTTGAGCGGTATCCACATATTCAGGCTGTTAATATCCGTGCCCATGAAGGCGCCATCCTGGTGCCAGCCGGCTTCCGCCACGGGTAGCCGGGAGCGTCTCAGCACCCATTTCTTCATGGTCAGGCAGGGCGGCTCGCCAAGGTAATCCGTCATCAGCTGTTGCAGGCCATGGGCTGCATACCACTCCAGCAGTGCCTCCGCTACGCTGGGCGCCTCCACGCACATGGCCGAGCCCGAGTCGCGGTGAAAGTTGCGCGTATTACCCAGCTCTTTCGCCCTGTTGGGCATGATGCCGGTCATATTGGCGGTGGGGTTGAAGTAAACCCCGGGTAGGGGCGGGTCGCCCCGGCTGTTGTTCTCGCAGGCATCCAGCACTGCGTCGATGACAGGTATAAACCCGTTCAGTGCGGTTTCTCGGAATAGCCCGCGCACAATAAGCGAGCCGTGCTCGAGGATGGCGGTGCGCAGGGTGGGCAGGTCGAGATTCGCGGCGGGCACCTCGGGAATCAGGCCCGGGGAACCTGTGTGGCTCGTGTCAGCGGGGACCAGCAGAGGAGCCTGTTCGCCGGGCAATCTGTCTCTGAATGTCTCGATTCGCGTGGTCATTCTCGCCCGGTCTGCCGCGAGATCCCGCGCCTCGAGGACTGTGCCGGAAATGTCTTTCACCTGCATACCAAACGGCCCGGATTCTGAGCGTGAGCGGCAGTGTATGTGATCGTGTTTTAAAGGTCGATCTCCGGAGTGGGTCGTGGCGGCCGAGGTCTGGCCTGCCGCTTGCGCTTTACTGCGCCGTGGCTATCCTCCCCCATGCTTTTTTAACTATCATACGACGCTGGTGAATGCGGCGCAGTCGGGTCGGAAAGCTGCGAAAGCCATCAGGGGGCAGTCTGCCATGCGACTTTCAGTAATTCTTATCTGCCATGACATGGCTCGGGAAATTCCCCGCACGCTGCAATCGCTTGCGCGATCCTACCAGCACGGGGCGCAAGACCTGGAGTATGAGGTACTGCTGGTCGATAACGGCTCGCCAGAGCCGCCCGACCCGGCCAGTTGGGCGGATATTGATGTACCCGTGAGGCTGATTTCCATGGCGAACGCGACGTCTTCGCCCTCGCCCGCGATCAACCGCGGCCTGGCCGAAGCGCGCGGCGAGCTGGTCTGCTTCATGTGCGACGCAGCGCATATGTTGACGCCAGGTGTTTTTCGTATGGCGCTGGCTGCCCATGAGGCGTTCACAGACGCCGTCGTGGCGATCCGCTATTTTTATCTCGGGCCCGAGGAGCAGCCTGTCTCCGTGCCCGATGGCTATAGCAAACACGCGGAGGACGGTCTCCTGAGGCGGATCGGCTGGCCCGGCGACGGCTACCGACTGTTCGAAATAGGCACGCCATTGCGGCAGGGCGCGCGTCTTGCCAACTGGCTGAATCGCATCGGTGAGACCAACTGCCTGTTCCTGAAGCGCGCGCTGTTCAGGACGCTGGGCGGCGCCGATGAAGGCTTCGATCTGCCCGGCGGAGGCTTCGTCAATATGGATATTTTCAAGCGTGCCGCCGAGGCGCCGGGCGCCACCCTGGTGCAGATTATCGGCGAGGGCAGCTTCCACCAGTTGCACGGCGGAATCACCACTAACTCCGAGGGTGCAACCCGGCAGGCCACCCTGGAAAGCTACCGTCGGAATTACCGCGCGATTCGCGGCCACGATCAACTGGTGGCCAGGGTGCCGGTGTACCACATGGGTCACCTGCCAACGCCGTCAGCCAACATTACCGCGCGTGATCGTCGCCGGGCCCGGGCGACAGGCAGACTCAAACCGCAACAGGAGGCGGTCGATGCGTCGGCAAACAGCGTCGGCTCCCAGGGTTGAGGTGCCTCCGGTGAAACAGGTTGCGGCCCCGCGGCAGGCTTGAATATGAAATTATCAGTGTTGCTTGTTTGTTACGACATGGCTCGCGAGATACCGCGCACGCTAACCGGCCTCGCTCGCGACTACCAGGATGGCGCGCGCGAGCTGGAGTACGAGGTGCTCCTGGTCGACAACGGTTCGCCCGTGTCGCTCGATCCCGCGAGCTGGCGCTCTGTAGATGTTCCGGTGACATTCATCGAGATGCCGGACCCATCGCCCTCTCCCGCCCGCGCGATCAATACCGCGTTGGCGAGAGCCCGCGGGGAAATCGTCTGTGTGATGATCGACGGCGCCCATATTCTCACTCCCGGGGTGTTTCGCCTGGCGCTGGCGGCATTTGCCGCTTTCGATAACCCCGTGGTGGCCACCCGCTACTTCTGGTTGGGTCCCGATGCGCAGAATGTCTCGATAGGGGAGGGTTATAACCAGGCGGTCGAGGACCGTCTGTTGCAGGATATCCACTGGCCGGAGGATGGATACCGCCTGTTTGAGATCGGCTCACCGCTGAAAACGGGCGGAGAAAATATCAACTGGATGAACCGATTGTTTGAATCGAACTGCTTTTTTATGCCGCGCACCTTGTTTCAGTCGCTGGGCGGCGCGGACGAGCGCTTCGATCTCCCGGGTGGCGGTTTCATTAATACGGATATTTTCAAGCGTGCGGTCGATCACCCTGAAACGACCCCCGTACAGCTGATTGGCGAGGGGTGTTTTCACCAGGTTCATGGCGGCACGACCACCAACATCAGCAGCGCGGAGCGCGAACCGCAGCTTGAACGGTATCTTGACCAGTACGAGGCGATCAGGGGCGACAGGGATATCCTTACCCACAGTGGTTTCTGCTTCCTCGGGCATGTGCCCACGGATGCGGCCAGGATTCACCGTTGGCGCAAGCGCCAACTCTAGCCGGGGCGTTGCCAGGCGCGCACTGTTCCGCGGGTGCGGTATCAGTCTCCGGGTTGCGGCCAGAAGAAATGCTCAAAGCTTATGCTACCCGAGGCGCTGAACACCACGCCCTCCGCCTCCAGGCGGTGCCGCTGGCGCCTGCCGGAGGGCGTGTCGGGCGCAAGGGAGAGTTTGCCCTGCGCATTGACCACCCGGTGCCAGGGCAGGCGTGAGTGGCCGGGCAGCGCACGCAGCACGGCTCCCACGCGGCGCGCGGCGCCCGGTACGCCCGCCTGCCGCGCGACCTCTGAGTAGGTCGTGACCCTGCCCTCGGGAATGCCGGCGACAACCTGCCAGATACGCTGGTCTGCGGAGGGTTCGAATGGCGCCATGCCGGTGCTCCTGTCGGGTGCCTGTCCGGTCGGGTGAACAGCCCCGTATGATACGGCACCCGGGGCGCTCGCTTGAAATAGCTCGCGCAGCCCGCATACTGGAGTTACGGGAGATTGTTCATGCGCTTCATTGTTTTTCTGGTTCCCTGGCTGGAACTCTTCACACTGATTCAGTTGGGCATCGAAACCAGCGCTCTGACTGCGCTGGGGTATGTGCTGGCCACCCTGTTGCTGGGGATTGCGTTGCTGCAGCGGCAGGGCAGGGAGATATTCGAACACCTCCGGGAGAGTCAGCGCACCGGGAGTGCGGGTGCGCAGTTACTGCTCGATGATATGGCGCTGGGGCTGGCCGGGTTGCTGCTGATGGTGCCGGGCCTGATAACGGATTTTGCCGCGCTGGTGGTGTTGGTGGGGCCGCTTCGGCGGCGCATTGCACGCGCCCTGTACGGCCCACCACCTGAGCGCTACACGCCGGAGGCGGATTCTTCCGCGCACCGGACCATCGAGGGTCACTACCGTCGCGTGGACGACGAATAATCGATCCAACAGGTTGTTATTCAAGGGAAATATTTTTTCGAGGGCGAGTGCCCCGGCGCGATTCCGCCCCCGGTCCGGGGTGTTTGAGCCCGCCTGTCAGCACTCCGCTTGGCACTCCTTTTAGCACTCTGGCAAAAAGAGTGCTAAAAGCCCCTTGAATTCCCTTGCCCCGCCCCAATAGTCCTAGCTGAGTCCCCGGGAGGGGTTCCGATAACATCGTCAGTTTGGAGATAGACACAGATGAAAATCCGTCCGCTGTATGACCGTGTGGTCATTCGTCGCAAAGAAGAGGAAGAAACCACTGCAGGGGGCATCGTCCTGCCCGGCTCGGCCAAGGAAAAGCCCAATCAGGGCGAAGTAGTCGCTGTAGGTGATGGCAAGGCCCTGGACAACGGCGAAACGCGGCCTGTCGCTGTCAAGGTAGGAGACAAGGTCGTATTCGGCCAGTACGCCGGTAGCAACACCATCGAGATTGATGGCGAAGAACTGATCATCATGGGTGAAAGTGAAATCTACGCCGTCGTAGAGTGAGCGGCGCGCCCGTAACAATTGTGCACAGTAAATGTAAATAAAGGATCAATATCATGGCAGCTAAAGATGTATATTTTGGTGATGATGCCCGCTCGCTGATGCTGAAGGGCGTAAACGTCCTGGCGGATGCGGTGAAGGCGACCCTGGGTCCCAAGGGTCGCAACGTCATTCTGGACAAATCCTTCGGTGCGCCGACCGTCACCAAAGATGGTGTGTCGGTGGCCAAGGAAATCGAGCTGGAGAACAAGTTCGAGAACATGGGCGCACAGATGGTCAAGGAAGTGGCGTCCCAGGCATCCGATACCGCGGGTGATGGCACCACGACCGCTACGGTGCTGGCCCAGTCCATTCTGAATGAAGGTCTGAAGTCCGTCGCCGCGGGCATGAACCCGATGGATCTCAAGCGCGGCATTGACAAAGCCATCATCGCAGCGGTCGCCGAAATCGAGAAAATGTCCATTCCCTGTGAGGACAGCAAGGCGATTGCCCAGGTAGGCACCATTTCCGCCAATTCTGACTCCCAGGTCGGTGACATTATCGCCGATGCCATGGGGAAAGTTGGCAAGGAAGGCGTTATCACTGTTGAGGAAGGCTCCGGTCTCGAAAACGAGCTGGATGTAGTGGAAGGTATGCAGTTTGATCGCGGTTACCTTTCCCCCTATTTCATCAACAACCAGGACAACATGAGCGCCGAACAGGATGATCCCTACATCCTGCTGGTGGACAAGAAGATTTCCAACATCCGTGAGCTGTTGCCGCTGCTTGAGCAGGTCGCGAAGGCATCGCGCCCTCTCGTGATTGTCGCGGAAGATGTGGAAGGCGAAGCACTGGCTACGCTGGTTGTGAACAACATGCGCGGCATCGTTAAAGTCGCGGCCTGTAAAGCGCCCGGCTTTGGTGATCGTCGCAAGGCCATGTTGCAGGACATCGCCACCCTGACTGGCGGCACGGTAATTTCCGAGGAAGTCGGTCTCGATCTGGAATCTGCCGGCCTCGAGCACCTGGGCAGCGCCAAGCGCGTGACCATGGACAAGGACAACAGCACGATCATTGATGGTGCTGGCGATGCCGAGGCCATCAAATCACGCGTGAATGAAATCCGCGTCCAGATCGAAAACACCTCTTCCGATTACGATCGCGAGAAGCTGCAGGAGCGCGTTGCCAAGCTGGCGGGTGGTGTGGCAGTGATCAAGGTGGGTGCCGCTACCGAGATCGAGATGAAGGAGAAGAAAGCGCGCGTTGAGGATGCATTGCATGCAACCCGTGCGGCTGTTGAAGAAGGCGTGGTCGCCGGTGGTGGTGTCGCCCTGGTGCGTGCCGTGGCCGCTATCGCCAATCTGAAAGGCGACAACGAAGACCAGAACCACGGTATCGCGGCGGCGCTGCGTGCCATGGAGTTTCCGCTGCGCCAGATTGTCTCCAACGCGGGTGACGAAGCCTCTGTTGTGCTGGACAAGGTGCGCCAGGGTAAAGGTAACTACGGTTACAATGCGTCTACCGGTGAGTACGGTGACATGCTTGAGATGGGTATTCTGGACCCCGCGAAAGTCACCCGTGCTGCATTGCAGGCGGCGGGTTCTGTCGCTGCGCTGATGATCACGACCGAGGTGATGGTCGCGGACGCGCCGGAAGACAAAGCCGCCGGTGGCGCCGGTGGTGGCATGCCCGACATGGGTGGTATGGGCGGTATGGGCGGCATGATGTAAGCGGCCCGCATTGCCAACGAAAGCCCCGGCGAGAGCCGGGGCTTTTTTGTTTGCGCGTCGTGTACATGGCCCAGTTGTGGAAGAGGGTGTACACTACGGGGGGTCTTAACAACAACAAGGAGGGAGCAATGATCCTCGAGTTTATCTTCAGGTGGGCGCACGTACTGTTCGGGATTGTCTGGATAGGCATGCTCTATTACTTCAATTTTGTGCAAACCGAGTATTTCAAGGAGGCAGAGGCCGAGGCGAAAGCCGATGCCATGAAGAAGCTCGCTCCGAGGGCGTTGTGGTGGTTCCGTTGGGGCGCCATGTTTACCTTCCTGACCGGTCTGGTACTGCTTCACCTGGTAGGTGCCTCTACCAACTTCGCGGGCGCGCCCATTATCTGGCTGGGTGCCATAGCCGGTACACTGATGTTCCTGAACGTGTGGTTGATCATCTGGCCGAACCAGCAGGTCGTGCTGGGTATGAAAGAGGGTGACTCTGCCACCAGCGCCGCCAAGGCGGGGCTCGCTTCGCGCACCAACACGTTGCTTTCCGGTCCCATGCTGTTTGGCATGCTTGGCTCCGTGCACCTGTACATCGCCGATCCGGGCGGGGTCGGGTTCTGGGCCAGCCTGGTACTGATCCTGGCGCTGGAAGCGAACGCGCTGTTCGGCAAGATGGGCCCGATGGCGAGTGTGAAAGGCGTGATTCATTGCAGCATCGCGCTCACTGCAGTGATCTGGGCATTGCTCGCCTTTTTGTGAGTACGTTGCACAGTCGAAAGCCGGGGTTTCCCCGGCTTTTTTGATTTCGGCCCGCGCACCGATCTGTATAATCTGCAAGAACACTGACTACCGACGGTTTGTATGTCTGACGACGACCTGGACCCCATCCCTTCAATCGTGCCGACCCGCGATGCGGCCCCACAAGGCCAGCGCCGCGGCAGAACGCAGCCCGAGCGCAGGCACGGCGCCGCAGCCCCCGCTTCGGGCAGCGCTGGCGCGGCGATTGGGCGAATAGTGACGGCCGTGGCGCTGGTAGTGGCCGCCGTCGCCTGTGCGTGGGCGTGGCAGCTCCAGCAGCAACTGCAAGCGGCCGATGCGCAGATGGCGGACTACGCCGGGCGTCTTGGCGACCTCGAGGCGCGGTTGTCCGACACCGACGAGGGAATGACGCAGAATGCCACCGTCCAGGCCGCAAAGATTCGTGAGCTCGATAGCGAGGTTCGCAAGCTGTGGGATAATGTCTGGAAGGCTTCCAAAGAGCGCCTCGAGAAGCTGGAGGCCGGTAGCGGGAAGTACGCAAAGAATATCGACACCTTACAGGCAGAAATGGGTGGCGTGAAAACCCAGCTCGAGAGTGCCTCGGCAGACCTGGCCAGGCTGCGGGGCGTCGCAGGTGACCTGTCGCGTCTTATGTCCAGCGCCAAAACGAACCAGGCCGAGGTCGAGCGGGTGGCGGATACGCTGAATCGTATCGACCTGGAGCTGGCGAAGCTGGCGAAACGCGTTGAGGACAATGAAGAGTGGGTTCGCTCTATCAATGCATTTCGCGGCCAGATTAACGCCAGCCTGACAGAGTTGCAGGGCGCGGTGCGCGCGCTGCAGGCGGCGCCCTGATTCATCCCGGTGCACCGCGCTGCGCATGAGCAGCGGCGTGGTATGTAAACAGTTCATTATCGCGTGAACATTCTCGCGTGAACATTGCTCAAGGAATTCGCTATGACAGTCATTCATCAGGACGACCTCATCGAGAGCGTCGCCGATGCCCTGCAGTTCATCTCCTATTATCACCCGCTGGATTTTGTGCGTGCAGTGCATGCCGCCTACGAGCGCGAACAGAACCCCGCGGCGCGGGACGCGATGGCGCAGATATTGATCAACTCGCGCATGTGCGCGCAGGGGCATCGCCCGATCTGCCAGGATACTGGTATCGTGACAGTGTTTCTCAAAATCGGCATGGATGTGCAGTGGGATGCCGCGCTCTCGGTCGCAGAGATGGTCAACGAGGGTGTAAGGCGCGCCTATACCCATCCCGACAACGTGCTCAGGGCTTCCATTCTCGAGGATCCGGCCGGTGCACGCAGGAATACCCGCGACAACACGCCCGCCGTGATTCACATGGAGGTCGTGCCCGGTGATACCGTGGATGTGCAGGTTGCCGCAAAGGGCGGCGGCTCTGAAAACAAGTCGAAGCTGGCGATGCTGAACCCGTCCGACAGCATCGTTGACTGGGTTGTAAAGACCGTGCCGACGATGGGTGCGGGCTGGTGTCCACCGGGTATGCTCGGAATCGGTATTGGTGGTACGGCGGAGAAGGCCGCCGTCCTGGCCAAGGAGTCCCTGATGGACCCGATTGATATACACGAACTGCGCGAGCGCGGGCCGGGCAATCGCGTGGAGGAGTTGCGTCTTGAAATTATGGACGCCGTCAACCGGCTGGGAATTGGTGCCCAGGGTCTGGGCGGCCTGACCACGGTGCTGGACGTAAAAATCCTCGATTATCCGACTCACGCGGCATCCCTGCCGGTAGCCATGATTCCGAACTGCGCCGCAACCCGGCACGCGCACTTCGTGCTCGATGGCTCGGGACCCGCGCGACAGACCCCGCCAAAGCTCGAGGAATGGCCGGATATCACCTGGGAGGTGGGCGACGATGTGCGCCGCGTGGACCTGGATGCGGTGACAGCGGAAGACGCGGCCGAGTGGCAGCCTGGCGATACGCTGCTCTTGTCGGGGAAAATGCTCACCGGGCGCGATGCCGCCCACAAAAAAATGCAGGAGCTTATCGCCAGTGGCGAGGGCTTGCCCGCCGGGGTCGATCTCAAAGGCCGCTTTATCTACTACGTGGGGCCGGTGGACCCGGTGCGCGACGAGGTGATGGGACCTGCAGGGCCAACCACCGCCACGCGTATGGACAAGTTTACCGATTTTATTCTCGAGCATACCGGCCTGTTGGGCATGATCGGCAAAGCGGAGCGCGGCCCGGTAGGCGTCGAGGCGATTCGCAAGCACAAGGCCGTTTACCTGATGGCTGTGGGTGGCGCGGCCTACCTGGTATCCAGGGCGATCACCTCCGCGAGGGTAGTGGCCTTCGAGGAACTGGGTATGGAGGCCATCTACGAGTTTGAAGTCCGCGATATGCCGGTCACCGTGGCGGTGGATACCCGCGGCAGTTCCGTGCACGAGACCGGGCCAAAAATCTGGCGCGCGAAGATCGAAGAACAGGCCCTGGACCTTGTCTAGCGATCGCGGACTCACGTTCTACTGGCATGATTATGAAACTTCCGGTGCCGACCCGGCGCGCGATCGGCCCGTGCAGTTTGCGGGCGTGCGAACCGACACCGAATTCAATGTCATCGGTGAGCCGCTGGTCGTGTACTGCCGTCCCACGGATGATGTCCTGCCGCAACCCGGCGCCTGCCTGGTAACGGGAATAACGCCGCAACTGGCGTTGGAGAAAGGTCTCCCGGAAAGTCAGTTTATCGGTCGGATTCACGCGGAGCTGGCACACCCGGGGACCTGCGCGGTGGGCTACAACTCGCTGCGCTTTGATGACGAAGTCACGCGCCACACGCTCTATCGGAACTTTTTTGACCCCTACGCGCGCGAATGGCAGAACGGCAATTCCCGCTGGGATATTATCGATATGCTGCGCACGGCTTTTGCATTGCGCCCCGAGGGCATTGAGTGGCCGCTGCGGGAAGACGGTTTCGCGAGTTTTCGCCTTGAGGACCTGACCGCGGCGAACGGCATCGCCCACGCGGGTGCGCACGATGCACTGGCAGACGTTCAGGCAACTATCGCGCTCGCCCGTCTGCTGCGGGAGCGTCAACCAAAGCTGTATGATTTCGTGCTGGGCAACCGCGACAAACGCTCTGTACTGGCGCAGTTTGATATTGAGGACATGAAGCCGGTTTTGCATGTGTCGGGCATGTTCGGTGCGGAGCGCCACAATATCGGCCTGGTCGCGCCGCTGGCCCTGCACCCGGTAAATCGCAACGAAATTATTTGCTACGACCTGGATGCAAGCCCGGAGCCGCTGCAGGCGTTGCCTGGCGCCGATCTGCGCGAACTGCTTTACACGCGCACGGAGGATTTGCCGCCAGGTACTGCCAGGCCGGGGCTCAAATCGGTACACATCAATCGCTGTCCGATTGTGCTGCCAGCGCGCATGGCGAGCCCGGAGATCGCACAGCGGCTGGGCATTGATGGCGAGCGCTGCCGTGGTCACCTGGCGATGTTGCGGGAATATCGGAATGCAGATAAACAGGGCTTCAATGCCAAGCTCGCGGAAATATATCAAAGGCCGCGACCTGATAAAGCGGTAGATCCCGATATCGCCCTGTACAGCGGGGGTTTTTTCTCTGACCAGGACCGGCGCAGCATGGACGCCATCCGCGCGGCAACGCCTGAAGAGCTGGCGACGCAAAGCTGGGTTTTCGAGGATCAGAGGTTGCCCGAGATGCTGTTTCGCTACCGGGCGCGTAATTACCCGGACACCCTTTCGCCGCAGGAGCGCTCCCAGTGGGAAGAATTTCGCTACCAGCGGCTCACCGACCCCGTCGCGGGAGCCAGTATTTGCCTGGAGGCGTTTCACGGCCAGATTGAAACGCTGCTGGCTGACCCGGATTTGAGTGAGGCGAAGCGCCGGGTGCTCGAAGACCTGCTGCTTTATGCGGATACCCTGCTCGCCTGAGCCGTGCGTTTTTTATCGGTATTACGCACATGGGCAGCCCCCGGGAGCATGCCTATAATGGGCCCCACTGAAGAAAGCCCAGCCTGTTACTTTACGGGAGCGATACAGCGTGCAGTTTGCCGGTAGCCATATCCTGTCAGTCCAGCAGTTTGAGCGAAGCGATGTGGAGCGGTTGTTCGATGTTGCCGATCGTATGGCGCCTTACGCCCACCGGCGACGCGTAACCCGGGTGCTCGACGGCGCCATTCTCGGGTCCATGTTTTTTGAGCCAAGTACCCGTACCCGGGTAAGTTTCGGCAGCGCCTTTAATCTTCTCGGCGGAGAAGTCAGGGAAACCACCGGGTTTGAGAATTCTGCCATCGCCAAGGGCGAGTCGCTGTACGATACGGCACGTGTGCTCAGCGGCTATTCAGACGTGATTGCCATGCGGCACCCCGCCGAGGGTTCGGTGGCCGAATTTGCCGCGGCCAGTCGCGTCCCGGTGATCAACGGCGGCGACGGCACCAATGAGCATCCCAGCCAGGCGCTGCTGGATCTCTTCACGATTCGCAGCGAAATTGCTGCCCGTGGCAGGTCGCTCGACCAGTTGCGCATTGCGATGGTGGGCGATTTACGTTTCGGGCGTACGGTGCATTCGCTGTGCAAGCTGCTCGGTCTGTTTTCAGGCGTACACATTGTCCTGGTGTCGCCAGAGGCGTTGCGTATGCCGCCGGAGATTGTCGAGCGGCTGCGTACAGGCGGGCATCGGGTGGTGGAGTCGGAGCAACTTGAAGAGAGTATTGCGCACGTTGACATCGTGTATTCAACGCGCCTCCAGGAAGAGCGATTTACCACCCCGGAGGAGGCTGATCTGTACCGGGGCCGCTTCCGGTTGAACCAGAGTATCTATACACATCACTGTGAGCCCAATACCGTGATCATGCACCCCATGCCGCGCGATTCACGAGCGAACGCCCGGGAGTTGGACGAAGACCTGAACGATAACCCGAACCTGGCGATTTTTCGCCAGACTGACAACGGCATGCTGGTGCGCATGGCCCTGTTTGCCCTGATCCTGGACGTGGTGGAGCAGGTAGACCGGCATGCGCGGGACGTTAACTGGTACACGGCGAGCCGCTTCTGATGCCTCCCGAACTCACCTTCGGTGCCGGGGATGTGCGCCTGCTGGACGACAGGATCGTGTGGTCCGGACATTTCGCGGTGCGCAAACTGACCTTGCAGCATCGCCTGTTCAATGGTGGCTGGAGCGAGCCGGTGTCGCGCGAGGTATTCGAGCGTGGCGACGCGGTGGGTGTTCTGCCCTACGACCCCGCGACCGACACGCTGGTCATGGTGGAGCAGTTCCGTCCCGGCGCGCTGCGCGGCGACAACAGCCCGTGGATGCTCGAACTGATTGCGGGTGTCGTGGATGCGGGCGAAAGCGATGAAGACGTCGCGCACCGCGAGGCCATGGAAGAGGCCGCCTGCGAGCTGGCCGAACTGGTACCCATAGCGACCGTATACCCCAGTGCCGGGGGCTGCAGTGAGCGCGTGACGCTGTACTGCGGCCGGCTCATTTCGGCCAGGCCCGGCCAGGTGCATGGCCTGGAACAGGAAGGCGAGGATATTCTCGTGCACTCGGTTACACGCGAGGAAGCGCTTGCCCTGTTGGCGGCGGATCGTATTCCCAACGGGCATACCCTGATAGCGCTGCAATGGTTGCAATTGCATGCCCAATCGCTGAGAGAGCGCTGGGTATGAGCGGCCCGGCCCGGCCCGGACCATGACCGACGGCGAAGTCACGCGCAGCGGTCCGCCTGCGCCTGGCCTGCTACGCTCCAGTGCGCTGGTGGGTGCGCTCACCATGCTCTCCCGGGTGCTCGGTCTGGTGCGCGATATCGCGATAGCCGCTTTCTTCGGGGCGGGCACTGCCGCCGATGCCTTTTTCGTCGCCTTCAAGATTCCCAATTTTCTCAGGAGGCTGTTTGCCGAAGGCGCGTTTGCCCAGGCGTTTGTGCCGGTGCTGGCCGATTATCGGGAGGCGGGGAGCCTCGCCGCCACCAAGGCACTGGTCGACCGCGTCGCCGGCATGCTGGGCGGCACGCTCCTGCTGATCACCCTGGTCACCGTGATGGCGGCGCCCCTCGTGGCAGCCGTTTTTGCGCCCGGCTTCGTCGATCAGCCGGCCAAGTTCCAACTCACCGCAGAGTTGATCCGCATTACCTTCCCCTACCTGATGCTGATTTCAATGACCGGCTTCTGCGGTGCCATTCTGAACAGCTATGGTCGGTTCGCCGTACCCGCCTTGACGCCCATATTTCTCAATCTCTCGCTGATCTTTGCCGCGGTGGTGGCATCGGCCTGGTTTGCGCAGCCTGTGTTTGCCCTGGCCTGGGGCGTTTTGTTCGCGGGAATCATCCAGTTGTTGTTTCAGTTGCCCTCGCTGTATCGCCTGGATCTGGTACCACGCCCCAGGTGGGACAGCCGTGACGAGGGTGTGAAGCGTATATTGAAGCTGATGATTCCCGCACTTTTCGGCGTGTCTGTCAGCCAGATCAACCTGCTGCTGGATACAGTGTTGGCGTCTTTCCTGCCCACCGGGAGTGTCTCCTGGCTCTACTATTCCGATCGACTTGCCGAGTTGCCCCTCGGGGTTTTCGGTATTGCCGTTGCCACGGTGATTTTGCCCAGTCTTTCCACGCATCGCGCGGCGGCGCGGGAAGAACAATTCAGTATCACGCTGGACTGGGCCCTGCGCACGGTACTGATTATAGGCGTCCCCTCGGCAGCGGCGCTGATTATCCTCGCCGAACCTATCCTGATCACGCTTTTTCAGAACGGGGCGTTGACGCCCGGGGACGTGGAGATGGCCAGCCTGAGCCTCAGGGCCTACAGCCTCGGGTTGATCGCCTTCATGCTGGTGAAGATTCTCGCGCCCGGTTTTTACGCGCGCCAGGACACCAGGACGCCGGTCAAAATCGGGATTATCGCCATGGCGGCCAATATGGTGATGAACCTGGCATTTGTCTTTCCCCTGATGTTGTTGTGGAATATCGGGCATGTGGGCCTGGCGCTGGCGACCAGTCTGGCGGCTTTCCTGAATGCGGGGTTGCTGCTGCGTGGATTGCTCAGGCAGGGTATTTTTCGACTGCAGCCCGGCTGGAAGCTGCATGGCCTGCGCCTGCTGCTGGCAACAGGTGTCATGTGTGTCGCGTTACTGGTATTCGCACCCGACAGCCATGTCTGGCTTGAGTGGTCCTGGCAGAGGCGCCTGTGGGAGATGACCCTGGTGTGTTTGTCGGGCGTCGGTGTCTACGTCCTGGTGCATGCGCTGGCTGGCACGCGCCCGCGACACCTGCGTGCGCCGGTATCCCCCCGGAGGTGATGACTCGCGGGTAAGGGCCAGCCGCCCGTGATGCCCGCTACCATAGGCTAGCAGTCTCAACTTCGTTATACTCGCGGGTTTGGTTTGTCGGGGCTTTATTGCCGCATGGAACTGATTCGCGGGCTGCACAATCTACGCCCCAGACATCACGGTTGTGTCGCAACAATCGGCGCCTTTGACGGTGTGCATCTCGGCCATCAGGCGGTTATTGCGCACCTGCTTGAGCAGGCGCGTGAATTTGGCTTGCCTTCGCTGATTATCGTGTTCGAGCCATTGCCCCGTGAGTATTTCGCGCCAGTCGAGGCGCCCGCGAGGCTCATGAGCTTCGCCGAGAAGTTCCGCGCGCTCGAGGCGCTGGGTGTGGAGCGCCTGTTGCGCATTCGCTTCAACCAGTCGCTGCGTCGTATGTCGGCCCAGCGGTTTATCGACGAAATCTTCGTCGCTGCCCTGGGCGTACGATACGTTGTTCTGGGAGATGATTTTCGCTTTGGCGCGGGTCGGCAGGGCGATATTGAATTCATCAAGCAGCAGGGCAAGAAGCAGGGCTACGAAGCGGTCTCAACACCCACGGTCGAGTTGGGTGGAGAGAGGGTCAGCAGCACCCGGATTCGCAGCGCGCTGGAGGAGGCGGATTTCGCCACTGCCAGCGCCTTGTTGGGACGCCCCTACAGCATCACCGGACGCGTGATCCTGGGCCGGCAACTGGGGCGTGATATCGGCGCGGCTACAGCGAACCTGGATCTTCGCCGCTTGCGCGCTCCACTCTCGGGAGTCTACGCCGTTGAGGTGAGTGGAGCAGGGTTACAGAGTGCTCCGGCTGTCGCCAATGTGGGTGTCAGGCCGACCATTAATGACAGTATAGAAGCGAACCTGGAGGTACATGTGCTCGATCGCGAACTGGACCTCTACGGTCGGCGAATTTCCGTAACTTTCCGTCACAAGCTCCGCGACGAGATAAAATTCGCTTCCATTGACGAATTGCGCGCAAATATCGCGCGCGATCTGAATAATGCCCGTGCCTGGTTCCAGGGGGCAACTCTTGGTTGACGGCTCTATGACTGATTACAAAGACACTCTGAATCTTCCAAGCACGGCTTTTCCCATGAAAGCCAGTCTCGCGCAGCGCGAGCCGCAGCGCCTGCAGCAGTGGGCCGAGCGGGACCTCTATCGCCTGATCCGTGAGCACTGCAGCGGCCGTCCAAAGTTCATCCTGCATGATGGGCCGCCCTATGCAAATGGCGAGCTGCACATTGGCCACGCGGTCAACAAGATACTCAAGGACATCATCGTTCGGTCGCGCACGCTGGATGGCTTCGATGCGCCCTATGTGCCGGGCTGGGATTGCCACGGATTACCTATTGAGTTGAACGTGGAAAAGAAAGTCGGCAAACCGGGCGTAAAAATCACCCCGGGCGAGTTTCGTCGCAAGTGCCGTGAGTACGCAGCGCGGCAGGTGGATGCGCAGCGACAGGACTTTGTCCGCATGGGCGTGCTCGGAGACTGGCAGGATCCTTATCTCACCATGGATTTCCGCTTTGAGGCAGATATCGTGCGGTCGCTGGGCCAGGTGGTTGAGAACGGCCACCTGCACAAGGGGTTCAAGCCGGTACACTGGTGTACGGACTGCGCATCGGCGCTCGCGGAAGCTGAGGTTGAATACCGTGACAAGACCTCCCCGGCAATCGATGTGGCCTTTGTCGCGGCCGACTCCGGAGCCATTGCCGCCGCTTGCGGTGCTGCCTGGGACGGCGAAATCGCGGTTGCCATCTGGACAACCACGCCGTGGACACTGCCGGCGAACATGGCTGTATGCCTGCATCCGGAGTTGCAATACGTACTGCTACAGAGTGACGACCGGGCGCTGCTGATCGCCGCCGATCTTGCCGAGGCCTGCGCACAGCGCTATGGCATTGAGTCATTCAATATCCTGGGAGGCTGCAAGGGACGCGAACTGGAAGGTGAAATGCTGCAACATTGCTTCCTGCCGCGCCAGGTACCGGTGGTGCTGGGTGAGCATGTCACGACCGAGGCGGGCACGGGAGCGGTACACACGGCCCCCGCGCACGGCCAGGACGATTTTGTGGTTGGTGAGCGTTATGCACTGGCAGTCACTAACCCGGTGGGAGGTAACGGCGTTTTTCTCCCGGACACAGAACACTTCGCCGGGCAGCATGTTTTTAAAGCCAATGGGTCGATTCTCGACCTCTTGCGCGAGCGCGGTGCGCTACTGCACGAGGAGGACTATCAGCACTCCTATCCGCATTGCTGGCGGCACAAGACGCCCATTATTTTCAGGGCAACGCCCCAGTGGTTCATCAGCATGCATCAGAACGGGTTGCTTGAGCACGCGCTGGAGGCGGTTGAGGGTGTGCGTTGGCTCCCCGAGTGGGGCAAGGCGCGTATTGACGGTATGTTGAGTAGTCGTCCCGACTGGTGTATCTCCCGGCAGCGAGCCTGGGGGGTGCCGATCGCATTGTTTGTGCACCGGGAGACGGGGGAACTGCATCCGCGCACCCACGAGCTGATTGAAGCGGTCGCAACGCGCATGGAAGCGGCGGGTATCGACGCCTGGTTTGATCTCGACCCGGCCGAACTGCTCGGCGACGATGCGGCGAACTACGATAAAGTCAGTGATACGCTGGATGTCTGGTTCGACTCCGGTGTCACGCATGCCTGCGTTTTGCGCAGGCGGGAAGAACTCGCGGTGCCGGCCGATATCTACCTCGAAGGGTCTGATCAGCACCGCGGCTGGTTCCAGTCGTCCTTGCTCACCAGCGTGGCTATTGACGGAGTCGCGCCCTATCGCAGCGTGTTGACCCACGGCTTTACCGTGGATAGCGACGGCCGGAAGATGTCCAAGTCTCTCGGCAACATCGTCGCTCCCAAGGCCGTTATGAACGACCTGGGTGCAGATGTGCTGCGTCTATGGGTGGCGGCTACTGACTACCGTGGTGAACTGGCTGTCAGTGAAGAAATTTTCAAGCGCACCGCAGATGCTTATCGACGCATCCGCAACACTGCCCGGTTTTTGCTGTCGAACCTGAATGGTTTCGAGCCCGGGGCGCATGGCGTGGAGGTGGCCGGTATGCTCCCGCTGGATCGCTGGGTGGTTGGCCGGGCGGCAGAATTGCAAAGTGAGCTGTTGGAGCATTACCGGGGTTACCAGTTTCACCTGATCTACCAGAAGTTGCATCATTTTTGTGCGAATGACCTCGGCGGCTTCTACCTGGATATCATCAAGGATCGACAGTATACGACCCAGCGCGACAGTCTTGCGCGACGCTCTGCGCAATCGGCAATGTATCTGGTGGCAGAGGCGCTGGTGCGCTGGATAGCGCCGGTTCTCAGCTTCACGGCGGAAGAGATCTGGGAAAATCTTCCCGGAGAGCGCGCATTTTCTGTGATGTTGTCAGAATGGTTCGACGGCTTGCAGGCGCAATCGGACGACGAGGCGATGGGGCCGGGATACTGGCGTGAGTTGATCGCGGTGCGTGCCGCCGTTAATCGGGAGATGGAGACCAGGCGCGCCGCGGGCGAGCTGCGCGGTTCGCTCGATGCGGACGTTACACTTTACTGCAGCGACGAGTTGCTCGAACTGCTCGCAGCCCTGGGTGAGGAGCTGCGCTTTGTGCTCATTACGTCCGCTGCAACGCTCGCGCCCCTGGCTGACGCCCCGGCGGACGCGGCCGGCACGGATCTCGCTGACTTACGTTTGCTGGTGAAGGCATCTGGCGATGAGAAGTGCGAACGTTGCTGGCACCGTCGGCCCGAGGTGGGCAGTATTGCCTCACATCCCGGCTTATGCGAGCGCTGTGTCGGGAATATCGAGGGCGATGGGGAGTTGCGTCGTTTTGCGTAGTGTAGTCGCTGCCCTGCCCTGGTACGGGATTGCGCTGCTGTTGGTGCTGCTCGATCAATACACCAAATTCCTGGCGACCGAGTCGCTGGATTATGGACGCCCGGTACCGGTTTTTTTCTGGTTTAACCTCACCCTGCATTACAACACGGGGGCGGCTTTCAGCTTCCTGGATAACGCCGGCGGCTGGCAGCGCTATTTTTTCAGTATTGTCGCCAGCGCGATAAGTATAGGGCTGCTGATCTGGCTCTACCTTTTGCCGCGCAAACAGCGACTGCTGGCATTCGGACTGGCCTTCATTCTGGGTGGAGCAATCGGCAATCTGTGGGATAGAGTCGCGCTGGGCCACGTGGTGGATTTCATCTCCCTTCACTATAAGGGCTGGTATTTCCCGACGTTCAACGTGGCGGATTCCGCGATTACGGTGGGCGCAGCCCTGATGCTCCTCGACAGTTTCCTGGGGCGCAACCCTGACCAGAACGACAGCCAGAACGACAACGTGGAAAGTACGTCATGAATAAGGTTGAGGTTGGCGAGGGGACGCGGGTTTACGTGAATTTTTCCCTGAGCCTGGAAGATGGGTCCGAGATCGATACGAATTTTGGCCAGGATCCGGTGGATTTCGAGATTGGCGATGGCAGCCTGCTGCCGGGCTTTGAGCGTTTGCTGTTCGGTATGGGGGCCGGCGATCGCCAGTTGTTTACCGTCGAGCCAGAGCATGCCTTTGGTCAGCCGAATGACAATAACCTGCAGCAGGTAGCGCGCGAGAACTTCGACCCGGAGGCAGAACTTACCCCGGGCCTGGTGTTTTCATTTGCCGACGCGGCCGGTGGCGAGGTGGCGGGTATGGTGGTTGCGTTTGACGATACGGATGTGACCATCGACTTTAATCATCCGCTTGCGGGCCGTACAATCCTGTTTGATGTGCTGGTTCATCGCGTGGAGCCAGTGGATGTGCACTGATCGCGCGAGCAGAGAGGGCGAATGATGCCACAGATCAAACTGGCCAACCCGCGCGGATTCTGTGCCGGCGTGGATCGTGCCATCGACATAGTCAATCGCGCTCTGGAGGTGTTCGGGGCGCCTATCTATGTGCGGCACGAGGTCGTGCACAACCGCTTCGTCGTGGACGACCTGCGTGCGCGTGGCGCGCTGTTCGTCGATGAACTGCATGAGGTGCCCGACAACAGTATCGTTATTTTCAGCGCCCATGGTGTATCCCGTGCCGTGCGGGAAGAGGCGGGCCAGCGAGCGCTCAAGGTGTTCGATGCTACCTGTCCACTGGTGACCAAAGTACATGTGGAAGTGGCGAGTTACAGCTTGCAGGGTCGTGAGTGCGTGCTTATCGGGCATCGTGGCCACCCCGAGGTAGAGGGCACCATGGGGCAGTACGACCGTTCTGCCGGCGGCGAAATATACCTCGTGGAGGATGAACAGCAGGTGGCCGAACTGGTGGTCAGGAACCCGCAGAAGCTGTCCTATGTCACTCAAACCACGCTGTCCATGGATGACACCCAGCGTGTTATAGAACGTTTGCGCGAGCGGTTTCCGGACATTGAGGGTCCTCGCAAGGACGACATCTGCTACGCCACGCAGAATCGGCAGGACGCGGTAAAGCAACTCGCCGCGCATTGCGACCTTGTGCTGGTCGTCGGATCGCCCAACAGCTCCAACTCCAACCGGTTGCGCGAACTCGCGGAACGCATGGGGGCCGAGGCCCATTTACTGGACGCGGCTGAAAATATCGACCCGGCCTGGCTGGTGGGCAAGGCCAGCATTGGCGTCACCGCCGGCGCTTCCGCTCCGGAAATTCTTGTGCAGGAGGTGCTTGATGGCCTGTGCGCACTGGGTGCCCATGGTGCTGTCGAACTGGAGGGGCGACCGGAGCATATTACGTTTTCCCTCCCGCGCGAACTGCGGATAGACGCCAGGAATATCTAGTATTCCCCCATCCCGCGTTGAGCTGGTGACGAGCCGGCCGCGTCAATTTCGACCATTCCCGGTCATTGCAGTCCAATAGCTGGCATCGCTTCCCCACGTGACTATCCTGTTGCGTGCAAGGAGGCACAGAATGCACAGGACGTTGTTTGCTGCCCCGGCCAGGGGAATCAGTCTGCTCGAGCTTCTGATCGTACTGCTGTTGTTTGCGGTGGTACTGGTGCTCGGCGCGCCCGTGCTCGGGGGCCTGGTGCAGGAAAATCGCCTGTACGCCGGCTCTCAGCGATTGGTTGTGGCGATCAGCCTGGCGCGGACCGAGGCGGTGATGCGCAATGCAGTGGTGACGGTTTGCCCGTCGTCGATGGCGTCCACGGGAGAGGCGCGCTGCAACGGCGATTATGCACAAGGCTGGCTGGTTTTTGCCGATACCAATGGGGACGCGGTGATGCAGCCGGGCGTGGATCGCCTGTTGCGCGTGTTTGAGGGGCTACCACCGGGCTTTGCGGTCACCAACCGGCGAGGAACGCGCGTTGCAAGCGAAGCCATCAACTATCTGCCTGATGGCTCGGCGCATCGCAACCTTACGTTGCAGGTGTGCGCACCGCAGGGACGCTCCGTCAGTGTCGTGCTGAATATTGTCGGGCGCGCCCGGCTGGTGCGGGACTGGGGTTCCTGTCCGGGGCTGGCATGACCTGGCGAGGTGTTTCGCGCGCCGGCGTCACACGGGAAAGTGCCACCGCTTTGTCGCTGCACACGGCGCGCGGTTTCGGGCTGGTGGAGTTTCTCATCGCACTGCTTATCTTTACCGCAAGCATCTCCGGCGTATTGTCTGTGCAACTGGCAGCGAAACGCGCCACCTTTGAAGCTCATCAGTACGCCATCGCGAATACGCTGGCGGCTGATATCCTGACGAAAATTGCCGCCAACCCGGAACAGGTGGAGATCTACGTCGCAGCCGTGGCGGGAGATGCGGAAGAACCACTGCCCGTTCCAGAGGTCGACTGCAGCGCCAGCGCCTGCAGCCCGGAGCAATTGGCGGCCTACGATCTATGGCGATGGGAAGCTGCACTATTCGGCGCGAACGCCACCAGCGCCGGCGCGCCGGCTGGTGGGTTGGTGGCTCCGCGAGCTTGTTTCCGGCGCAACGGCAAGTTGCTGACCCTGGGTTTGAGCTGGCGCGGTGTCTCTCCATCAGACGAGGCTCCAGGCCTTGGCTGTGGTGCGCTGGTGGCAGGGCTGTACGACGCCGCGGACGGTGAGCCGGGCAATAACCGGTTGCGTCGACAACTGGAGCTATCAATCTTGCTCGCGGGTTCGCCGTGACCCGTCGGTTTCGATCTCGAGAGTATTCCACGCGACAAGCGGGCCTGACGCTGGTGGAGATGCTGATCGGCTTGCTGCTGGGGGCGCTTCTCAGCGGTGGGGTCATAGCGGCCTACCTCGGTGGGAAACGGCATTATTTTTACCAGGAGCAAATGGCTCGCATACAGGAAAACGGGCGCTACGCGTTGCGCCTGACCACCAGGGAGCTTGCCATGGCGGGTTTTTTTGCCGGCCTGGCCGATACCTCGTCAGTGGACGCGGCCGCTGTCTCGGTGGCTTGTGGCGCGGACACCTGGGCCCTGGAGACAGCCCGGCCGCTGGCGTTTGTGGATGATCACGCTGGATTACTGGCACCGCGCAGCGTCGATGGCGATATTTTGACTTGTGTCGACCCGGGTGTTGTTCGCCCCGGTACCGACCTGTTCGCGGTTAAGCGCAGCTTTGCCCGGCCGAGCCTGCTGCGGGGAGAGGTGGCGCCCGGCTTGACGCGGGGTAGTGTCGAAACCTGGTATCTGCGGCGGCTGCAGGGGGCATCGCCGCACTGGGAGCAGCATCGCCCGCGCGACCTGGACGGGCCAGCATTCTCGGATCCCGGCCTGAGCCTCTGGGAAGCCAGCGCCAGGGTTTTCTTTGTCCGCCGGTATGCGGCTGATCGCGCCGATGGCGTGCCCACGTTGTGCATGGAGGCACTGGCGGGAGACGCGATGACAGCCCGCTGCCTGGTTGAGGGCGTAGAAGATATGCAGCTTGAGTTTGGTATTGATACCACGGGAGACGGCGTTGTGAACAGCTATCGGAATTCACTTGCCGCAAGCGAGATCGACTCGGCAGTGTCTGTCTCCGTGCACCTGTTGTTGCGCAGTCTCAATGCGTTACCCGGTCATATCGATACGCGATCCTACCAACTGGGGAGCAAACGGGTTAACGCGCGGCATGATGCTTTTCTGCGCCGGGTGTTTTCCACTTCGATCCCCCTTCACAATCTTGCAGCCCGGCGCCTCTGGCGTGATGGTTGAGCGAGCAGATAATGCCATCAGTACGCCGTAGGGACGCCGGCGCGATTCTGCCACTCACTCTGGTGTTCACGTTGTTGCTGGCAATGGTCAGTGCCGGCGCCATGCAGACCTCTGGCTTACAATTTCGCATGGCGGGGAACGAGCAGATGCTGTTGCGGACACAGCAGCGGGCGCAGTCGGTAGTCAATGAGTTGATCGCTACCGGTTCCAGCTTCAGTCTGGCGAACCCGGTGGGCTGGAGCAGTTGCCTGGCTGGCAGCGATATCTTTCCCTGCGATGATTTTGAGGTGGCCAGCCCGGGTCTTGCGCCACTACCGGAGGGGGTAGATTTGCAAGTCAGCGTGACCCGTCTCGCCCCGTCGTTGATCGAATTACCGGCTGCAATGCGTACAGAGGCTCATAGCCCGGCCTGGGGAGCGTTGTTTGAAATTCTCGTCGCGATCGAGGGCGGTGACGGGAGGTTTGCCAGCACGCGGCTGGCCGCTGGTGTCGCGGTGCCCGTTGATGGCGGTGAGCCCTTGCCGGTATTCTGGCGGGAGCCGGGCACGGATGCGTTGTAGCGTAGACTCTTGCAGATGAACGGCCACCTGCGCAGTCGCGGCTTCAGTCTGATTGAGATCGCGATCGTTGCCTGTATCGCCGCGGTACTACTGACGATTGCCTTGCCCGGCTACCGGGAGCAACTGTTGCGGACACGCCGCGCTGTCGCCACCTCAGTGCTTGTGGGAGTGCTGGCGCGCCAGGAACAGTTTTTTATTGAACACAAACGCTATGCTGAATCGCTTTCGTCGCTGGGGTATCCAGGCAGTCCTTTCGCAGTGGACGCGGAGGGCAACCGGTTGACTGCTGCGGCCCGGGAGGGCATTTACCTGATTGATATAGCCACACTCCCGGAGGGTTTTGAGCTGCAAGCGCAGCCACTGCAAGCCCAGGGTGCAGACCGCGCCTGTGGCACCCTGACGTTGAACTGGCAGGGCGTGAAAACAGTAAGCGGCATTCGCTCTGCTGCACACTGTTGGTAATTGACAGTGATTCTGCGCATTGCGTGCAATGTGGTGCTGGTCAGTCCTCCATTCCCAGCTTCTTGAGTCGGTAGCGCAGGCTTCTGAAGCCAATGCCAAGCAGCTTCGCCGTTGCCGTTTTGTTCCAGCGGCATTCCTCAAGCGCGGCGCCGATAATTTCACGCTCGATGTCTTCGAGGTAGGATTCCATTCGGCCGAAGGCATCCCGTGCCGACCACGCGGCCGGGGCTGCCCCCGTGGATTGGACAGCTTCAGCTTCAATGCTGGAGTTTGCACTGGAAAACTGCAGGTCCGAGGCGGTGATGTTTTCGCCATCGGATAGCGCGAGTGCCCGCTCCAGCATATTCTCCAACTCGCGGACATTGCCGGGAAAGCGGTAGGCGCGCAACGCCTCCAGCGCGGACGTGTCCAGGTGAGCCCGTTTGCGTCCTTCCTGTCGGCTGATCTTGGTGAGAATGCTCTCGGTCAGGGCGGGCATGTCCTCCAGTCGTTCCCGCAGGCTGGGCACCTGCACGTCAATGACGTTGATGCGGTAGTAGAGATCCTTGCGGAAACGACCGGCCTCCACTTCTCGCGCGAGGTCTTTGTGCGTTGCGCTGAGTAAGCGAATATCGGTGGGTTCCTCGCGCGCCGCGCCGACCGGGCGCACGGTTTTTTCCTGTATTGCGCGCAGCAGTTTAACCTGCATTGAGAGAGGCAGGTCCGCGACCTCATCGAGAAAAAGGGTTCCTCCGTTGGCGGCCTGGAACAGGCCCACTTTGTCATAGGTTGCGCCCGTAAAGCTGCCTTTGATATGGCCGAACAGTTCGCTTTCCATCAACTCATGCGGTATCGCCCCACAGTTGACGGCGACGAAAGCTCCTGCAGCTCGCGGGCCATAGTTGTGCATCAGGCGTGCCACGACCTCTTTACCACTGCCGGACTCACCGTGAATGTGCACCGGAGCCTG
>Ga0102938_10000721_pt1 | contig 24834 bp, 19 predicted proteins | sample SalPonR2_B_D2_MG_FD_84516 | JGI IMG/M metagenome (GOLD analysis project Ga0102938, IMG submission 84516) | Salt pond soil microbial communities from South San Francisco under conditions of wetland restoration - Salt Pond MetaG R2_B_D2_MG | ecosystem: Environmental > Aquatic > Marine >... | reverse complement strand
GGCCTGCAGCGGCCAGCTGCCGTCCCGTTTGCAGCAGGCGAGATAGCGGGCCCCCCAGCCCTCAGCGGCTATTCTGGCCCGTAGTTCTGGGCGATGCTCGTCCAGCAGGTCGCGGCGGGTTTGATACTGAATGGATACATCGCCTGCCAAGAGCTATGGGATGAGCTGTTCTACCATGACGCTGCGTCTCAGTCCTCCGGTAGGACCAGAAGGTTCGTTAGGGTGGGTATCTTTGGCATACTTATCCACCACTCACACTCCTTTTTGGAACAGCGATTTAAGTATGAGCTTCCGCAGGTTATTCCATTGCAATTATACACTACTTGTTACACATGGCGAAAGATCTCGAAGCAGCCCACATTGAGCATCACGCTTTTTCCAACATCATCATTAGGGGATACTCTCTATTAGATGTACACCTTGTCTGCAGGTTGTTCAGTACCAAGGATGCGCTTGTTATTATCGATCATTTGATCAATGCTCATCGGCAGCTCACGTTTTTTGCCGATGAGGTGAACCAGCGGGTAGAGTGCCGTAACACGCTTTTTTTTCTGGCTTCAAAATTGAATGCGCTCGGATAGGTGATAACGGTTTGTACTGGTTGCTTTGAGCTGGTGGTAAAAATCTCGAACCAAGCTGTAGGTTTCATTAGTTGGAAACCGATCTTTATGGTGAAAATGGGGTGTCGATATTTTCAGGGTTTGGATGATTGGACTAAAGTCGTACCGCAGTTCTCCGCGGCCGATGTCGAACAGCTCTACGGTCTGGGAGTCCCGTTCAAACATGATGGAAACTACCCGGCTGTTTCTGTGCAGTACTTGAAGATACGCCTAAAGGTGATTCTAAAAAGATAGCGAAATAGTCAATTTTTTTATGGTTTGACAAATCCAATTTATTGCCGAAAAATGAAATATATTATCCCTTTCATTTAGTTGGAGTAAAGTATGAAACGGTGTGCGCTGTTGGTGATCGGTATTCTGCTGCTTGGGATCATGAGCTGTACGCAGAATGAGCAGGGGGAGGATGGGCCGGCAACAGCAGACCAGGCGCAGACGAGAGAGCCGGTTGTTTTAGAAATGATGGTCTTTGCCAATGAAGGGATGATGAAGAACTATGAGACAGTTATCGGTCGATTCAATAAAAGCCATGAACATATTAAAGTTGAAATAAAGAACGTATTTGGAGAAGATTGGACTGACTACGAACAGACGATGCGTTCGTATTTATTGAGCGGAAAATCTCCGGATATTGTTGATATCTCTGTCATTTATCGGAACTCCATGATAGAAGAGGGGCTGCTAATGGACCTCATGCCCTTTGCCCGAGAATCGGGGTTTGATTTTGACCTGTACTTTCAGAATCAGTTTGAGGGTTTGTTAAAAGAGGGGGCTTTATACGGGATACCCTCCGGTGCCCTTTTGATGGGGGTTTTTATAAATAAGGATTTGTTTCAGGAAGCCGGGGTGGAGATACCTTCCCCAAACTGGAATGATACCTGGACATGGGAAGAGTTTGCCGAGGCTGCACGTACAATCCGGGCCTTGAGTACAGAGGATGAGCAGGTCTACGGCATGACGACTTCCTTCACCATCGGGTGGATACTACCCTTTCTAATGTCGTCGGGGGCGGATTTTTTAAGTGTGCAAGGTGCTCCCTGTGATGCCGAAGATGTCCGCATTGTGAATACCCTCGACTATATTCAGGGATTGATGTTTGAAGACGGGGTGAGTCCATCCATCATGGAGCTGCTTACAGTTCAGCCTTATCAATATTTTATAAATGGTGAGCTGGGAATGACGGTTGACGGCAATTGGTGGATGGAAGCGTTTAGAGACTCCGCCGGTTTTGAGTGGGGAATAGTGCCTATGCCGATAGGAGAAGTGCCTGTTACCGGCATGTATGTGGACTGCTGGGCGGTCCCGGCTGCGAGCGATCACGGCAGGGAGGCCTTTACGGTGCTGCAGTTTTTCCTGGAGGAGGAGCAGCAGAAGAGCGGGATTATGAAGGGAATTCCGGTGTTAAAAACTTCGGCCTACGAAATATACAGAAATCGTTTTCCCGGGCTTTCAGAGGAGGAGATCGATGTATGGTTCGAGGGGATACGCTACGGCCGGGTACCGGCATATTTCACCGGCTGGTCGGAATTTCAAAATGAAACACAAGAGGTTTTTCGCCGGTTTGGTTTGGGTGAATTAACGTCACAAGAGACTGCGCAACAGCTCTGTGAATCATATATGAAGCAGAATACTGAACAATCGGAATGATGAAAGAGTAACTATGAGAGGTTTATCCCTACTTCGAATGCGGAATCAACTGCTGGTTACTTTTTTTGTATTGATTCTCTTTTCTATTTTTAGCACTACTTATTTATTAATAAACCGGACTAATCAACTGGTACGCGAACAAACAGAGGCGTATTACTCGGGCACGGTGAATCAAACCATAGTTAATATCAATAACACCATCGAGACCATTGATCAGTACTATCAGCACCTCTTGTCGAATCGTTTGGTTATGGCGGGACTGCAAAACAAAGACTTTGGCATTGATCCCGGCAGTTATGAGACTGTGGTGTATCTGAAGGACTTGATGTTTTCACTGATTATGAGCAGCGAGAGTCTGGACCTGATAGTCTACATCTCAAAACAGGGCACCACGATCACTTCTACCAGCGGTGTGATTCTTCCTGGGATTTTTAGATCTTCCGAGTATGAAAACTTGCCTGTGGTCAACCGGGTTTACAGCAATCCCAGCGGGGCAGTCTGGCTTGTGAATGATGAAATAGACTCTAATCATTTGTACTATATGCGTGGTATACGGGACCCTGACTCCGGGGAAGTTTTAGGCATTCTAAATCTTGCAATCAAGACCGGGGTGTTCCGTGATCAGATCAGCGGCTTATCAATAACGGGGGGCGGCGTTCATATTTGTGATGAACAGGGAAGAATACTATTCAGCTCAAATCCTGGGATGGAGGGAACCAGATTTCCCTATTTTCGGAGGGTTGAGGAAGGTGGAGGGAGCCGACGTTTAGAAATCGATGGAAAACTCTATATTACAGATAAGACTATTAACTCCTGGGGGGTTATCTCGGAGGTTTCGACGGCACGATTGTATGAAAATGTAAACAAAATCATACAATGGGGGATCCTAGTTGCCCTTATCAGCCTGTGTGCCGGAACTTTGCTGAGTGTCTATATCGCACGTATGTACACCCGGGACTTAACCCTTTTGGTACAGGCGATGGAGGGTTCTACCCGCGGTCGGTTGGAGCCGGTTTCTATCTACGGCAGCAATGTGGAGTTCCGAAGCCTGGCAACTGCATACAACTCAATGGCCGGAAATATCAGTCAGCTGACGGGAGACTTAAAAAAGGAAATTACCGAAAAAACAAAAGCGGAAAAGGCCCTGCAGGACCTGAACGAAACCCTCGAGCAAAAGGTCGCTGAAAGAACAACGCAGCTTGAGGATTCCCTGGAAGAACTTCGCCTTACCCAGAAACACTTGATAGAAAAAGAGAAAATGGCCTCCCTTGGAACTTTAGTCTCTGGTATTGCCCACGAGGTAAACAACCCCCTTAATTATATTACAACCGGTATTGCCGCAATGGAAAAGGTACTCAATACACGCGAGGAGGACCCGCTCGTTGAGGAGTTGTTCGAGAATATCAAAATCGGCGCTGTACGGACTTCCGAAATTGTGAGTCAATTGCGCCAATACGCCAGAGGGGATGAAGAAGAGTATAGTCAGTTTGACATTCATGAGTGTATTCATTTGGCCCTGAAACTGCTGCATAATGAATATAAACATACTATTCTCATAGAAACCGATTTCGGTACTGTTCCGCCTATTTTCGGTAATTCTGGTAAGATCAACCAGGTAATGGTAAATATCATCAAAAACAGCATCGATTCGCTGAAACAAAAGAGAGATGGAGAGAAACGTATCAGTATTACTACACAACAGGATCAGCTTCGTGGTGCGGCCTATGTACGGGTTGATATTTGCGACTCAGGACGGGCTATTCCGCCGGAAATACTTGAAAAAATCTTTGATCCCTTCTTTACTACAAAGGATCCGGGTGAGGGTACCGGTCTTGGGCTTTCAATTTCATTTAATATTGTTCAGAATCATCTGGGCGAAATTCATACTGCCAATACTGAGGCGGGGCCGAAGTTCTCCATATATCTTCCGGTAAAAGGGCAGCAGCATGGATAGCAAGGGGCAGATAAAAATTCTCTACATAGATGATGAGGCGATCAATATCCTCAACTTTGAAGTTTTATTCAATGATCGGTATAAAGTATTTACCTCATTGAACATTGACGAATCGATAGAATTAATAGAAACGGAAAAACCGGATATCATTTTCTGCGATCAAAAAATGCCTGAAAAGAAGGGTACTGAGTTTTTCAATGAGTTAGTTGACCGTAAGGTGCCCGGAGGAGAAGTTCCAAAAGTTATAATTACCGGGTATGTTGAAAATCAAGAGATTAATGCATCACTGAGCGGTAACATAATCTGTGATATTATATATAAACCAATTCAGGAAAATCAAATCCACGAGATAGTAGCGAAGTATGTGGGGTATTAGAACCCGAAGGACAGACTGGTTGAATTGCCTGCAGTAGCTATTCTGCAAAAGCGGGTCTCACATTGAGGCCACTATCACTTCGATACCCAGGTCCTTGAAGCGCTGCAGGTCTTCCTCGGAAATGGCGGAGTCGGTGATGAGGTAATCGATGCACTCCAGGCCGCCCAGGACGGCGAAGGAGGTTTTGCCGATTTTACTGGAGTCGGCCAGCAGGTAGACTGTGTGGGCGGCTTCAATCATAGCCCGTTTTACTGGGATGTCGTTGAATCCCGGATACATCAGGCCGGCTTTGAAGGCCACCCCGGCGGTAGCCAAAAACAGTTTGTCGACATAGGTGTCGGAGATGAACTGGGCGGCCTTTTCTCCGGTAAGCGAGAGGGTCGGGGCTTTGAACTCGCCGCCGGTCATGTGTATTTCGTGGCTCGGTTCCTGGCCAAGCAGGAGAGTGATATTGAGGCTGTTGGTAATAACTTTGAGGTTTTTTCGGGATACCAGGTGTTTGGCCGCTTCGGTAATGGTGGACCCCGAGTCAAGAATAATTGAATCGCCGTCTTCGACAAACTCCGCGGCCTTGCGGCCGATGGGGATTTTTTTGTCCATGTTGTCAAGATGGTGCAGGGAAAGCTCTCGCACCCCTTTGGAGAAATCCTTCAGAAAGGCCCCGCCGTGGTCGCGGACTATTTCGCCGTCACTTTCCAGTTTCATCAGGTCCTGACGGATGGTCGGCTCGGTTACCCCAAAGGTCTCGCTCAAGTAACTGACGCGGGCATTGCCGTTTTCCCGGATGAGTTCAATTATTTTTTGGCGGCGCTGTTCTGCTAGCATCGGGCTTACAGCGTTCTTACCGTTTTTTTCCACATTTGATACGCTTCCTGCACTTCGGTCTGTTTTTGTGGTGTATAGTCAATAGAAGTGTAGGGTATTGCAGCAATTTCATCAATACCGGAATAAATTCCCGCACCGAGCCCCGCCAGCAGGGCCGCTCCAAGGGCTGAGGCTTCGGTCAACTCGATGGCGGCCACCGGAACCTCCAGCAAATCGGCCAGGCGAGGCATCACAAAGCTGCTTTTAGTAAGGCCTCCATCTACCTGCAGCCGGGAGAGTGCAATCCCACTGTCAAGTTCCATTGCATCGACCACGTCCTTTATCTGGTATCCGATGGACTCCAGGCCGGCTCGCACTACATGGGCTTTGCCGGCGGCAAAGGTCAAACCGGAGATAAGGGCGGTTTGGTCCATTTTCCAGTAGGGTGCCCCCAAACCTGCAAAGGCGGGGATTAGGCAGACTCCCCCGTTATCGGGGACGCTTTCGGCCAGGGCATCGGATTCGTGACTCTCCTGGAACAGGCCCATCTGATCTCGCAGCCAGGTAATGGTGGAACCGCAGGAGACTATAATTCCTTCAAGGGCGTAATCTACCCGTTCTCCGGCACTCCAACAGACTGTTTCTACCATTCCGTGTTCCGACACCGGCCGCTGACTACCGGTGTTCATGAGGATAGACGAACCGGTTCCCAGGGTGGCTTTTGCGGTGCCCTTGCTGATACAGCGCTCGCCGAAGGCCGCCGCGTGGGAATCGCCTATCATTGCAGTTATAGGGATTGGGCGTTCAAAGGTGCCCTGAAAGCTGCTTTCGCCAAACCGGGCGGATGAGGTGTGCAGCTCCGGAAGGCGGAGCCCTTCGGCCGAGAGCATCTTCAGCATGGGGGTATCCCATTCAAGGGTGTCTAAGTTCATGAACAGAGTACGGGATGCATTGGTATAATCGCCGGCATAGGCGGCGCCTCCGGTAAGGCGGTACAGCAGCCATGTGTCGACCGTGCCGAACAGTACCTCTCCCCGGCGGATAGCTGCCGCGGTTTCGGGTTCGTTTTCAATAATCCATGTAAGCTTTGTGCCGGAAAAATAGGGGTCGACCATCAGGCCTGTACGCTGTTTCAGTTCCGCCGCTACTCCCTCCCTCTGCAGCCGTTCACATACCGGGACCGAGCGTTTACACTGCCACACTACCGCAGGGCGCAGGGGCCGGCCCTCTGTATCCCACAGCAGGAAGGTTTCCCTCTGGTTTGATATTCCGCAACAGGCGATGTCCTCCCGCCGGCCACCCTGCGCCTCATAGGCGGCTACTGCATCGCCCGTCGCCTGCAGGACCGTTGCATAAATCTCCTCCGGGTCTTGTTCCACATAGCCCGAGACCGGGTATGTGGAGGCCAGGGCGGCGGTGGCCTTTGCGTGAACTTTACCCTGGGGACTGAAGAGTACCGCCTTTGAGCCACTGGTACCCTGATCGATTGAAAGAATTACTGTAGCCATTATCTCTTTTCCCCTCCGGCGAGCTCTTTGACGGTTCCGACTATACCCTCCGCATCCAGCCGGTAGCGCTTTCGGATTGCATCGGCCGGGTCGGCAGGGGCAAAGCTCCCTTCATCTATTCCGGACCGCTTTAGGCGGGTCCCCAACTGCTTCTCCGCAATTACCTCCGCCACCAGGCTGCCGAGCCCGCCGTGCACCGAGTGCTCTTCTACGGTCAGTACGGTTTTATGGGCCCTCAATATCTGTTCAAGTTGATCGTAATCCATTGGTCGAATTGAGGACACCCCGACTACCGAGGTGTGTATGCCCGCATCTTGTAGTGTTTCGGCGGCTGCAAGGCAAGGATGGATCGATGTACCCAGAGCCATAATAACAAGCTGTTCTCCCTGCCGGTGGAGGGTCAGTTTTCCAGGGAAAAAGCCCTCTCTTGTGGCCGCAAGACTTTCGGCGGATATAGAATCCAGCCGTACATACATCGGCCCCTCATTATGCAGCATGTATTGGAATAAGTGGGTGGTTTCTTGTGGATCTTGGGGCGCAAAAATTGAAATGGAGCCGAAGCCCCGCATGATTGAGATGTCGTCGATTGAGTGGTGGGTCGGCCCCAGGGCTCCATAGGCAAAGCCCGGATTCAGGCCTACCAGCTTGACGTTTGTTTCGGAATAGCAGATATCGTTTTTCACTTGCTCATTCGAACGGCCGAGCAGGAAGGGGGCTGCATTGGCGGTTATCGGAATCATTCCCCCCAGGGCCATTCCGGCGGCGGCCCCTACCATATTTTGTTCGGCAATGCCCAGATTTACTAGTTTTTCTGGAAACTGTTCCTGAAAGGGTTTGATTTTTGAAGTAGAGGTAGAGTCGCTGACCAGGACCACTAGATTGGTTCCGGCTTGGGCCTCCTCTATTAAAACATCGACCATTGTCTCGCGCATTCCCTTTTTCATCTTATTCAAGCTCCTTAATTGCTGCAAATACTTCATCCCCGACGGGTATACGATGATGCCAGGCTGCTTTATCCTCGATAAATGAAATTCCCTTGCCCTTTGTCGTACGTGCCAGGATCAGTTTCGGCTGTCCGTTATCTCCCTGTACAGTGTTAAAAATGTTCAGAAGGTCTTCAGGGTTGTTCCCGTCGACGCAGTGTACTTCAAAACCGAAGGCTTCCCATTTTTTTTGTAGAGGTTCCAGCTGCATGATGATTTCGGTCCTGTCGGCAAGCTGCAGTGTATTGCGGTCAAGAATAACAGTTAGATTGTCCAGCTTATAATGTGCAGCGGCCATTGCCGCCTCCCAGTTGGAGCCCTCCCCCAGCTCGCCGTCGCCCAGCAGAACATAGGTTTTCCAGGGCAGCTTTTGCTTTTTAGCAGAAAGGGCCAGGCCGAAGGCAACCGGAAGGCCGTGACCTAAAGCCCCGGTATTGAATTCGACACCGGGAGTTTTTTGTCGTACCGGGTGTCCCGGCAGGTGGGAACCGGCCTGTAAATAGGTCTGCAGCCAGGGCTCATCGAAAAAACCGGCTTCGGCCAGGGTACAGTAAAGCCCCCCTACTCCGTGTCCCTTGCTCAATATAAAGCGGTCCCGATCTGGATCGCCAATGCGGGCGGGGTGTACGCCTAATATGTGAAAATAGAGAACCGCAAGAATATCCGTTTCGGAGAGATCGGCCCCGGTATGCCCGGCACCGGCATGGGAGTTCATCTCTATTATTTTTTTGCGGATTCTGCGGGCCTTCTCTTTTATTTGATTCGGTGAGAGTAGATGGCTGTTTTTCATGTATCCTCCCTAGAGTAACACCTGAGTATAGATTAAAGATAGCATTAACAAAAAAATATGTCAATTTTAACTTTTTTTAATTTACGGAAAATTTTCGAATATACTTGAAATAACAAAAAATATGCCTGAATAAAGAAAATAATAGTAAAATAAATTTGACAAACGAAAAATACCGTGGTAATAAGAAAGGTAGATACAAATAAAAATGCCTTAGGAGGGAAAAAGGTGAAAAAGACAATGTTTCTTTTAGTTTTGTTTTCGTTTGTTTTTGTTGGTGCATGGGCCGGAGGTCAGCAGGATGCCGAATCGCAGGGAGAAAAAGAGAGTAATCTTATCTACATTATTACGCCTTCCCATGACAACCCCTTCTTTAAAACCGAAGCCGTTGCCGCTGAAGATGAAGCAAAAAAGCTCGGTTACCAGACCCGCGTACTGAGTCATGATGATGATGCCAACCTGCAGGACCAGCAGTTCGGAAATGCAATTGCCGCCGGTGCTGTCGCTATTATCTGTGATAACGCCGGAGCCGATGCTTCAATTGGGCCGATCAAGCGCGCAAAAGAGGCGGGAATACCCACCTTTTTAATTGACCGTGAAATAAATGAGAGCGGTATTGCGGTAAGCCAAATTGTGTCCAACAACTATCAGGGCGCTGTAATCGGCGGTGAGAAGTTTGTTGAACTCATGGGGGAGTCGGGTAATTATGTCGAGCTGGTGGGAAAAGAGTCCGATACCAATGCCGGTATCCGTTCAAAGGGATATCACGAGGTAATTGATCAGTATACGGACCTGGAAATGGTAGCCCGACAGAGTGCCAACTGGAGCCAGACCGAAGCCTACTCAAAGATGGAATCTATCATTCAGGCTAATCCGGATATCAAAGGTGTGATCTGTGGAAACGATACCATGGCTATGGGTGCAATGGCCGCCCTTAATTCTGCCGGAATGGGAGATGTAATAGTAGTAGGATTCGACGGATCAAACGATGTACGTGATTCCATCCTCGCCGATGATATCAAAGCCACCGTGCTGCAAACCTGTGCCTACAATGCCCGTTTGGCGGTACAACAGGCGGACAAATTCATCAAAACCGGTTCTACAGGTGCTCCGGAAAAGCAGCTTACCGACTGTGTACTCATTGATAAGACTAATGCCGACAAACTGGATAACTTTGTACTCAGCGAATAATCCATGTGAATTATTGTACACAAAGGCTGGAGGGGATTATTTCTCCTCCTGCCTTTTATTGCATACAGGAGATCAACTATGTTTCACAAAGTAACCTATACTATTCACGCTTTTCTTGTGATCGCCTGCCTTTTGGCGGTTGGCAGCTGCACTGTTGTAAGGCATGACGAACAGTCGGAGCCGGAGGAGGATGGACTTTCGATATATTTTGACAACGGTGAATTCGATGCAAAGCTCTATGTGGAGTCTGTATGGGAAAAAGCGGTGCTGCCGCGAATCGAAGAAGAGGCAGTTGAAGCTGAGGTGCTGTTTGATACTCTTAATTCCAATCCAGCCTCTGCAATTGAGAAGTACGGATACAGAATTGAAGTAACCGCGCCCTACAATTTCATGGTCAGGGGAAGAGCACCCATCACCCAGGCTAATGTGAAGTCAGCTGCATCTACCGTCTCAATCGATAGGAGTGGTCCCGACGGCAAGCCGGTTGAAATTCAAATCGGACCCGTATTAAAGGGTACAGCTGTAAGAGATTCGATGGATTTTATACGTTTTGAAGATTTTACCAATCAACTGGAGTTTGCAAATATTTCCCGTGAAATGAACAACCATATAAAGGCCAATGTTCTCTCATCCCTTGAGCGGGAAGAACTGGTTGGAACGGTAATTCAGTACTTAGGTGCTTTTCAGTGGCTTGAGGGTAAGGGGATACTCATTACACCAGTTGATCTGAAGGTGGAGGATTAACAATGCCGATGACACATACAGATGGGGCAGATGAGGTAGTCCTCCGAGCTGAAGGGATTTACAAACAATACCCAGGAACCCTGGCTCTGAACAATGTCGATTTCAAAATATATAAGGGCAAGGTGAATGTGCTTGTGGGGGAAAATGGGGCAGGTAAATCAACCCTAATGAAGATAATTGCCGGTGTCGAGTATCCAAGTGCCGGAAAGATTTTCCTTGCCGATAAAGAAATTCATATTACATCTCCTACCCAGGCGGCGGAACATGGAATAGGTATTATTTATCAGGAGATGAACCTCTTTCCAAATCTAAACGTCAGTGAAAACATATTTATTACCCGAGAGAAAACCGATAGGGCCTATAAGATTAATCGATCCTATCAGGACGATTACTCACGGGGTTTGATGGAAAAACTACACCAAACAATTGATCCTCAGGCACTGGTCAGTTCTTTGCGTATCGGTCAGCAGCAGATTGTGGAAATTGCAAAGGCTCTTTCACAGGAAACAGAAATTTTAATTATGGACGAGCCCACCTCGGCCCTTTCTACAGCTGAAGTAGAAATTCTCTTCAGTATAATTGACGAGCTGAAGAGCCATGGGGTTTCAATCATCTACATTTCACACCGCCTCGAAGAGCTGCTGCAGATCGGCGACTATATTACCATTCTTCGTGATGGAAAAAAGGTGGCTGAAGATAATATTCAATCTATCAGCCTGGAGTGGATCGTTCGGCAGATGGTTGGCGGTGATGAAAAAGAGATTTTCTACGATGAGGATCATCCCATTGGAGATGTGTTGATGGAGTGCAGGCAGATAACACTGCCCCATGAGAGCGGTGCGTACGCGGTGAAGGATGTATCGTTTACCCTGCGGCAGGGGGAGATACTGGGTATTTACGGTCTTATGGGGGCAGGTAGATCTGAACTACTGGAAACTCTAATGGGAGTGCATCCCGAGGCGTATGGTGAGGTTTTCATAGGTGGAAGAAAAGTAAAGAGTTCTACGATAGGCGGGCGTATCCGCGACGGTTTTGCTTTGATTCCGGAGGACCGCCAACGCGAGGGCTTGGTAAAAACCATGAGCGTTTTGCACAATATGACCCTCGCCAGTCTTTTTCGGCTTGCTCGCAAGGGGATCCATCTTACCCGAAATACCGAAGAAAGCGAAGTAAACCGGCTTATAAGGGAGATGTCCCTTAAAACCGCCGGAATTGAGGTACTTGTCTCCAGTCTCAGCGGCGGGAATCAGCAAAAGGTAGTAATCGGCAAGAGCCTGCTGACCCAGCCAAAAATACTACTGATGGATGAGCCAACCCGCGGAATTGATGTGGCGGCCAAGGGTGAGGTGTTCTCAATTATGAACAAACTGGTACAGAAGGGCCTTTCCATTATCTTCGTTACCTCGGAGTTAATGGAGCTGCGTGCCATTTCAGACCGCATATTAGTGATGTCAAAGGGTCAACTCACCGGCAGCTTCCTAAAAAAGGATGCAAGCGAAGAGGTCCTGGTAAAAGCATCGGCGGTCGGTCATCTGACTACAAATAAAAGGACTTAGCAAGGAAATAGCGAGGAGCATAATGAAAAAGAAAAACATACAGCTAAAACTGGTAAAAGACAATAACGTATCCCTGGGAATGGTTCTAATGCAGGCCAGAACCTTCATTGCCCTGTTTATTCTGACTATTGCCTTTACTCTGCTGCTCTCAGACAAGGGAATCAATTTTTTGTCGCCGATCAACCTAGTTACCATTACCAAGCACGTGGCTATCACCGCACTGCTGGGGATAGGAATGACTTTTGTTATTCTCACCGGAGGAATCGATTTGTCAGTAGGATCTATAGTGGGTATCTGCGGAATGGTAGCCGGAGGTCTGATTCATAAGGGTCTGGTATTTCCGATGTTCGGTCTTACCATTTATTTCAATGTGTGGATTATTGTACTCATTACCGCTATATTTGGTATGCTTATAGGGCTTATCAACGGGATTGTTATAACCCGATTTAATGTAGCACCCTTCATTGGTACCCTTGGCATGATGTACATTGCCCGCGGCTTTGCCAATATTCTTTCCGGAGGATCAACCTTTCCCAATCTCCAGGGAAAAAAGGTGTTCAATAATACGGGTTTTGAATTTATCGGTTCCGGAAAACTCTTCGGTATACCGATGTCTATTTGGATCCTTCTGCTTATTCTGCTTTTCTCTATCTATGTTGCAAAAAAGACTCCCCTCGGGCGCTATGTGTATGCCATAGGCGGAAACAAGAACGCCGCCGAGTTATCCGGGATAGGGGTTAAAAAAATTACTACCCTGGTATATGTATTTTCGGGATTCTGCTCAGCCCTGGTCGGCATTATCATCGCCTCCCAGCTGGTTGCCGCCCATCCGGCAACTGGAGAAACCTACGAACTATCTGCTATTGCTGCAGTTGTGCTTGGGGGGACCAGCCTCTCCGGCGGCATAGGAACAGTAGGCGGTACTATCATCGGCGCCTTTGTAATCGGGGTTTTAGCAGACGGCCTGGTAATGATGGGAGTTTCTGAGTTTTGGCAGAATGTCATTAAGGGCGTTGTTATTATTGCAGCAGTTATCTTTGACCAGCTTCAACAGCGCATGAAATCAAAGGCCGCTGTAGCGACTATTAATACTGAGGAAAAGAAATCAGCATAACAATTAAATTTTACCTGTGGAACTTGCCGGCCTGCTGCCCGGGTTTTACGCCACCCGTCCGCTTTGAAGGAGTTCGAGAAACAGGTCGGTGAGGCGGGGGTCGAACATCACCGCTCGCTTTTCCTGGAAGAAGGTGAGGATTTCGCTGTAGGACATACCGGCGCGGTAGGGGCGGTCGGCGGATAGTGCATCGTAGACATCGGCTATACAGAGGATCCTGGCTATCATGGGGATAGCTTCGCCTTTCAAGCCTGCGGGGTAGCCGCCCCCGGCCCACTGTTCGTGGTGGTATCTGATTCCATCGAGTACTTCCGGATTGTCGGGGATGTGGCCGAAGATCTCCGCGCCGGTTTCAGGGTGGGTTTTAATGAGGGCGTACTCTTCGTCGGTGAGGGCACCCGGTTTGTCGAGGACCTGCTCGGGGATGCCCAGTTTTCCGATGTCGTGGAGCAGGGCGGCAATCGAGAGCTGGTTGAGCTCGGCCGCGGAGAGACGCATGGCCCGCCCGATTATTTCGGCAACCTCGTGTACCCGCTCAGAGTGTCCGGCGGTCCAGCGCGACTTCGCATCTATCGAGGCCGAGAGTGCCTTGAGGGATCCGTAGAGGAGATTTTCCTTCTCTTCAACCTGCAGGAGGCTCTGCAGCGCCACACCTATCTGATCGGCCAATTTGGCCACAAGATCGATTTCTTCTTCGGAAAATCCGTCGGTTAAATCGGAGCTGACTAGTAGTGAGCCGTAGAAGGTGTCCTTCACATGTATGGGATTGTTAAGCAGCCATACTGTGCTTTCGGGGATGCAGGTGGTGATTTCTTCGGGTAAGACCGCCGACTCCCTCTGCTTCAGGGAGCTGGTCTGAAGATATGCTTCGACTTCGGCCCCTAGGTGTTCATCGGGGAGGATACTGTCTTCATATTCCTGCTCTTCTCCACGCTGCTGAAGGGGTTGGGTGAGGATTTGGAAGGAGTTCTTTTGTGAATGCCTCAGCAGGAGTACAACTCCGTTTTCAGGGTAGAGGGCTGCAGTAAAATTGGTGACCCGCTTCATCAGATCGCGCCTGGAGACGGAGGAGAGTACGACCCGGTCGATGTGGTTCATAGTTTCCAGGGTGTCCGACTGTTTTTGGATACGGGCAATGTGAGTGGTATTTTCCTGCATCAGATGGTCCAGTACCCGGCTCAAACGGGCGATACTGTCACTGCCTTTAAGCGTGAATTTTACAGATCGGTCACCTTCAGCAGCCCGGGCTGCGGTGTGTGCCAGCCAGTTGATTGGCTTGATGATTTTTTGTACAAACAGCTGACTTAGAATGAGGGAAATCAGGGTGATTGCAAGGGTGAAGAGCAGGATAGTTTGCACCGGATTGCCCAGTATCTCCGAGAAGCCTTTTCGGCTCATTGTAAATTTGAGTATGGAGGTATCCGAGGCAACTCTTATAAAAAAGGAGAATAAATCCGACCGTCCGTAAAATAGGCCTGTCTCCCGGGCAAAACCGGTTTCCCCTGCGCGGACAAGTTTATTTTCAAAGCGCTGTGCCTCTTTTGTCTTCAGCCGGTCGCGCAAAGCTCCCGTTTGATCCTTTGTCAGTACCGCCGTACGTGTCCACTCACTATCTTGAAGGCTATACTCGAACAGACTTACCTGCACTAAGGACTGCTGCAGCACGCTTACATCCCGCAGAACCGGAACCTCACGGACAAATTCTTCATACGTCCCTTTCTTGAGAACCTCCACAGTGAGCCGGTCATGGGTGGTGAAATAATCGGTGACCTCGGAGCGGTAATGATTCATGAGATCATGGGTTGCGCGGGTGGTAAAAAGAATAAAGGTGATGTAGGCAATACAGACCCCGAATACCGTAAAAAAGAGGGTGAGCTTTATTCCGAGGGGCATTCGACTGCTGCTGATTTTCCGCGAAAAGTACATAGGTGCTGCAATTATAAAGAGTAGACATATTAGAGTCAATTAATGCTATGTGGGGGAGGGCAGGTCCTGGCCTCGGTCAAGCTAATTGCTCGGGCATGCATTCCAGCCATTGCCTCCGGCAAGCTCGTTGTTCGGGCAGGTGAATTCGAGCGCTGGGGGGGTGCTCCAGGCTTGATGTTATATACCGATCGGTATATAATGAAGGAATGGAGACACGGAACGTGATTCTGGAGCGGGCGCTGGAGCTATGGGCGGCCCGCGGCTACGATGCGGTGGGGGTGCAGGAGTTGTGCGAAGCCGGCGGGGTGACCAAGCCGACTCTGTACTACTACTTCGGCAGCAAGCGCGGGGTGCTGGATGCGCTGCTGGAGCGTTATGCCGGGCCGCTGCTGGAGGATTTGCGCGGGCCGTCGACCTACCGGGGGGATTTGACCTGGTGCCTGGAGGAATGTGCGCGGGTCTTTTTCCGGTATGCGGTGCAGTCGCCGGTGTTTATGCGGTTGTTTCTGTTTTTGCGGAATGCCCCGGCGGAGAGTGAGGCCGCCGGGCGGGCCGAGGCGTTCCTGGACGAGGTTACGGACAATTTCATGTATATGTTCCGGTATGCTGCCGAGGACCACGGGAATATGCGCGGGCGGGAGGAGGCCTACGGATTGTCTTTTACCGGTACGGCGCTGACCTATGTGCGGCTGATTCTGGACGGGAAGATAGATCCGTCCGAGGACCTGCCCTACCGGGTGGTGCACCAGTTCAGCCACGGGATTTATTCGTGAGGAGGAACAAATTATGAACACCATAAGCACAGCAACGGACCGCCGGGAGTGGTGGCGGCAGAGCATTTTTTATCATATATATACGCTCGGCTTTTGCGGGGCCCCGGAGTGGAACGATTTCTCGTCGCCCGCCGAACCGCGGCTGGAGACGGTCGTCGAAGCAGCAGGTCATATTCGGGATCTCGGCTGCAATGCGGTGTATCTGGGTCCGTTGTTTGAATCGACTTCCCATGGTTATGATACGGTAGACCATTACCACGTGGATCGGCGTCTGGGGAACAACGATACCCTTCGGAGTGTAGTGCGGCGGCTGCATAAAGAGGGGCTTCGGGTAGTCCTGGACGGGGTGTTCAATCACACCGGCCGCGATCACTTTGCCTTTTATGACCTGCGGCAGCGGGGGGCGGCTTCGGCATATCGAAACTGGTTCAAGGGGGTCGATTTTTCTACTGACAACCGCTTCGGCGACGGGTTTATCTACCGGGCCTGGGAGGGGCACGAAGAGCTGCCGGAGCTTAATCTGGAGAATCCTGCAGTGCGGGAGCACCTGTTTGGGGCGGTGGCGCAGGTGATCGATGATTTCGACATCGACGGACTGCGGCTGGATGTGGCCTACGCCCTGCCGCCGGATTTTATGCGGGAGCTGCGGGGTTTTACCGCAGAGCGGTCGAGGGAGCGTGATGCCCGGGGGTGCGGTCGTGCGGACCAGCGGTCGGCGACTGCAGATCGGCCGAGGGTGCGGGCCGCCCAGAGCAAGCAGCGGGCTGGGACAGCCGGAAGCGGCCAGTCAGCCCAGGTCGACCAATCTGACCACGTCGTCTGGAGGGAAAAATTTTTCCTACTGGGAGAGATAATCCACGGCGAGTACGACCGTTTTGCCGTCGCGACGGGGCTGCACAGTTTGACAAACTACGAGACCTACAAGGCCTTGTGGTCGGCCCACAATGACGGAAACTACTATGAGCTGGCCCACTCACTGGAGCGGAACTTCGAACTGAAGGGCGGTGGACAAGGCTGTGGCGGGCATTCCGGGGCCGAGGATGACTTCATGCCGGTGCTCTACAACTTTGCGGATAATCACGATGTAGACCGGGTGGCCTCGAAACTAAAGGACTCGCGGCATTTGTATCCACTGTATGCACTGCTGTTTACCATTCCGGGGATTCCGTCGGTCTACTATGGCAGCGAGTTCGGCATAAAAGGGCGCCGGGATAAGCATTCTGATGGGGCCCTGCGGCCTTCGTGGCGGGAGGTTGTGCGGCGCCGTGGTGCTGCCGAGCCGGCAGTAGGTACAGCAGGTACAGCAGGTGCAGCAGATAAAAGCGAGGACAATTCGGCGTCAGGGCTGAGCGACTTTATTGCGGAACTGGCGGCGGTGCGTCGCCGCTCGACGGCTCTGCAGGCGGGAAATTACCGTCGCTTGTATCTGGACCATCATGTAATTGCCTTTGAACGGGGTACGGAGGAAGAATTGATTGTAGTGGCCGTCAACTCTTTAGGCGAACAGACCACAATTTCGATACCAGTTGAATCCGACAGTTCATCTGCAGAGGATATGTTCCGGCGGGGTACCTTTTTTCCGGTGAAGGACGGGGCCCTGGAGCTTAGCCTGCCGGCATATGGAAGTGCAGTTTTTAGGCTCAATATTATAGGGGAACGGTGAGCGTGTATCTGAGGCAAGAGTTATTGTAAACGGATCACCGAGGCTCATGGGAGTGACCATGGAGGCCCTGCTCTGCTCGAGCTGCAATTGGATTTCATGTATAGATAAGAAATTATCGAATTGCCGTGCCCCCGTAGAGGACGAAGCGCTCCTTGAACCGTGCGAGGTGAGGCCACACTGTTCTCTGCGCCTCAGGCAATATTTCGTAGTTATACTTGCTAAAGTGAAAGTTTTTTTTAATACTAGAATAAAATGGATAATCCCTCAGAGAAGGACATTGAACATAGACTCCTTTACGAACGTTCTTTGTCTTCTGCGATTATCGAACTGAATGCAACCGGTGATAGGGCGGTAACCAAGGCTCTGGGGCATATTCTCTCATGCTCAAAAGCCTCCCGTATTTATATCTTTCAAAATTTCATCGATGAAAATAATTATTTATCCATGGGGCAAGTCTTTGAAATCTGTGCCGACAACATCGAACCACAGATTGGAAATGAAGCACTACAACATGTTGTGTACAGCAAGGATGGTTTCGAACGCTGGAGGAAATATTTATCCGGAGGAGAAATCTTATACGGCAAGATTGCAGACTTTCCTGAAGAAGAACGTACTATCCTGGAGGCCCAGGGAATAAAATCCATCCTCATTATTCCAACCTTTGTACGAAGAGAGTGGTACGGTTTTATCGGTTTTGACGATGTGTTAGAAGGCCGTGAATGGAGTAAGGATGATATTCTCCTCTTACAGACTTTCTCACAGATGCTTGGCACCTTTTTCGAAAGGAAAGAAAGGGAACAGAAACTGCGTTCGAGAAAAGAGCAGTTCGAGCTGGCGGTGAGAGGAAGCAATGACGGTATCTGGGACTGGGACCTGCACACCAATACTCTCTATCTTTCGGAGAGATGGAAGGGGATGCTCGGATATACGGATACTGAACTGGAAAATTCATTTGATACGTTTCTCACACTCCTTCATAAAGATGACAAAGAAAGAGTTCTCCAGTATGTGGATGAATACCTTAAGGGAAAACACGAAAAGTATGACGCCGAATTCAGGCTGAGGCACAAGGATGGGAGTTATCGCTGGATACGAGCCCGGGGAGAAGCCCTGTTTGGATCAGACGGGATACCCTACCGAATGGCAGGCTCTCATTCGGACATCACCGAGAAAATCGAATCGGAAAGAATGCTCCGGGAAGGGGAGGCCCAATTTAGAACCATTTTTCATAATTCCCCTCAGCCTATGGCGCTGACGGCATTGGAAAGCGGAAAAATTATCGAGGCCAACGATACCTTCTGTAAAAAACTGAATGTTTCAAAGGAATACATTCTTGGCCGGACAACCACAGAATTGAATTTTTATTCTCCAACTGACCGTGAGAAGTTTACTCACGAACTGCGCACCCATGGAAGGGTCGACGGTTTGGTAATGGACTTTCACACTTCAGAAGGTTACACACTAACTGCGAAAATGTTTGCAAGCTTTATCACGGTGAACGCGCAAGAATATATTTTAACAATATTTGACGACATTACCGAACAGAGACAGACGGAAGATGCCCTGCGAACAAGTGAGGATAAATTTCGTAGTTTTGTCGAAAACGCGAACGACATTGTATATGCTCTTTCAAGGGACGCCGTTTTTACCTATGTTTCGCCGAATTGGAAAGATATCCTCGGTCATGATCCGGCGGAAGTGCTTGGAAGAAGAATCGATTTTTTTATTCATCCCGACGATCTGAACAGGTGTACGTACTTCTTTGAAAGAGTTTTGGAGACAGGAGAAAAACAAGAAGGTATCGAGTACCGGGTTTTACATATAAACAATGAATGGCGCTGGCACATGTCCAACGCCTCCCCAATGAAAGATGAAGAAGGTAACGTAACTGCCTATATCGGCATTGCCCGGGACATTACAGACCGGAAAGAGGTGGAAGACGAATTAGTCAAAGCGAAAGAAGCGGCGGTAAGTGCCAATAAAGCGAAATCCGAGTTTCTCGCCAATATGAGTCATGAAATACGTACCCCTTTAAACGCGGTAATAGGGTTTTCCCAGCTCCTGCAGGAAACTCCCCTTTCACAGATCCAAGAGCAGTATGTCGACAGTGTAACCTCCAGCGCCCAGGCCCTCCTTGGAATCATCAACGACATCCTCGATTTTTCGAAAATTGAAGCGGGAAAGCTGGAATTGGAATTGATAAAAACGGACATGTACGAGTTACTCGAACAGAGCATTGATATTATTAAATATGCAGCTGCAAAAAAAAATTTGGAAGTTCTTTTAGATATTGAGCAGAATATGCCCCGATTCGCGGTAGTAGACCCGGTACGATTGAAACAGATTTTGGCGAACCTTTTAGGTAATGCGGTGAAATTTACCGAAGCCGGGGAGATAGAACTAAAAGTAGGATTTGAACAACAGAAGAAAACCGCCGGAACCTTTCACTTTTCGGTCCGAGATACGGGAATTGGAATAACAGATCAGCAAAAGGAGAAACTGTTTAAAGCTTTCAGCCAGGCGGACAGCTCTACTACCCGAAAATTCGGCGGTACCGGACTGGGGCTTATTATTTCAGAAAATATTGCCGGGAAAATGGGTTCAAAACTCAATCTCGATAGTACCCATGGAGAAGGCTCCACCTTTTATTTTGACATAGAAACGGAAACTGAATACGGTAAAAAACTTATCATAGGAAAAATAGAACATATTGACCGCTGTCTGATTATTGACGATAACGAAAATAATCGAGAAATTCTCGAGCACATGATGGCCGCCTGGGACATAGCATGTACAAGCTGTGAAAACGGATTTGAGTCCTTAAAGATAATCGAACGAAGCAAACCCTTCGATGTAATTATCTGTGATTATCATATGCCCTACCTTGACGGCTTGGAAACCATTAAGAGGATTCGGGATAATTTGGAACTTTCATCGGAAAAACAGCCAATCATACTGCTCCATTCTTCTGTGGATGATGCTCAGCTGGTGGAGCAATGTAAAGATTTAGGGGTCCGCTGGCGGCTTACGAAGCCGGTGAAACAGAATGAGCTCTATACGAAGCTTCTCGATCTGTATTCCAAGGATTCGGAAGAGATGGCATTGAAAGAAGATGCACGAAAGGAATCAAAGACCCGATTTCAGGAAAACACGGCGATAACAGTACTGATTGCCGAAGACAATGCGATTAATATGCTGCTTGCCAAATCCATAGTGACTGCCGGCATTCCTTCCGCAAGTATAATTGAAACTGTGAACGGTAAAGAGGCGGTGGATCTGACGGGAAAGGAAAGGCCGGACATTGTGTTTATGGATGTACAGATGCCCGAGCTTGACGGGAACGATGCTACAAGGGAGATTCGGAAGCATGAAAAGAAAAATCAATTAACTCCTATTCATATTATCGGGCTCACCGCAGGAGCCACGAAGGAAGAAAAGGAAAAAAGCCTCCGTGCAGGTATGGATGATTTAATTACGAAACCCATTGATATCGAAAAATTTCGACAGGTCATGCAAAAGTATGGCCTTGAGTTTTAAGTGTAACCGGCTTACTTCAATAACACAGCAGCTGGAACAATCGATAGGAAAAGGAGATATGGAGGAAGCTAAGAAAGCATTGGAGAAAATAAAAGAAGAATGGGACATCCTCGATCCCTTGATGAAGGTTGAATAGAATTCCTGGGCCCCCGTGGACACAGTGCAGCTGCTCTTCTTATAATGGTACTAGAAAGATACAGAAGGAGAGAGGACATGGGATTATTTGATACGGTCATTTTTGATGAACCAAAGATCTGCAGATCCTGCGGTGCGACGATCGACTCGGTCCAGACAAAATCATTTTCTCCTGCCCTCAGGGAATATCGGATAGGAGACATTGTAAACGGCTCGCCAATGCTCACCGGAGTGATTGTGGAGGATCTGTTCTGCTCAAGCTGCAACAGTGTCTCCCAGGAAGTCTACTTCTCTATCTGGCACACCCTTCTGGCGGGTGTATATAATACCGCCGAAGAGGCGGAAGATCGTCTCCTCCATATAGATAGGGCGGAGCTCATGGATTTTATTGCCCGGCATCAGAAGGATGCAGAAACCTGGCATGTTCGATTTGCGCGGCTCTATGGAGATCTCAAAAACTGGTATGAGTATCAGCGTGCACACAAAACTGAGGATATTGCGGACCGTGATCCGAGGTTTCTTCGAATCCATGAACTCCTTGAGGCCGAGGACCCTCTGGCGGACCTCATCGAGGCTCATCGTCCGGTCAATCCCGAAGACGAGAGCGAACTCAACCCGGCGGATTGAGGATTTTTGGTTCTCAGGGAATTGGCAAAATAACATCTCCCCTTCACATCTGTTATGGAAGTGTAAAGGTACGTATACCGGAAATCCAACTCCAATGTCCCCTTTTATCCATGGTGCATATATGGGCCCTATATTCTGTATTAGGTTGTTGTTTCCTTAACTTGATAATTGCACTGTCTGTAGTAGAAGGGAGTTGGGCTTCGTAGGCCCAATCCTGTGGATGGGGCCACAAGTTGGAGGTTTTTGAAATTACAATTTGCTGTTGTTTTATAGAAGCTGAAGGAGAAGGGGACCACTGAACTTCAATGGATGCAGTTGAACCGTCGATTGAGCTTTTACTGGTAATTTTTGGTGCAGAGCTGTGTTCAGTAAAGGGTTCAACCTGTATGGTTTCATAATGAGAGTATGATTTGTCTCCTTTTGTGTAAAAAAACTGCATTACGATGTGTCCGTATTTTTTTATTGAAGAGATTGGAAAGGTAATGTTCGGCGGTGCAATATCGCGGGAGAGATGGGGGCTGTTGTTGTTCCAAAAAATATTTGATCTTACGACCTGTTTGCTATGAAGCCGCGAACCCGTAGATTCTTCAAAGGCATCTTTATCGGTTAAACCGAACACAATTTTTTCAATTTTAACATCATAATCCGGAAGAGTAACATTGATTGTAGGATGGTAGAGTTTCTCTTCGCTGATATAATGAGCCGACCGTAATGCAGCATTAAATAGGTTTTTTCCTACTGCATATCTTAGATCTTCATCCGAGATAGTGCCTACTTTTGAGCTGAAATACAAATTCGCACTACTCATCATTTTTGTTTCGGGAATATGTGCTTCAACTACATCATAAAGCTTCTTGTCGGGTGAATATTTTTCCGATGGCAATTTAACCGGCCGTTCCAGTATCTTTATTAGCCGGGTATATTTGTCCTTTACTTCGGCAGCGTATACAGTTTGGGAAAAAGTAAGGGCTTCATCGGCAATGGTCGCAGCCCTTTGTGTATCTGCGATAGAGTATGCCCTATGAATTTCATTATCCAGGGATAGTAAATGTTTCTTCTCTTCGGGAAAAAGTGCTGGAAAGGAAAAGGCAATGGTATGAGTTTTGTTTTCGTGAATCTCAACTTTTTCTTCCAAAAGAATGTTTTTCTTATTATTTTTTGTATGAGTAATTTTAATTTCATGAGTACCCACCAGCAGGTTGTCTATATGAGTAATATTATTACCTATGCGTTTTTCGTCTAACTCAACTAAATATGTGCCGTCAATACCGATGTTTTTAATGTGTATATTGCCAAATGAAATTCGGACACCACTAAATCCCTCCAGAAGGGACACAGATAGATGATCAGCAGCGTCGAAGGTATCCAAGATTGAAGCAGTACGGCTGCTTTCTACAACTGTTACCTGATTTTCATATCTATCGAAAAGCGATAGGGTAATCTTTGTTCCGCCAGCCTCTAATGCCTCAATAGTGCCGAAAATAACATTATCTATTCCGTATTGTTCTGATAAGGAACGGGCTTCTTCTGTAGTGCTAATACTTTCCGGCGTTTCTTCGCTTGATGAATGCGAAAAATCTGCTGTGGTATACACTTCATATTGATCTAACTGGGTAAGGGTAAAACCGATCATATCGGAGAGGCTGAGGGCTATTGGGGTGTATCGATTTTTTGATATACCTGAATCTGAACCGTTCTGCATAGTGACGGCAGGTTCGGCAACATAGACACGAATAAGTTGGGCCTGATCGTTTTCAGCATATAAAGTAAATGAGAGAGAAGCAAAGAAAAGAGTTGCAAGGAGTACCGTTTTTATCGTTTTATATGTGTACATGCAGTTTTCCTAAAATGTTAAATCGTACTGGAGTAAATCCATGACCTTTTTATGCAACTCGGGCGAAACGGCATTGTCGGATTTATCTGAGTTAATCGACCTAGTGTCAAACAGTTCCACTATATATTCTGAACCGTCTACCTCGAACTTAAATACAATATGCTGCATATCCGAAGGGAATTCAGCATGAGAGAGAGTATGAAATGTACCGGTAGTGAAGGAATTATTTACCAAAACTGTTATGGGTTTACTACTTGTTTCCTGGATATTCTGAGTAAATGAATAAGACGGGATGAGTCTTGCGATGAGCGATTCACCGCTGCGCAATAGCATACCCTTCCGGGTATCCGAAAACCATACCCAGTTGCCGGTAATCGAGGAAAAGCTAAAACTATTACCCTTTATTCGGGAACTTACGTGTGAATTAGTAAATCGAGTATGGGCAAGTACGGACTCGGCGATTTGTTTTTTTAAGGAATCATTCTCGGCTATTCCGTACACAAGTTCGATAGTAATAAAAGTATTTCCATTAATTGCAAATAGAGTATCGGTAATTAATTGAGATGGATCCCGCTCCACTGCAAACCTGGTGAAATAAAAGGGGATTCCCCCTTGTGTGCCCCGTACCGGTTGGGTTTCAGGAACAATCCCTGCATCTTTCATTTCTTTGCGAAATTTTTCAACCTCACTTAGAAACCATTCTTCAGCCCGGGGGCCGGATATTTTGTTTTGTAGTGCTCTTACCGTAATCTCGCCCTCAAAGCGCCGGTGTTGTACTATGTTCTCAATACTCTCTTTTTGAGAATCCAGTATTTTAACACGGGTTATGTGTTTTGAACTCTTCTTTGATCGAATAAAGGACCAACTATCTGGAGCATTCAAATGTAAACCGGCGAGGGTAAGCGAATTATCAGAAGATATGGGGTAATCCGAGGAGGGAAGTGAGTGGTTTGAGGGGGCGGATGATGAACTAAACGAAAAACATCCGCTCAGAACAAAAACCAGCAAGATTACTACTGAAGTAGAAATAGAAACCCTTAGTTGCCTGCTTTTCATAG